>OBYM01000778.1_pt1 | contig 15841 bp, 13 predicted proteins | sample 1538191 | NCBI WGS metagenome assembly OBYM01 (sample SAMEA2580165, study PRJEB22360) | human gut metagenome | biome: human gut; feature: human-associated habitat; material: faeces | place: Denmark | collected 2008/2010 | reverse complement strand
TGAGCTGCCGAAATTTCGTCATCGGTCACGGTTACCACTTCGTCCACATATTGGCTGCATATGTCAAATGTCAAGCTACCCGGCTCTTTGACGGCAATACCGTCGGCAATGGTGGAAACACAGGGCAGACATTCCGCCTTATGGTGCTCCAGAGACTGTACCATGGAAGGAGCGCCGCTGGCCTGTACGCCATAGATTTTGCAGTTGGGGTTCAGGCTCTTAATGGCAAATGCCACACCGGAAATCAATCCGCCGCCGCCCACCGGCACAATCACAGCGTCCACGTCGGGCAGTTGGTTGAGGATTTCCAGGCCAATCGTTCCTTGGCCCGCAATGACATTTTCGTCGTTAAAAGGATGGATAAAGGTAGCGCCGCTCTTCTGCTGCATTTCCACTGCTTTATTGTAAGCATCATCATACACGCCCTGTACCAGTGTGACCTGTGCGCCATACCGTTTGGTAGCCTCTACCTTGGAAATGGGAGCGCCGTCGGGAATACAAATCATAGACTGGATTCCGTTTTTGGTGGCGGCCAGCGCCACTCCCTGGGCATGGTTGCCTGCGGAACAGGCAATGACGCCGCGGGCTTTTTCATCCTCGGTCAACTGGGAAATCTTATAGTAAGCGCCCCGAACCTTAAAGGAGCCGGTTACCTGCAGGTTTTCCGTTTTCAAAAACACCTGGCAGTCCGGGTTGATGTTGGGGGCAGCAATCATATCGGTTGTACGAATCACATCTTTCAGAACATAAGCAGCGTGATAAACCTTATCGAGAGTCAGCATAACGGCATTTCCTTCCTTTACAAAATATCAGATTTCTCAAACATTATTCCACCGAAACGGCCATAGTACCGGTACGGAGCATTTTTTTAATTCCATAGGGCTGATACAGCTTGACAAATGAGTCCAGTGTCCGGGGGTCGCCGGTCAGTTCCACCAGCATGGAGGTGTCCGTAACGGAAAGCACCCCTGCGTGGAAAGTGTTGGCAATCGCCACCAGAGCCTCGCTGTTCTCCTCGGTGCGGGCCACCTTGAGCAAAATATGCTCCCGCACTACAGAGCTTTCCCGGTCCAACACCGTGACCCGTACAATGTCCACCAGCTTTTCCAGCTGCCGTTTTACCTGTTTGACAATGCGGTCATCGCCGGTCACCACAATCAAAATTTCGGACTGGCTGGCGTCGGCTGTCTGTGCAGCCACAATACTCTTAATGTTATAGCAGCGGCGGCTGAACAGGCCGGAAATCCGAAGCAGCACGCCGGCATGGTTTTCTGCCAAAACGGAAAGGATATAATCCTTCTCGGGATGGTTGGTTTCCATGAATTTCGCTTCCTTTCGGTATAATTATCTATTAAATAAACAGTAAGTAAATATCATTGTGACCATTACAGGAGGATTACATTTCCAAAATGGGCTCCTCTGCCGAAGCGCCTGCCGGTACCATGGGCAATACGTTGCAATCGGGGTCAATGTGGCAGTTAATCAGCACCGGGCCTTCGGCTGCCAACGCCTCTTTCAGCACCGGCTCCACTTCTTCCGGCTTGCTGATGGTCAGCGCCTTTACGCCAAAAGCTTCCGCCAGCAGTTCATAGTTGGTTTTCTTCTCCAGCGTAGTCTGGGAGAACCGGCCGCCATAAAACAGCTTCTGCCACTGGCGTACCATTCCCAAAACCTGGTTGTTGAAAATCAGCTCAATCACCGGAATCCCATATTTGGACAGGGTGGAAAGCTCGTTGCAGTTCATATGGAAGCTGCCATCACCGGCAATATTCACCACCTGTGCTTCCGGCAAACCAATCTGCGCGCCCAAAGCAGCACCCAAACCAAATCCCATGGTGCCCAATCCGCCGGAGGAAATAAACTGCCGGGGACTGCGGAAACGATAGAACTGTGCAGCCCACATCTGGTGCTGTCCCACTTCCGTGGACAGAACCGCTTTGCCGTCGGTCAGGCGGTCCAGAGTTTCCAGCACCTGCTGAGGGGTGACGGTGCCTTCCCGCCCGGGAAGCTGTACCAAGGGATACTCCTTCTGCCATTTGGCGATGTCCGCCATCCAGTTTTTGTGCTCTTTCTGGGAAAGTCGGCGCAAAATTTCCTGCAAAATTGCCTTGGCGTCGCCCTTGAGCTTCACATCCACTTCGATGTTTTTGTTAAACTCAGCCGGGTCAATATCAATCTGGATGACCGGGCAGTGCTGGGCAAACAAATCTGCATTACAGGTAACACGGTCGGAAAAACGGGTTCCTACTGCCACGAACAAATCACAATTTTTCAATGCCAACGCCGCGGTTTTGGTGCCGTGCATTCCCAACATTCCCATATACCGTTCGCTCGTTTGATCAAATCCCCCCTGGCACATCAAAGAAGAAGCTACCGGTGCATCCAGCTTTTCCGCCAGCTGCGCCACTTCTTCGCTGGCACCGGAAGAAATTACTCCGCCGCCGGTGTACAGGAAGGGACGCTCCGCCTTTTCCAGCAGCTCCATTGCCTTTTCAAAACGGAATTCCTGAGGCAGTGGGAAAACCTTGGGCGCTTCCGGCGTTTTGGGCGTATATTCGCAAAGCTGGGCGCTGATGTCCTTGGGAATATCCACCAGCACGGGGCCTTTGCGGCCTTCGTTTGCCAGCCGGAAGGCTTCTCGAATGGTGTCGGCCAGCTGGTTCACGTCTTTCACGATATAATTGTGCTTGGTAATGGGCATGGTCACGCCGGTAATGTCCACTTCCTGGAAGCTGTCCAATCCCAGCAAGCTGCGATTCACGTTGCCGGTAATGGCCACCACCGGCACCGAATCCATATAGGCCGTGGCAATACCAGTCACCAGGTTGGTAGCGCCGGGGCCGGAAGTCGCAATACACACGCCGACCCGTCCCGTTGCCCGGGCATATCCATCGGCTGCATGAGCTGCGCCCTGTTCGTGGGCTGTTTCAATATGTCGGATTTTGTCGCTGTATTTATACAGTGCATCATAAATATTCAGCACGGCGCCGCCGGGATACCCAAAAACCGTATCCACACCCTGTTCCAGCAAACACTCCATGATGATATCCGAACCGTTGAGCTGCATAGTCAAAACTCCTTTTATGTATAATTTCATTTTGTTCAAACTCGATTGTGCATGACCAGAGGAACACGAGCACAATTTCCATGGACAATAAAGGACAATGAAAAAGCCTCCGTCTCCAGTCATTTTTGACCAGAGACGAAGGCGAAAAATTCAGTTCCTCCGCGGTACCACTCTGTTTGCCATAGATATGGCCACTTATGGGCATCCATCAATGCCTGCCCCAATAACGGCGGGCTAACCGGGACAGCTTACTGGATTCAGCTGCCTGCTCCGGGGTGATTTCCTGCCGGTTCCGTACCGTCTCACACCAACCGACGGCTCTCTGAAACGGGAATCCAACATTCCTTCCCCATCCACACATTTTGCATCTATGCGTATAATCATACGCTTCCGTTTTGGGTTTGTCAAGGATATTTTTAGGCGTTTTTCCAATTTTCCCGGAAAAGCCTCAATCCTTTTCCAGTACTTTCACGATTTCCCCCACAAAAACACGGTGGAAATCCCCAGCTGTATACTGTTTATCCAAAATCCGGCGGTCCAAAAAACACTCTTCCTTCATGTCCTGTTTATAGAGTTTCCGGCAAATAAACACCAGCTTTGCTTCCTGATAATAAGGAGCCGCCTGGTCAAATGCAGGGGTCAAACCGGATTCTGCATCCTTGTCACAGTCTCTGCCGGACACTTTTCCGCACACCGTCAGCGCCTGCCGGTATTCTTCATCAAAAAAGCACAGGGAATAAAAGTCATTCTTTTCCACAAATTCCAAGGTATACCGCTGGGGACGGATATAAACGGTACTGACATAATTCCCCCACAGTTCCCCCACGCTGCCCCAGCTGGCGGTCATGGTATTGTGTTTCTGCTCGTTGCCGGCTGTAATCAGCATCCAGCCTTTATTGATAAGCGTAAATGGATTTACTGTCAGCTTTTCTACTGTTGTTTCATGAAATGACATCACTAAGACCTCCTGTCGTCTTCACGACTTTTGCACCTATACATTTTATTCATGATTATAGAGTATGTACCCTGCCCATAAGAATATGCTTCAAACGGCTACTCATCCGGCAGCATCAGCTCTCCCTCATAGGAAAGCTGCCAGGAATACTCCGTATCATCATAGTAATATAAAAAAGTTTTCCCATCTTCGGAATAATAATATTTTTCATTGTACTGTTCCTGCGGGTCTCCGGTGGTTCCCACAGACGAATCCGTCAAAAACTGCACACAAAAATCCTTTGTGACAGCCTGGTTACCGGTGGACTGCACCATAGCGGCAAAAGGAGCCAAGTGGCTTTCCGGTGCATTGCTGCCCAAGCCATATGTATGACTCATGGTAATGGAAACCAAATGGGACGGCTCTGGCACATCGGACAAACAGGTTTCCAGCATGACGGAAATCTGTGTTGCCTCATCCAGCTCCACGGTATAGTATCGGATATAATAATCCGACGACTCATAGTTGTCTCCTGGCTGAGTATCCTCCCGCATTACATACAGATAAGGTTCTATTGCGGCTTCCATGCTCGTTTGACAGCGGTCAAATTCCTGCGCGGCAGTTTCCCGGGCTTCTTCCTTGGACACACAGCCGGACATACAAAGGAACAGAGGCAGCAGCAGCAATATCATTCGTTTCATTTTTTATCTACCGCCTTTCTGAAAAAACAAAAACAATCTCCAGCTGTCATTATTATACCAAAAAATTGTATAAAAACAATCTTTTTCAAGATTTGTTCACAAAAAGTCCAAGATATTTTATAAATTTCTTTTCTTGCCCTTCTCAAGCTTTTTCGCCTGTCCGTCGATGGTATTCCCCAGGGGTACAACCGCACACCTCACGGAAATACCGGGTGAAGTGGCAAACGCTTTTAAAGCCGCACAAGGAAGCCGCCTGCTGTACCTGCATGGTTTCGCTGGTCAAAAGGTTTTTGGCCCGGTCCATTCTTGCTTTTAAAAGGTCCTCACGGGGGGAAGTCCCAAAAAAGTCCCGGTAGTAGCTGTAAAACTGGCTTTTCCCCATATTGACCAGCCCGCACATTTTTTCAATATCCCAGTCTTCCTCACAGCGGGACAAAACCGTCAGCCTTGCCTGCTGGAACTGCTCCCTCAGGGAACCGGTGCTTTGATTCCCGCTTTCCAATAGACGCCCGGTCATAATCAAAAGCCGGCGCATCAGCAAATCCTCCATTTCCTGTGAGTGACTGTCCTGATTCAAATACTCTTCCTGTAAATCCTTGAGCAGCAGGTTCAGCTTGTCAGGAGAGGCCGGATAAAACACCCGGTTGACCGGTATCCCATAAGTTTTGGGAAACTCTTCGCTGCTGGCAGCAAAATGCACATAGCTGTTACGAAAGGCTTCTACGCTATGATAATTCTGGCAAGTACCCGGAGAATACAGCAGACATCCGCCTGCCCGGGCTGTTTCCCGCTCCGTTTTAAAAACCACATACATCGGCGCTAAAAAAAGCAGAAACAGCCAGTCTCCGCTGCCTGCTGGCCGATAAATTCTGTCTTTATCACAATTTTGGCGGGAAAATTCACAATAATGGATTTGGTACATTTTCACTCCTCCCAAAAAGCCTTCCTGATTCAATGTACTCCTCACCGGAGAAAAAGTCAACACTTCTTTTCCCGGCTTCTATTTGGAACTTTGCACTGTTCTCATTGACTTCCTAAAACGCCCCGGAGGCTTCACACGGATTTTTCCTATTTTTTTCCAATAATTTACCATTCCTTTCTTTCTTGCTATTTTTTCTCCCATATTCTCTTTTTTTGCTTTCTGGAATATTTTTATAAACCAGTAAATATTTTACAACAAATTACCAAAGTTTTACATCCCACTGCCTTTCAATTTCACAAACATCCCTATACTGGAATGACAGAGGACTGTTACCGGAGCCCTGCAAATGCCAGTGGAAAACCCGCCAGTCTGCTCACGCTAAAGAGAAATGGAGATGTCGAGAGATTTATATGCAAAAGAAGATTTTTCAAAAAGTACTGAGCATTTGCCTGGCGCTGTCCGTCCTGATTGGACTGATGCCACAAAGCTCCGTATTTGCCGCCGGAGATACCCTGAAAATCTGTGTCATCTCAGATGCGCACTACTACCCGCTAACTTATGTATCAGATTGTGAGGATTATCAGACTTATGTAAACGGCGACCCCAAGATGCTGGCAGAATCCGGCTCTATTCTGGACTCAGCCGTGGAAATGATTGAAAAAGACCAACCGGACATTGTGCTGGTTTCCGGTGACCTTACCAAAGACGGTGAGAAAAAGGGGCATCAGGAATTTGCCGCCGAAATGCAGCAAATCGAAGATCATACCGATGCCGAAGTCTTTGTCATTAACGGCAACCACGATATTTACAATTATCAGGATGCCTGCACCTTTGAAAACGGCAAGAAAGAAAATACCGAAACTGTTACCCCTTCCGAATTCAAAGAAATCTATGCCAATTTCGGCTATAACGGGGAGTTCAACGCCAATTACTACACACCCCCTGCGGGAAAGCAGGCCGGCGGCCTTTCTTACACCGCTGATTTGGGGGATTATGTGATTCTAGCACTGGATTCCGGCATGTACAGCCCAGACGCCACTGGGATGGACACCAACGAACACATTACTGCCGGACGAGTGGACGAGGATTTACTGAAATGGGCGGTCAAACAGATTCAACAGGCCGAAGCCCAAGGAAAAACTGTTATTGGTCTGATGCACCACGGACTGATTCCCCACTTCGACATGGAAGACCAGGTGCTCAGTGAATATGTGGTGGAGGATTGGGAAGAAACCGCCACGGCACTGGCCGACGCCGGCATGCGGTATATTTTCACCGGCCATATGCACGCCAACGATATTGCCGAATACACCACCGTTAACGGAAATCACCTGACCGACCTTGAAACCGGTTCCCTTTCTTCCTGGGGGTCCCCGGTACGCTCCGTAACCCTTTCCAAAGGGGCAAAACTGAATGACGGTACCAACCGCACCCACGAGAATTTTACCGTCAATACCGAAAGCGTCAAGTCGATTGTTTATAACGGCGAGACGATTGAAGATTTTGCCGCGTATACGAAGGAAAAGCTCTATCCGGAAACCCTCTTGAACAACATGGCCAACGGTATGCTGGTCCCCATGCTGAAACAAATCAGCGAAAAGGGCATCCTGGAATTCATTTCGGAAATGGCGCCGGATTTGGATATTAACGGAACGATTCTCGGCATGGTACAGGACACTTTGAAAGGCGGTATGCAGCTGGAACTGGGCTCGGGAATCGGCCGCGTCAATGTCAGCTATCGAAACGGCGGAATTCAGCTCTCCCCTTCCGGTACAGCCGGGCTGATTGGAGATATGACCATCACCGACGAGCAAGTCATTGAAATGGTGGACGACCTGCTAAACAAAGTCCAAGCCCGTTATATTGACAATCCCGATTACCTGCTGAACAAGGTAGACGAAATCGTAACAAAGGTTTCCAACTTCGGTGTGGCCTCTCTGGGAACGCCGGAAGAAAAAAGCCTTTATGATTTGGTTGTCCTGATTCTCATTAACCATTATCAGGGAGCGGAAAATCCCCCGGAATGGGTGGAACAGGCTCGCGAGTATATCAAGAGCGGCGAAATCATTTCCAACCTCATCGACATGCTGCTGGATGAAGTCATGGGAATCGTGGATGATTTGACAAATGAACTTTCTGTTGATACCAGCATTGCCTTCAGCGGTATTTGGAAAATCGCCATTGATGCCAAAACCGACAACGGTAATCTGAAAGCCATTCTGGACATGGCCGGTCTGGATGTCCGCACGCTGCTGGAAGGGCTTCTCAACGAATATATGAGCGAAAGCTTTCTCACCGGTATGGGCGGCCTGATTGATGATGTAGCCAGCTCCATGCTATATGATGATACCCAAGACGACGTGGAAAACGGCGAGGGCCGTACCATTGTATTTGACGGGACAGTAGAAAAACCGGAACCTTCGGTGGAAAACGGCCTGCTTCCCGACCAGGTGACTATGACCTTTGGCTCGGATACGGAAACAGGACGAGCTTTCAGCTGGTACACCGGGACCATGGTGGACAGCGGCGCAGTACAGCTTTCCACTTCACCGGATTTTTCGGATGCGCAAACCATTACAGCCGATACCACACAGGTGGTAAAATCCAAAACCCTCCTGAATCTGGGACTGATTACCACTTACGCCACCAAAAAAGCCAATCGCCATACCGCCGAAGAAGAAAATCTGGAGCCGGACACCACTTATTACTACCGGGTCGGCTGCCCGGAACAGGAATACTGGAGCGAACCGGTTTCCTTTACTACCGATGGCGGAAACGATGATGCTTTTACCTTTATCGATGTCAACGACTCTCAGGGCATGGTTCAGTCGGACTATGAGACCTATCTCAACACCCTGAAACAGGCGGATGAAATGTTCCCCGACGCTTCCTTCCTGCTTCACAGCGGCGACTTTGTAGACGATGGAAGCAACGAAAACTATTGGAGCTGGGTGCTGGATGACCCTGTTTCCATGTCTCTGCCCATTACGCCGGCTGCCGGCAACCATGAGGACAAATCCGATGTTGAGGGCGTCACCACTCCCAATGCGCTGATGTCCCACTTCAACTTCCAGAACCTTCCTCAGCAGGACACGGATACCGGCGTGTATTATTCCTATGAATATGAAAACGCCACCTTTATTGTCCTGAACACCAACGATATAACCGACGACGGCTATCTCTCTGATGCACAGTACGACTGGGCCTATGAGACGGCAAAAGATGCGGATACAGAATGGAAAATTATCCTGCTGCACAAGTCCCCTTATTCCAACGGCCCCCATGCTCAGGACGACGATGTGGTGGCCATCCGCAGCCAGCTAAACCAGCTTTCGGCGGAATGTGACATTGACCTGGTGCTGTCCGGCCATGACCATGTGTACAACCGTACCCCCTGGCTGTCCTATGGCGACACCCAGCAGGTAGAAACCCAAACCACCACCTATGAGGGCGCCAACTACGAGACCGCCATTGAGCCAGACGGCACTCTGTTCCTGATTGCCGGTACTGCCGGTGTCAAGAACTATGAGCAGGAAGTGCTGCCCGAGATTCCCAGCGCCGTGGCTCTGGATTTGGATTGCCCGGTGTATAGCGGGTTTACCATTGACGGCGACTGTTTGTATTATCAGGCTTACAAAGTGGAGGACGGCGAGAGCGTAAAGATTGACAGCTTTGCCATCGACAAGGAAAAAGAGGAAGTAACCCCTGACTGGGAAAAAGTTGTGGCAAAAATCGACGTCCTGCCAAAAATCCCCGAGCTGAGCCACAAAACAGCCGTGGAAGAAGCCCGCGCTGCCTATGATGCGCTCAGCAACGAGGACAAAACGAAAGTCACCAATTACGAAAAGCTCCAGCAGGCGGAAGCGATTCTCAAGGCGCTGACCAACATTCAAAACGGCCAGACCGCTACCGTCAGCAGCAAAAAAGAATTTGTCAACGCATTGAACAATTCCAATGTCACGACGATTATTGCAAACGGCACCATTGAATTTGAAAATTGGTTGGGCAACGAGCGGGAGTATACCATATCCCGTGACCTGACCATCCGGGGCTCCGGCGTTCTCCGGTATGTAGAATTCCATGTAACCAACGGCGCAACGCTGGTACTGGACGACAGCATTTATATCAATGATACCCGCTCTCAAGGCTCTACCTATGGTTCCCTGAACCCCATTGAAATTTATGCAAACTCCACTCTGATTACCCGGGGCAGCGCACAGCTCCGAACCGAATATGGTACCGGCGGCTCGGAAGAAGGCCACGGTATTAAGCTGATGGAATCCGGCGCAAAAGCCTACTTAAACAGCTCCGGCAGCGTTTGGGGTGCAGAAGGAGCCGTATACTCCCCCGCTTCCGGCACTAAAATCGTCATTAACAACGGCACCTATGGCCGCAAAAACGACAGTCACCGGGCAGTGGATACCTACGGTGATTTGGAAGTAAACGGCGGCACCATCCGCAACCTGTGGGTAAGCTCCAAAAGCACACTGTACCTGAATGGCGGTGAGCTAAACAACGGCAGCGAACTGAATCCCCAGGTTCCCCTGGACATCGAAGGCACCGCTTATGTCACCGGCGGCAAAGTGGTTCCGCTGAACGGCCAGTCGGTGGACCTCAACAATACCGGTAAAATGCATATCCTCACCAGCGGTTCCGGTGCGCTGGACTTGGGCAACAACTTAAAACCGTGGACAGGCAGTGTACAAACCCAAAACTATAAGGATGTCACGGTTGCTTATACCGACAGTAACGGGTTCGGCAGCAGGCAGCGCATCTGTGATACTCACCGCTTGGGTGACATGCCGGCGGCACACGGCTGGACACTTCCGTCGAAAACGGCATCATGTCCGCAGAGCTTCCCCAGGGGCTGAACATCGTATACGGTAAATATTATCTGGTGGGCGGCGGCAAAACGGCTCCTTCCGGTATTACCGGAACCGGCGGCAGCGCCCAGATGATTGTCTATGGCACTACCCGTTTGATTGAAAACAACGATGTCACCCATGTGGAAATTGAAGGGGACGATACCCGTGCGGTCGTCTTTGAAGAGGGGGAGCAGATTCGCCTGACCGGCAAAACGCTGCCTGCCAATGCTTTTGACAACGCCGTACAGTGGGAATCCTCCAACGATGAAGTGGCTGCTGTCAACAGCAAAGGCGTGGTAACGCTTCACAAAGCAGGTATGGCTGTCATTACCCTGCGCTCCGTTTCCAACCCCAACGCCACCGATACTGTCACTATTTTCGCAGTAACCCTAAGCCTGAACGGCCCCGATTCCTTGGATGAGCATACCGACATTGCCCAGTATACGGCTTCTGCCGGTTTTGAAAATAACCGTCTGGGCTTTGTCTGGAAAACCGATAACCCCACACTGGCAGAAATCAATTCCGATGGACAACTGACCAAGAAAGCGGCCGGTAAGGTAACGGCAACCGCCGTCCTCACCATTGACCAGAAGGAAACCGAGCTTTCCGTCAGCAAAAAAGTGGAATTGCTGGAAACCGAAATCGTTTCCGTCAATATTGACTGGGGTGCTTTGGATTACAACTATGAGCTGGGCGACTGGAACCCCGACAGCCATACCTATGAAAACGGCGGCTGGAAGGGTACCGATGAAACCAGCGGTCAAATCACCGTTACCAATGCCGGAAACACCGGTGTAAACGTTCATTTCGATTATCAGTCTGTTCCCGGGCTGGAAGAAGTAACGGGCACTTTCAGCGGCAACGACTTCTCCCTGCCTGCCTCGGAACCCAAGGACGACTCCAGCAAAACCATCCTCTTCACCCCGACCGGACGTCCTGAAGAAGCCTTCTCCAATCAGAAGCTGGGACAGATTACCGTTACCATAGGAGGCTAACCGTACATGGAAACCAATCGCGAAAGGAAATCATCCAAAGGCAGGAATATTCTCATCGTTCTCCTGCTTCTCATTACCATCTCCGCTGTGGGCGTAACCGTTTTCACCCTGACCCGGGATAACTCCCAGACTGCCATTGCGCCGGACTACGCGCCCCAGCAGGTGGACAGTAACGCCGAAAAAATGGAGGATACCGGGGAAAGCAAATTGGATGCCGAAGAGGGCGGCGGCGCTGTGGGACTCACCTATTCCACCGCCGTATCCATCGACATCAGTGATGGAACCGCCTCCATCCTCTTCCAGAACCCCCAGCGCTCTACCCAGGACATGGTATTGCAGCTGGTGGTGGGCGAAGGTGACGAAGAAACGGTTTTGGGAGAATCCGACCTGCTTCCGGCGGGCTATTCCCTCTCCACCATGAAAATACCGGAGGCTTCCCGCCTCTCCCCCGGCGGTTATGACGGAAAGTTCCGGGTCTTGTATTACAACACCGAAACCGGCGAAAAGGCTGTGGTCAATACGGAAATCCCCGTAGAAATCACCACCGTTGCCTGAAAGCAATCACAGAGAAATCTGTGTTTCTATATATGTATCCCGTAAGCAAACCTACTGATATTGACAAACTGGAGGAAAGTAAAAGATGAAGAACATGAAGAAAATTGCAGCTGTCCTGATGACCGGCGCTCTGCTGGCCGCTGCCGGAATTTCTGCTTCTGCTGAAGAAACCACCGCCATTACCGAACTGGGCGGCACCAGCAGCGCTGATGTAACCGGCACCTATTCCAATACCGTTACGACCCCCACTGTCTACAATGTGGAAATCGAGTGGGAAAAGCTGGAGTTCTCTTTCAGCAAAACCGGTACCATGGACTGGAATACCGACAGCCATACCTATGAGGATCATACCGAAAGCGCATGGACTTCCGACAGCAACGGCGTTTCTGTTACCAACCATTCCAATGCAGCTGTCAAGGTGAACCTGGACTTTGCGGCAGCCGAAGGAATCGGCAACGTGACCGGCGATTTTGGGGACAACAATGAATTTGTTCTGAACCAGCCCGAGGAAGGCCAGTTTACCGGTGCTGACACCTATAAGAACTGCGTACTGACCCTGAGCGGTGAGCCGAATCAGTTTGAAGACGGCAGCACTATCGGTACGGTGACGGTTACCCTTTCCGAAAACCTGTAATAGGCCGCTATTCCCATTACTATAAAATTGCAAGTAAATAATAATATAAAAAATGGAGGAACTCAATTATGATGACTAAAAAAATTACTGCTGCTCTTCTGGCCGGTGTCATTCTGACCGCTTCTGCTGTTTCTGTTTCCGCTACGACTTATGACCGCGTTCCCAGTTATAACAGTCATTCTGTCAAGGGTACTTACGTAGCCAATGTCTCCGCAGAGACTGTTTACAGTGTGGATATTGACTGGGGCAGCATGGAATTCACCTATACGGTGGACAACGAGGGTACCTGGAACCCCGAGACTCACACCTATGACGGTGCTACTCCCGGTGTATGGTCCTGTGAGGAAGGCGCTAACCTGATTACCGTCACCAACCATTCCAATGCCAAGGTAGGCGTCAAGCTGAACTTTAAAGAAGAAGCCCGTCCCTTTCAGGGGGTAACCGGCACCTTTACCAATGAGCAGTATACCCTCGAAAGCGGCGAAGGCAAAACCTATGATCAGGCTGATACCAAAACCTCCGCTTTGACCCTGAGCGGCGCCATTAACAAAAGCTATCAGAACAAAATCTTTGGCAGCGCTAATGTAGCCCTCTCTGTTGTGAAGTGATTTTGATGAAACGATTTGTCTTACTGGCGGTTTCTGCCGCCCTGTTAGTTTCCGGAACCTTGGCCTCTGCACAGACCATTGACTCTGTGCCCAACAGCCATTCGATTCCGGTACAAGCCCGGTATCAGTGCCTGGTTCCCAGCGCTACCGTATACAGTGTCGATGTGGAATGGGAGGAACTGCAATTCACCTATACCCACACCGGTACCAAAACCTGGAACCCCCAGACCCATCAATATCATCTGGAGGCTTCTGGCCAATGGTCCAGCAAAGGGAACCAGTTTACGGTTACCAATCATTCCAACGCTTCCGTCCAGGTGAACTTCGATTTTGATTCCCAGGACAATCATGTGACCGGCAGCTTTTCAAATCCTTTGCTGTCCCTTCCCACGGCCGAAGAAAAAACGGTGAATGACCCTCAACTCACAGGTGTTTCGGCACTCTCCCTTTCGGGGGAATATCGGGGAAGCAGCAGCTTTTCCCGGATTGGCGCCGTCACCGTAACCATTCAGCCATAATCCCGGAGAGCGGGGAAACCCGCCCTCTTTCCAAAGGACAGAGAGCCCGTCTTTCTGCCCTTTGGAAAGAGTTCTGTAACAGGAGTGTTCCTATGAAAAAGCCTAAAATTGCTGTCATTTGTGCTGCCGTGGTCTGTATTCTTTCGGTCATTGTCATGGCCTCTGCGCTAATTTTTACCCAAAACCAAACACCGGCTTTTACGCCACCCGATTTTGACGATACCGCTCAAACCGGAATCCCCTCTGTGCCGGAAGAGATGGACTATACCCCTGTTGAGGTGGAAGATGGATATGTTTTCTCCGTTTGCGGAAAACCTGTGGAAAAAAGCGGGCGCTTACTGCTTTATTTTACCTCTGCGGACGAAAACACCGTATGGCTCCGGCTGCGGGTATATGACGATGCAGGAAATCTTTTGGGAGAAAGCGGCGTGATTCGCCCGGGGGAATATATCCCTTCCCTTGAGATAGAAGAAGATGCTGGGGTAGGAGACGCGGTCAAACTAAAAATCATGGCCTATACGCCTGAAACCTGGCACAGTGCCGGTGCGGTAGAAATGAATACCCAAATCTATTCCGGCAGCGATTCCACTGAAAAGGAGAACCAAACATGAAAAAAATAACTGCCATAATCGTTTCCGCTTTGCTGGCTATGGTGTCGGCATTTGGGATGGCGGTACCCGCTGCTGCTGTGGAAACGGACAACGCTGTAAAGGCCCAGGTACAGGCAAACCGGGAATGTCAGTATCCGGAAAACCTGTATATTTCCCCGGCGGAAAATGGCTGCGCCAGTGTGACTCTCGATGATGGCTGCGTGATTTCGGGAAGCGGGCTGCCGGAAGAAGACTGCTATTTTTGTGTCGTCCATGTTGTCCCGGAAGAAGCCGATGCGTTTCAGTGGCTGACCGGCTTGCTTGCAGACCACGGCGATTTTCTGGATGGCTGGAGTATTTTTCTGACGGATAATGAAGGAAACCTCCTACAGCCTCAGAAAGATTTTTCCGTTACCTTTTCCAGCCTGCCCAAAGGATGCACCTCCCTGCTGTCAGTTGGCGCTGATGAGAAAATAGAGGCAGCTTCCCTAACGAAAACCCATTCTGCTTTCCAGGTGTCCCACTTTCATCAGGAGTATCTGGCTGCCGTTTCCCAGCAAGAGAATCAAACTACCCCACCAGTCACAGGAAGTAAGTTCCCGGCGGCAGTGCTTTTAGTCATTGCCGCAGGCAGTGCCTGTTGTGTCTGGCTGCTGCGCACTTGGCAAAAACGGGGCGCCGGTGAGACTGCAAACCTTTGATAAAAACTTCCCTTTTCCATTTTAAATTTGTGCCAACCATCACTGCAAAAAGCTCCCGATACCTGTTCTTGAAAGCAGGTATCGGGAGCTTTTTGCAAAGCCGGTTACGCCGGTACTGGTTTTTTCTTTTTCTCTTTTTGTGGCATTTGACTGCGCCACTGCTTTTTTATCAGGTATCTTCCCAAAATCAAACAGCCAATCAGGAAAATCCCATACCATATCTGGCTGACCAGCGTATCCTGCAGCAGCAGGTTTCCGCCGCAAAACGGAAGCACGGAAATATACTGCAGCGGCTGTACCCCTGCGCCTACAGCAATAACCGGTGCGGCGATGACACCAAACGAAACGGCAATGGATACCGCATCGCTCCGGCAGCAAGAAGAAACCACCGCCACCATCGTACCCACCAGCCATGCCCCCAGCAGCCGCACAATAAACAGCAAAGTCAGATATTGCTGCAAGGTCATACTGCCTGAGAAATTCATCATCTCTCTCAGGCTTTGTACCGGTGCTTCGTCTGCATAGAGAAGCGGGTAATCTTTTATCACCATACCAAATCGGGTAACTTCCACAATGACGGCTGTCAACGTAGAAAACAGAAGCGTGATGCACAGCTTATCATAGGGAAGCTGGAATCCTCTCCGGCAAATCCGCAGCAGCTTTTTCGTGCCAAAGGTATTCTCCATGGAAAACAGCCCCGCACAACACAGGATCGTGGCCGCTATGATAAACAAGGCGTCCTCTACATCCG
>OBYM01000776.1_pt1 | contig 15846 bp, 12 predicted proteins | sample 1538191 | NCBI WGS metagenome assembly OBYM01 (sample SAMEA2580165, study PRJEB22360) | human gut metagenome | biome: human gut; feature: human-associated habitat; material: faeces | place: Denmark | collected 2008/2010 | reverse complement strand
ACAGCAAATATCTGTCCGCCGGAAAGGGTGGACACGTCCTGGTCAAAATCGGTGACGCCCAGCCGGGTCAACATGGCACGGCACTCAAATTCCGCCGATTCCTTTTGATTTTGGGCAGCATGGCGGAGCACCTCCTGCCAGACGGTGGTACCAGGTGTAAAGTCGGGATTCTGCGGCAAATATCCTACCCGCATCCCCGAAGCGGTGATTCGTTTACCGCTGTCGGCTTCTTCGATACCAGCACAAACCCGCAGAAAGGTGGACTTGCCGGTGCCGTTGACGCCAATCACACCGATGCGGTCGCCGGTTTCGATGGTCAGGTCTACGTGGTTCATCAGCGGCTTAATGCCGTAATTCTTGGTAATCTGTTCCAGTGTTAAAACGATCATGGGCTTTCCTTTCTATATCGATGATTTCTTTCTCAATTCCCGTGCTTTGGCTCCCAGCCGCATGGCAGAGGATACCAGCAAAATGCCAAGCGCCAGAGAACCGGCCACCCCCAAAGTGGACAGCAGGCTTTCCAAAAACAGCTCCGTTTCCCCGTTAATGCCGTATTCCATGGTATAGTAAATGCCCCCTCCCGGCACCAGAGGGAACAGGGCAATCAGTAAAAATACCGTTACCGGCGTTTTGGTCACCCGGGCCATCACCTCGCAGTACAAAGAGAGCGCCACGGCTGCCAGAAAATAGGAAGCCACGCTTGGCAAAAAGACGGAGCATAACAGATAAACACCCCAGGAAATGCCGCCTCCCAGTCCTACCGGAATCAGGCGTTTTCCCTGAATATTAAAGATGATGGAATACCCAATACAGCCAATAAAACTGTATAGGCAGGGCAGCAGCCCGTCTTTCAAAACAGCAATCCAATCCATAGCCGCCCCTCCTTATAATCCGGGAATCAGCCTTGCGCCATAGACTGCCATCACAGCCCCCAGCGCAATAAACACGGCGATGAGGAATACCTCTGCAATCTTGGATACCCCGGACATCAAATCCCCTGCCAGAATGTCCCGGATACAGTTTGTAAGGGCAATTCCCGGCACCAGGTTCATCAGTACGCCGATGATGACTTTATCCGCATTGTTTGCCAGCCCCAGCTTTACCGAAAGGATTGCCAAAGTGCCGATGAGGAAGCTCTCCACCATCAGGGAGAAAAACTGGTTGGCTTCCAGCTTATTAAGAAGGAATTGCAGCAAACACACCAGCACTCCAATGGGAAAGGCACAGGCAGCGTCAAAAAAATCCCCGCCGAAAATCAGAGCAAAAGCAGCACCTACCAGCGCCCATCCTAAACAGGTGAGGGGCAGGGAATACACAGACCTATTAGGAATTTTTGAAAGCTCTTCCTGGATAGCGGAAAGTTCCGGTTTTTCCCGGCACACCCGGCGGCACAGGTCGTTGACTGCCATGACTTTATCAAAATCCGTTCCCCGGGAACGCACCCGGACCCCTTTGGAGATATTTTCCCCTTCCGGGGTCACGATGGTTGCAATAATCGTGGTAGGGACACAATAAACCTGGCCGTTTACCCCATAAGCGGCAAAAATACGCTCCATAGATTCTTCCACCCGATAAATTTCGGCGCCGTTTTGCAGAAGAAGGCGGCCAATATCGGCGGAAAGATTGAGTAATTCATGATAATTCAATGAAAAGACCCCTTTATCAAAAATAGCAGGGTAAAAGTGATAAGGTGAAGCAAAAGCAGCTTGCAAAGAGTCTCACTCCCTCTGCCTCCTGCGAAACGCTCCGGGCCAAGTATAGCACATTTTCCGGTTTGAAACAATCTGTGCCCCTTCTTGCAATTCCTGTAGGAATCTCTTATAATATACCCGGAAGCCTCTGTTATATTTTCCGTGCCCCGGAACTGATTTCAGAACGGTAACGCACCTGTGGAAAATTGCGATGTGCTTCTCTCAAAATAACGCGCTGCATCCTAGATGGAGCAGCAGCAGGAGGAATACTTATGAATAACAAATCATCCACCAAAAGCCGTGGCCTGTTCCACAAGGACAACATGCGGGATACCATTCTGCTTTGTCTCTTCATCGCCATTATCCTGGTGCTGGCCTTTACGCCCCTGGGCATGATTCAACTGCCCCTGATCAAGGCTACGATTCTCCATGTTCCCGTTATCATCGGTTCGATTTTGTTTGGGCCGAAAAAAGGCGCGGTACTGGGCTTCCTGTTTGGCCTGTGCAGCTTTGTCAGCAACACCTTTACCCCTACGGCCCTGTCCTTTGCCTTCTCTCCCCTGATTCCCGCTCCGGGAACCGATAGCGGCAGCTGGCTGGCCTTGGTGATCTGCTTTATCCCCCGTATCCTGGTGGGCGTGCTGCCCTGGTTTGTGTTCCAGCTTCTCCGCCTTCCCTTTAAAAAGGAGAACTATCAGCTGCGCACCATTCAGCTGGTGATTACCGGCGCGGTGGGTGCTTTTGTCAATACAGGATTTGTGATGAGCCTGATTTATGTGCTGTTCCGGGATGCTTACGCCTCTATGAAGGGAGTAGGCGTTGATGCAGTGTTGGGCCTGATTATGGGCGTAGTGGCCACCAATGGCGTACCGGAAGCTATTGCTGCCGCCGTACTTACCGGTGCCGTGTGCCTGCCCATGCAGAAACTCATGAAGCGCGACCCGCTGAAAACCGGCGCTCCCAGAAAATAAGTGATACCGAGGTGTCAATACTATGATCGTCGCCATTGATATGGGCAACACCAACGCGGTGATCGGCTGCATGGAAGGGGAAAAACTGGTTTTTACTTCCCATCTCAGCACAGACCGCTCCAAAACCGTAGATGAATATGCCTTCCTGTTTAAGGGCATTTTTGAAATGAACCACATCGACCCCAAAACGTTGGAGGGTGGGATTATTTCCTCTGTGGTGCCTATGCTGCGCCCGGTACTTCGGGATGCGGTACAGGTGCTTACCGGAAAAAAGCCTCTTTTGGTTGGCGCTGGGGTCAAAACCGGTTTGAATATCAAAATCGACAATCCTGCCCAATTAGGCGGCGATCTGGTAGTGGCAGCCGTGGCAGCCTGTGCAAAATATCCCCGTCCCATTGTGATTTTTGATATGGGGACCGCTACCACAGCCTCTGTCATCGACCAGAACGGAAGCTATCTGGGCGGTATGATTATCCCCGGCCTGCGGGTAGCAGTAGATGCCCTTTCAGCGAGAGCCTCTCAGCTGCCCCTGAATATCAGCCTGGAAGCGCCGGAGCACCTGATTGGTACCAACACCATAGACTGTATGCGCTCCGGGGCGATCTATGGCAACGCTGCCATGATTGACGGTATTATCGACCGGGTAGAAGAGGAACTGGGGGCGCCGGTCACAGCAGTGGCTACCGGAAATCTGGTATCTTTGGTAACGCCTTATTGTGAAAGGATCATTCACGAAGAGCCAAACCTGTTATTGCGGGGATTGGGCCTACTCTATGAAAAGAATTGCCGGAAACCTTCCGAACCGGCTTCCCGGGGGGTGAACCTGTGATTTTAGCAGTGGATATTGGAAATACACAGATTGTCGTGGGCTGTCTGGAAGGGGAAAAACTGATTTCCTCTTTCCGGCTGGCGACCGACCGTTCCCGCACAGCGGAGGAGTACACTCTGCTCCTTTCCGGCATTTTTGCCATGCGGGGTATTTCTGCCGAAAACATCGATGGCGGTATTGTGTCCTCGGTAGTTCCGGTGCTCCGTCCGGTATTCCGGGACGCCATGGAGCGCATTACCGGCAAGCGCCCCTTAGTGGTGGGGTCTGGGGTAAAAACCGGTCTCAACATTAAAACCGATATACCTTCACAGGTGGGCAGCGACCGCATTGTGGACGCAGTGGCAGCCTGTGCGAAATATCCCCTTCCCATCATGACTGTGGATATGGGCACTTCCAGCACTATTTCCGTCATTGATAGGAAAAAGAACTTTCTGGGTGGTATGATTATCCCCGGCCTGCGGCTGGCAGTGGATGCTCTTTCTGCGAGAGCTTCCCAGCTGCCCCAAAATATCAGCTTGGAACCACCGGAAAAGATGATTGGCACCAATACGCTGGACTGTATGAAATCCGGTTCGGTCTATGGCAGCGCCGCCATGCTGGACGGATTGATTGCCAGAGTCGAGCGGGAACTGGGAGAAGCTGTAACGGTCGTAGCTACCGGAGGGAATATCTCTATGGTGGCGCCTCTGTGCCGGAAAAAGCTCCATGTAGAGCCAGACTTACTGCTCCACGGCCTGCGGATTTTGTATGAGAAAAATCAAAAAAAATGAGCTGATCAATCAAGCGCCCGTATGGGATACGGGCGCTTTTTCCATACTAAATAAAAAAAGGAGAAATTTATGACGGAGATAAGAAGAGAACCGCTTCCCCGCCCCCCTCTTCTGCGGGGAGACCCCGCCATGGAGCGGCTCTCTAAGGCTCGGGTGGCAGTATTCGGGATTGGCGGCGTGGGCGGTTATGTGGCGGAAGCCCTGGCCCGCAGCGGTATTGGCGCGCTGGATTTGATTGATGGCGATACGGTATCGGTTTCCAACCTGAACCGGCAGATTATTGCTCTGCGAAGTACGGTAGGCCGCCCCAAAACGGAAGTCATGGCAGAGCGTATCCGGGACATTGACCCGGAAATCAAGCTTACACTGCACACCTGTTTTTTCACCCCCGACAACGCCGGAGAATTTGACTTTACCCAGTACGACTATATTGTAGACGCAGTGGATATGGTCACAGCCAAAATTCAGCTGGCAGTGCAGGCACAGGAGGCCGGGGTTCCCATTATCAGCAGTATGGGCGCCGGTAACAAACTGGACCCCTCGGCTTTTATGGTGAGCGATCTTTATAAAACCAGCGTCTGCCCTCTGGCCCGGGTCATGCGACGGGAACTGAAAGCCCGGGGCATCCGCAAAATGAAGGTGGTTTATTCCCAGGAAGAGCCCCAAAAAATTGAAACCCAAAAGGAAAACGGCCGGCATATTCCCGGAAGCATTGCATTTGTCCCCTCTGCTGCAGGGCTGGTGCTGGCTGGTGAGGTCATCCGGGAACTGACTGGAAAACAGATATAACAACAAAAAGCGCCCCGCAGGCAGAACGCTTGCGCAGGCGCTTGAAACATCGTATAATAGAGTTTGTCTTCAGGGCTTTTTCTTCACGCCCATCCGGGTTTCTGCATTTTGAATCAGGTTCATCAGAGAGGCGGCAAACAGCGGATAATCTTCCGAAAGGGATTCCGGCGTCATGGCAGGAGCCGTCCCCTTTTCCAGCCCTTCCATCTCTCCGGCCTTTTCCCCTTCTGCCAGACAGGCTGCGTTTGCCTGTGCAATACTCTGGGCAGCATCCGCCAAACCATGATATAGCTTTTCCGGTGCGGCAAACATTCCCTGGGGATTTTTGGGGTTGGCTGAATATAAAAGCCGGAATGCCTTGTACACAGACACATTCAAATAGGCCGATACTTCGCTGGTAAGATATTTATTATTGCATTTCTGCAATTCTCCGAAAATCACATTGAGAGAATTGGCCAGCAGCTTCTTATTTAAAACCGGCAGCAGACTGCCCCGACGCCGGTTTTCTTTTCCCGCAGCATCCGGTTCAGGGATATCTTCCAGTGTAATGGTTGCACCGGTTTTGTCAGGAGAGCGTCCCAGCAGATAGTCGCAGGAAACCTGATAATAATCCGCTGCCCGTACTACAAAATCCAGGCCACATTCCCGAATTCCTTTTTCATAGTGGGAGAGCAGAGCTTGAGATACTCCCAAATCCTCTGCCGCCTTTTTTTGGCTGAGTCCCCGCTCTTTCCGCAAAAGCGTCAATATTCTCGGAAAATGTTGATTCATACTTTCCTCCGCCTTACTTACTTTTTCCCGTTCATCTTCTCTTTTTCTCGTATATCAGACACAAAAACTGCCTGGAACCAACTGGATAAACCGATTTCCCCGTCGAACAAAATCGAATAACGTACAGTAAAGTATACCGCAATTACAACATTTTGTAAAGCGCTATATATAGTATATTTTAAAAAAGGGAGCACATTTTATGAAGTCATATGTCATTCATTTAATTCGTCATGGAGCCTCTGCGGGAAACTTGCAGGGAAAGTATATTGGACGCACGGATTCCCCTTTGGCCATGGCTACCGTCAAAGCGCTGGCAGAACTAAAAAATAAATATGAATATCCCGAGGCGGATGCTTTTTATTGCAGCCCCAGTACCCGCTGCCGGGACACCCTGACGATTCTCTATCCGGGAAAACCGCAAACCGACGTGCCTGGAATGGAAGAATGCGACTTTGGAGACTGGGAAGATAAAACGGCTTCTGAACTGGAAAAAAGCGACCCTGCTTTTGCCAGCTGGGTGGCAGGTGGGCCGCAAGTCTCACCGCCAAACGGTGAGGACGGAGCGGTGTTTATGCACCGGGTATGCGCAGCCTTTGAGAAACTGGTGGAGGACTTAATCCGCAGCCACACCTATACTTCTGTACTGGTCATCCCCGGTGGCGTCATGATGACCATTCTCAGCGCTTATGGCCTGCCGAAAGCGCCGTTTTATGACTGGATGTGTGAACCGGGCTGCGGGTATTCCCTGCGCATTACCCCCGGTTTGTGGATGCGTGGGATGGTAGCGGAAGTGTTTGAAACTCTGCCCAGAAGCGGTGATAAGCCTGCACCGGTTGACCATACCGTGATTGATTTGGCGCGAGAGGCTGCCAACCGGGCTTATGGAAAAAAGGAAGACTCCGAGAGTAGCGATAAGCCAACCAAAACAGAAACCGAAACTGAAACAAAATCATAACGTCTTGTGAAAACAAGCCTTTCTTCTCCATTCTTGCTATATAATAAAGAAAATTCCCTGAGAAAGAAAAAATCTTCCTCAGGGAATTTTTTATGCTATCCGGCTGCTTTTTCCAAATCCCGGCGCAGGCGCTGGATAATCCTCTTTTCCAGCCTGGATATGTAGGATTGGGAAATGCCCAGACAGTCCGCCACCTCCTTTTGGGTATGCTCCTTGTGAGCCCGCAGGCCAAACCGCAGTTCCATAATGGTCTGCTCCCGGGGAGTCAGCCGGGAAACCGCCTCTAAAAGCAGAAAAGATTCCGCTTCCTGCTCAATTCCCCGGTTGACTGTATCTTGTTCACTCCCAAGAATATCCGAAAGCAGCAGCTCGTTTCCATCCCAGTCCACGTTCAGAGGGTCATCGATAGAAACCTCGTTTTTCAGCTGGGAACTTTTGCGAAGATACATTAAAATTTCGTTCTCAATACATCGGGAAGCATATGTGGCCAGCTTAATCCCCTTTTCCGGGCGGAATGTATTGACCGCTTTGATAAGCCCTATCGTTCCGATGGAGATTAAATCCTCTATCCCGGCTCCCGGTGATTCAAATTTTCTGGCAATGTAGACCACCAAGCGCAGGTTATGGGTAATCAGTTTTTCCCGAGAAGGATTTTCTCCTCGTTGAATGGCATCCAGAATGGCTCCCTCCTCTTCCCGCGTCAATGGCGGCGGAAGGGGGTCTGCCCCGTTGATATAATAGACCTCCTCCCCCGATACCAGACCGGAACGTATTAGCCTCCGGAGAAGCCTCTCCCATAACCCCCTTCCCCAGGGGAAGCCCATATGCTTCATTTCCATCTGCCCCTTTCAATCAAATATTGCAGGCGGAACCAATGCCTCAAACTGTCCGCCGCCCATCTTTTGGCCGCTGACTGCTATCCAGCATCCATCCAGCTCCTTTTTCTCCCCCTCTGCTTTCACCACCAGTTTTTCCGGTATAAAGCCAGGCAGGATTACCTTCCCCATCACCCCCTGACAGGGAATCATCCTTACCCCTTCCGTCCAGCTTTCCGCCTCATCGCCTTGCAGCAGGCAAACAGGCAGCACCGTACAAACTGCTGATTTTTCCACCACAATAGCTGGCTTATGGGAAAAAGGTTCTGTCAGAGTACTGCCTGTATCGATTTTCCCGGCAAGTGTTACCCGCTTGCCACGGTTTTCCACCAGCACCGTGCAAAAATGACTTTTGGGCTCTCCTGGTCCTGTGATTCGGCGTAAAATTCGCATAACCACATACGCCGCCACTGCCAAAATCAGCAACAGTACAGGAGAAACCGGCAGGTACAAAACCCCGTTGTTCATCATCAGCCCCGAAGCTTGCCCCATTGCCCACAACGCCAGGATAAACCCGGCAAAGCCAAAACTGGCAAGGTAAAGCAGCCCCAAAAGCTTCCAAAAAAGACGAAGAGATACCGGGAAAAAACATGCCAGTACCATCACCACCGATAGCGCCAGCCGATAGAGAAGCCCCACCGCCCAGTGAGGCTGCGGCAAAAGGATGACCAAAGATCCTAACGCACCCGAAAGGGCTCCTAAAAAGATGCGCCCCCTTCCTACCCGAACATGCAGGAACCCTCGGACTGTCAGCAGCAATAAATAGTTAATCAGCAGATTGATGAGAATTAGGATATCTATGTAGATGGTTGGCCTCATATACCGCCCCCTTCCCTTTCCGCCTGCCTGTTCAGTATACTCCTTTTCCCCTGTCCTTTTCTGTCAGAAAACAGGCGCGGAAAAAAGAACTTTTCAGCCTGCTCGACAAAAAACATAAGGAAATCGCGCTGCACAAGATGTACAGCGCGATTTCCTTATAGGGCTATTCTATTTTTGGTCCCAGCAAAAGAACCCTTTTATGCGTTTGCCTTTTTCTTCAGCATCATCAATGCCAAGCCAGCCACAGCAATGGTTGCAGCAGCCATCCACAGCGGGAAGGTGCTGTCTCCGGTAGCAGGAGCTTCCGAAGCAGTATTGTCGGTGGAAGTAGTAGCATCGTTGTTGGAAGAGCCATTAGAGGTGGTATCATTGCCAGAAGTGGTGGTGTCGTCAGGCTTGCTGGTATCATCAGGCTTGCTGGTGTCAGTATCGCCCTTATTGTCATCAGTAGGCTTGTTGTCGGTATCCACATCTGCACTCAGATTCTCGATTGCCTTATTCAGCTCGTCCACTGCTGCATCCACGACATCCTGATCGTCTTCGCTCAGGCTCATGTCAGCCAGCACCATGTTAGCATTATACAGAGCTGCCTTGAATACGGACACACTGACTGTGGTATATCCGCTCACATCCATTGCTTCGGCCTTGGCTACCAGTTCTTCCAGAATAGACTTGTTAGCCTTAAACCGCTGTGCCAGGATTGCCTTCAGCAGGTCATCTGCTACCGGCTGGATATCTTCATCCATAGCATCGCCATCGTTGTAAACACTCTTAGCGGCTTCCAGTGCTTCTACCAGCTGATCCCAGTTGGTTTCCACATACTTGCCGGAATTTTCCATCATGCTATCTGCCTTGATAATCAACTGTTCCAGCATGGTCTTATCGCCCTGGGTGAGGCCCAGTGCCCAAATGCCTTCCAGCAGGGTATCCCAAGCAGTGTCGACTTCTTCCTGTGTTGCCTTCGCATCGTTCAGAACTGTTTCTGCTGCGGCGACTGCATCCATAAAGTACTTCTTTGCACTGTCGGTCACGCCTTCGGTGCTCAGAGTCATAGCATACTCATAAGTCTTCTGCAGCAAGGTCTTATTGGGAGCCACATACTCTTCCAGACCTGCAATAGCGTTGTTCAGCGCTTCCACAGCTGCATTGACATCATCCTGAGTAGCTTCTGCATTCTCGTTCACTTCGTTAGCCTTGGCCAGAGCCTCTGCAAATACAGTCCAGCTGGCCTCGGTATAATCAGCCTCATTGTACTGAGCGGCGTCAGCGATGGCAGCTTCCAGAGCGGCCTTGTCAACTGTAGTTTCTTCCTGCTGCTGCTCATAGAGGTAAATCTCATGCACACGGATTGCGCGGTTGCTGTCGGCAACACAGTTATCATCAATCCGCAGGCGGAAATACTGTCCGGTAACGGCTTCGTCCAGGTTGCTGTAATACTCGCCGCGGTTCGGCTCATTATAAGAGGGAACCTTGTCAGCAGCAGAGTTATCTACAAATTCAACTTCTGTCCAGTTATCGTTGTTGGCCAGATAATTCGGGTCAGAAAGCTCTTCTTCTGTTGCATCAGGATTCTTCAGAACTTCCAGTGCAAACTTAGCTGCATTATCGGGGATATCATCGGCATATTCGCCCAAAATCACGCCCCACTTGTCAATGGTAACAGGCTTATCGGTACGGACAACTGCCCAGCCGGTAGCATCCATAGAGCACCACTTGGTGGAGGGATCACCGTCAGCTACCATGGTCTTATGCTCAAAGGAGTAACCATCGGAAGAAGCTTCCACAAAGGTCAGCGGCAGAGGACCAACATATTTAGTCACAGATACGGTCTTGGAAGCGGACTTTTCAGGGTCACGTACCGAAGTAGCCGTTACGACCAAACTCTCGGCCTTCTCATCCTCAGCCACAGAAAGCACGCCGTTTTCATCAATGGTGGTGTCGGCGGAAGTATTGCCGGAAACACTCCAGGTTACCGCTTTTTCATCGCCGTTAGAGGTAGAAACCACAGCTTCAAACTGAGAATTCATACCATAGTAGACTTCATCAGCACCTGTCACGGTAACATTGTTCACTTCAATTTCAATGATAGTGTCGCCTTCAAAAATTTCCAGCTCATTTGCGCCCCAATAGCTATACCATCCCCACATGGACATACCGTCGTCTACGCGCAGACGGAAGTAACGGCCAGTTACCAGTTCGGCCAGCGGACGGTTAACAATTTGAGCTGCCTTTTCGCTGTTATCTACGAATTCGACTTCAGTCCAGTTGTCATCATTTGCCAGATAATCAGGATTGCTGAGTTCTTCTTCAGTTGCATCAGGATTCTTCAGAACTTCCAGCGCAAACTTTTTGTTAGCATAGTCGCTGGTTCCTTGGTTCACCAGTTTCCAGCGATTGATTGTATAAGTATCCCCAAGGTCAATGGCAACCCAACCGGTGCCATCGCCACTCCAGTAATCTCCGAACCAGCCAGTTTCCTCGTCACCGTCGAACATGGCGGAGAGGTCGTTGCCTTCAGAGCTTCCCAGAACCGTTGCGCCCTGTGCGACATCACCAATCAAGGTTTCCTTCACAGTGGTCTTCACAGAAGCGGTCTGAGTCTCGTTTGCTTTGCGGGTAACGGTAACTGTCACTTCCGTTGCAGTTTCGTCCTGTGCGACAGTCAAAACACCATTGTCAATAGTAGTTCCCTCGGAAGTGTTTCCAGAAACACTCCAGGTAAATTCAGAAGCATCCGCAGCCTCGCCCTTATAAGAAGCTGTATAGGCAGCGGTATTGCCAGTGAATACCGGGCCAGTTTCATCCTTAGAAACCGACACTGCATTCTGTACGGTATAGCTACCGGTCAAGGTCAGATTCTCATTGGTCTTGCTTGCAGCCTGTACCCGAATGGTCGATGCAGTTTCATCACCTGCCACTGTCAGCAAACCAGTCTGGTCAATGGAAGTGCCTTCGGCTACTGTGGAGGTAATGCTCCATTCGAAGTTTTCAGCACCCATATCCACGCCCAGGTTTTCGGCTTTAATCTGCAAGGTTTCGCCCTTATAGGCATTCCCCGTTTCAGGATTCAAAACCATTGCGGGTGTAATGGTGACCGTCTTGCTGCCGGTAAAGCGTACATCTTCCTTAGCAGCAGCGGTAACTGTCAGAGACTTTGCCGTTTCATCGGCTGCAACTGTCAGAACACCATCTTCGCTGATGACAGTATCAGGGGAATTGTTGCCCTTAATACTCCAAATCACGCCGTCATCTTCGTTATAGTTCTTAACAGTGCCTGTAAACTGTACAGGATCACCGCCAGCCTGAATCATCGTGGCATCCGTATTGACTGTTACGGACATCTTTCCCTTGACATAAACTTCGTCGGAAACATTTCCGTTATAGTCTACCAGCCACACATACACGCCGTCAGCGGAGTCGTCAATCGGCTGGAACATGGACCAGTCATTGTTCAGCTCGCCATGGGATTTTACGCCTCTGGTATAGGAATCTTCTTTTCCACGCTCGCCGTTGGTGACGACCTGATAGTGGAGCTCATGCCATTCGCTGGAAGAAGGCTGGGTAAAGCGTCCATCAGTCCACAGTTTTCCGTCATAGGGAGCGCAATAGGTATCGGGAAGTGTACCGTCATAAGTAGCAAATCCACCATCTGCGGTCTTGATGGTCATGGTGTATTCAGCACCATTGGCATCTGCACCGGTGGGAACCTTTACCACAGCGCTGCCGTCGCCGGAAGCAGTCCAGGTGCGGGGTTCAGCTTCATAAGAAGTGGTAACGGTAACATCAGCCTGGCCGCCTTCCCAAGTAACAGACAGCTGGCCGTCTACAGAGTTATCTACCTGAATATTGGATACAGCAGCATCATAGCTGTATACTGCTTCGGCTGCATCACTTTCGGTACCGTCTGCGCCAACAGCCTTTACCTTAATGGTGACATCGCCTTCTGCATCATACAGGTCTTTGATGTAGTAAATGTCGTCATAAATGCCGCCCATGTACATTTCCTGTCCGTTAATCACAGCGTAAACATTGTACTGCTTTACGGTGTCATAATCGGCCAGATTCCAAGAAACTACCATTTCGTTGCTGTTGCCATAAGCCTTGTCAATGGTCAGGCCCGTAGGAGCAGCAGGCTTTTTGGATTCGCCGGAAACATACTGCATAGCGCCAATGTTCATCTGATACTCAGGAGCTTCGCCCTCAAATACCAGGCCAAAAGCAGCAATTTTCTTTCCTGCATAAGCAGACAGGTCAACAGTACTGGTCACCCAGTTGTCGCTGGCGCTCTCGGTATTTGCGATATCCATCTTCACAACGGTATCGGCATCATCTTCAAAAATCACGCCCAGCTTCATAACGGCATCGTCAGAAGAGGTCTTTTTGAAGGTAATGTTCATCTGAGAGTTTTCGTTTACATCCAAATCGGACTTGTACAGGTGCAGGAAGTTTTCTGCATCCAGGCCGCCATACACGACCAAAGAGCTGCCGCCGTTATAAGCGCCGACCAAATCGAAATCGAAGCTTCCTTCTTCGCCGCCGTTATAAACTTTGCGGTACTTGGTGCCATAGTCAAAATCAGCGCTCAGCTTGCTGCCTTCGCTGTCAAACCACCACTGCCAGGTGGGCAGGATGTCCTGAATATTGATGTTGGACCATTCATGCTCATTAGAGGTTTCGCCGTTCACCATGTATTCCAAACCGTGGCCGGTATTGAAGTTGGTGTAGAAGGTATCGCCGTTTACTACAGAGCGTTCTGCAATGTAGTCAGCAATACCGGTGAAATCTCTGGCTTCAATCTGAGAGGTTCCGTCCGTCAAATCCGGATCGAGGACGGTGGTATTTTTATTGTTGTTGCCAGTCCACCACAGACGCTCGCGCTGGAAAGCCATCCACTGATATTCGTCCATCTCACGAGTAAACAAGCGGTAACCAGTTTCAGGGTCGGTTCCAGCTACCTGCTCCAAACCGGTCTGTACAAAGTCAGTACCCAGAGAAGCAATGGAGCCATTCATAACGCCGTTAGACATCAGACGGCTGAAGTCGTTATTCCAGCGGTTTGCACCAGCTTCAAAACCGTTGAAAGCTACTTCGAACTTATCCAATCCATAAGGCTGTGTATTGCTGTCACCAGGTACAGCATGGCCATATTCAATGAAAACAGAGTTAGCAATCAAAGTTGCATCTTCGGTATTACCGGCAGTGGCGGTCGTCAGCATATCGGTGCTGAAGCTGCCAGCATTATACCACTGAACATACATACCGCTGGCACGCATCTGAGCCAGGAATTCCTTCAACTTTGCTCTGACATCGGTGCCATAGGAACGGCCTTCCATGTTAAAGAAATAGCCGTCAAATCCATAATATTCGGCCATTTCGGTCAGCTTATCAGCAACGGGATACCGACCATTCTCATCCTGATACAGCATCACTTCAAAGTTCTGATAAGCTCTGGGCTGGAACATACATCCCAGAGACAGTACGCCGTTTTTGTGAGCCGCATTGGTATATGCGGGGTTCGGCAGGTTCACAAGGCCGAATTCAAAATAACGACGGGTCCAAGCGTTTCCGTCAGTTGCATTACGCTCGTCCTCAATATCATTCAGTTCTTCCGGAGTACCAACAGAGGGCATTCCGTGCCAGGAAGCATACTGGTCCACATATTGCCAGAAATTGAAAACATGTGTACTGAACTCGTTGGTGTAGGAATAGCTGTTGAAAAATGCATTTCCGTAGTCACCAGTCAAAGTGAGGTATTGCGCTTCGGGAAGAAGCTCCGGGTTTGCCTGTGTTGCAGCAAATGCTGCGTTGCGGTCCTGCAGAGGAACCTGCGCACGAAGCAATTCTCCATACGGGTCCGTTTCCGGGGACCAATCCATAATGTCTTCTACACGGTATCCATGCTGATAAGGCTGATTATCGCCTTTTGCGGATTCGCCTACATAAGGATACGTGTCACCAGCAAGAGCAACAGGCATGGAGCTCGCCGTAATTGCTAATGCCAAGAATGCCGCAAGAACTTTTTTGGCTGTCTTTTTCATCATTTAGCCTCCTTATTGTAATTAAACGTTTGACACATGCTCCATAAAACCGGTCAACTGTTTACAATTTGATTATAAAAAATCAACAATTCCCTAACCATATCAAAAATCTTTGTTTTTATGATAAAAACGTTATATTTTTCTCCAAAATAGCTATTTTTTTTGTTTTTCTTCTTATTTTTATGGACATTTATTGTAAATAAAAGACATAATTTGCGTATGTTTACCTTACCAACATTGATGGTATGCCCCTGTAAAACGATAAAAAATATAAAATCCGATTATGCTTTTTGAAACATCTTCCCAACCAATTTAGGCAGAAAAAGAACCCCGCTGCAAATAATTTTACAGCGGGGTTCCCTTTATGGATACCTATTTAGTTGTGCGAAGCATTTCTCAATGCACTCACAGCATCAGGCATTTTCTTTTTTCTTAATGACTACCAAAGCCAAACCTGCACTCACAATTGCAGCAGCTGCAATCCACGGCAGGACGCTGTTGTCGCCAGTCTGTGCATTTCCGCCGGGTTCCTGAGAAGAGCCGGGTTCCTGAGAAGAGCCGGGTTCCTGAGAAGAGCCGGGTTCCTCGGAAGAGCCGGGTTCCTCGGAAGAGCCGGGTTCCTCGGAAGAGCCGGGTTCCTGAGGCAGCAGTTCCAGACCCTTCATAGCAGCATTCAGGGCGTCGCAGGCAGCCTTGATATCCTCGGGCATTGCGTAGAAGGTGTCGGCCACTTCCTTGGCGTTTGCCAGTGCTTCCGTAAAGACTGCTACTGTCTCCTCGGTATACAGACCGGTATCCACCTTTTCTGCCTCTGCAATAGCAGCCTGCAGCTCGGTCTTATCGAATTCCTCGATAGCGCCATCCTTCACGGAGAACACGACTGTCTCAGAAACATTGCCGCGATAGTCTTCCAGCGTTACTGCATAGATGCCGGAAGCATCCGAAGCGACTGTAGGCATATTGTTGCTGTAACGTACCACCGTCTGGGCTTCGCCACCGTCGATGGTGTAAGTCATCTTGTACCAATCCTTGGCCAGCGGCACAGCCAGTCTGCCGCCATAGATACCAGGATTATAGGGCTTTGCATAGCTGTCGTCCAAGCGTCCGTCATAGGTAACGGTTTCGCCGCCGGCAGTAGTAATGGTCATAGTATAGCGTGCATAGTCAGCGTCAGCACCGGAGGGAACATCGAGAACAACCGCGTTCTTTCCAGCAGCTGCGGTTACGGAATAAACCTCGGGCTCAGCTTCGCCGGTGTATTCCTTGGTTACGTTGATAACGGTCTCGCCGTTAAGGCGAGCAGCGGCATCCCCGCTAATGCACAAGCTCTACGACAAC
>OBYM01000775.1_pt1 | contig 15869 bp, 19 predicted proteins | sample 1538191 | NCBI WGS metagenome assembly OBYM01 (sample SAMEA2580165, study PRJEB22360) | human gut metagenome | biome: human gut; feature: human-associated habitat; material: faeces | place: Denmark | collected 2008/2010 | reverse complement strand
ATGAATGTCCTGACTGCGGTTTTGAAACGACCATCCCTCATACCTGCAAATCCAGATTCTGCTCTAAGTGTGCCGCTAAATCCGCTAGGCAACGCTCCCTTTCCATCTCTGCCTTGACTTTTTCATGCAAACATCGTCATATCGTTTTTACCATCGCCCAGGAACTCCGTGATTTTTTCATCAGAGATTGCTCTCTCCTCGACCTTTTATTCATCGCTTCCAGAAATACCATCAGCGCTCTTGCCGACGATGCCAAGTTCAGAAAAAACAAAAGACTCGAAAAGCACAGAAAGCTCCGAATGTATATGGTGAACCAATTGCAACACATATTAAAAAGCATCGTATCAATCTAGCAATGAAATTATTGAGAGAAACAGATAAAACTATTGCAGAAATTGCTAAGGAATCGGGTTATGAATCACAAAGCAAATTTGCAAAAACATTTAAAAACTATACTCAATTTTCGCCTAGTGAATATAGAAACCATAATTACAATAAAAACTAATTGTTTAAAATGATTCAATTCTTAAACAATTAGTTTTTTATTGTTCATGAAAACTTTATTCATCAAATATATATCAAGCTACCTACATTTGCTAAAATATTTTCCCCATAACATAAACTCATCTTCTACCATAAAAAATTGTAAACACTTTTAAATTAATGTTTTAAAAATGAATATCATATACTGTTCAAATCATTAATAAACTATGATTTCATGTAGTTTCAAATATGTATTTTTTATTCACTATACTTATATTTTTGATTTATAATAATCACCAAATGATGCCATTATATCTAACATTTTGCTTAACTCTAATCCTAAATCAGTCATTCCATATTCAACTTTCGGTGGATTAATGTGATAATCTTTTCTATAACTAATGCCATCACTTTCTAGCTGTCTTAAATTATCAGTTAAAACTTTTTGGGATATTCCATTTAAAGATCTTAACAACTCATTAAAACGCCATGGTCTCCCCATTAAATTTCTTATTATTAACAATTTCCACTTATTTCCTACTAGAGATATCGTTGTAGCAACAGGACATTCTGGTAAATCTTTTCTACTTCTCATCTTACTGATCCTCCTTTACAAACTATTAACAGTATACTACATACTTTATACTGAATACACAGTTACTTTTAAGTGCGTACTTGTTTTAATATATGTCATTTGATATAAATGAATTATAACATACTGAATGGAGGAAATTAAAAATGGTAAATTATGCAAAAGTAAGTTTCGAAGACAAACCAAGAGTAGAATTACATGATCAATTAGGATTAACTGGTACTGAAATTAGTATCAATACGATTCCAGCAGGTGGATGTGTGCCTTTTATTCACTCTCATAAAAATAACGAAGAAGTGTATTACATTTTATCTGGTTCTGGTAAAGTTGTTATTGATGATGAAGAAATTAATCTAACTACTGGTGACTGGATAAGAATTTCACCAAGTGCTAACCGTCAATTTTTTGCTCCACAAGACGATTCTATTTCTTATATCTGTATTCAAGCAAAAGAGAATTCTCTTGAAGAATTCACTGCCAATGATGCAATTATTAAATAAAGTTTCACTGCTTTTAGCTATCAAAAAATACACGAATACTTTAATAATTATGGGAAACCAAACAATAGTTTGGTCTCCCTTTTTAGTTATAGCTAAAATTTTATAATAAGAATTATTATTTTACTAGATGACCAAATCATCCTAACAGATCAGATAAACACAATACCTTATTATTAGATTATCATATGACCAACCACTGATAAAGTACATTTAAAATACCTGATAAAACCATAACAGAAAGATGGATTAATTTCCTTCGATATTATTGTTTATGATGGATATCAAATTAATAAGAAAGGAAACTATGTTCAAAAGAGAAAACGTAAAACTTTTTCTCCACCCAAAGATATGGGGATTCGTAAAGCTAGAAAAATAGCCAAAGAAATTGAATCTGAAATGCAATACCAATTTGAAAAACAACAAAATCTTGGCTCAGAAAAAAACTATTTGAAGTCTGGGAATGGTATAAAACTTACTACGCTCCAAACAATCTAAGAGATGCTACTTTTATTGGAATGGAAAATATTGTTAACTCAAAGATTTTACCAAAACTAGGTCATCTTAAAATTGGTGATATTACCACTAATAGAGTAACAATGTTTTTAAATGAAATATCAATTATGACAGATCCAAAAACTGGCAAACCATTAAAACCTAAAAAATACTATAAGGATTCATATGTTAAAGAAATTTATTCAATGTTAAGCAGACTTTTAAATATTTCAGTTAATGAAGGATGGATTAAAGATAATCCATGCAAAAATGCTATTAAACCAAAGAAAAATCGAAGCAAGAAATTACCACCACTTGAACCTGAACAAATCCAGGATATTTTACATAAAACGGAGAAATTTGATGTCTACAATGCTATTATCCGATTTCATATTTATACAGGAATGCGTATTGGTGAAACTTTGGCTTTGACTTGGGATAACATTAATTTCAATAAAAGAACTATCACTATCAATAAAACTGTCAATTTTCCTAGAGGAGGTGCTATAGTGGGGCCTCCTAAAACAGAAAATAGTTATCGAACTTTAGGAATGTCTGATAGTATTTATAACTTATTAAAAATGGTTAAAGAAGAACAAAAAGAAAGAAAAGTATATCTTAAAAATGTCTATCAAGATAAAAATCTAGTTTTTAGTAATCCATTTGGTGATTTTATCCATCGTAATAGTGTTGGAACTCGTCTTAATAAAATAAAAAAAGGAACTGATTATGAATATATAACAGTTCACTTTTTAAGGCATGTTAATGCAACATTACTTTTAATGAATAATGTTGATATCAAAGTTGTATCCGCTCATCTTGGTCATAATGATATATCTACCACTGCTGATATCTATGCAGATGTATTAAACTCTACGAACCAAAAAGTTGCTCAGCTTATTGATTTCGACTTAAACAAACTTAAATAATATGCATAAATAATGTTTTTAAACGGAAATAAGCGGAAAATAAACGGAAATTACAGAACATCATTAAAAAAACGTTGATAAAATCAACGTTTTTTGTCTTTTTGTATTATTCACCGATAATATCCATTATATCTTTTTGGAAGACTTCTGTTTTAGCAGTTGCATCATCAACAGTTGCACCTTTGATTGAGAAATAGAATTTACATTTTGGTTCAGTTCCACTAGGTCTAGCAGCAATCCAAGAACCATCTTCTAAATAATATTTCAATACATTTGATTTTGGTAAATCAATAGTTGTTTCATTTCCATTTTCAGTTCTTACACTTGTCTGATAATCTTCAACAGCAACAACTTTAACACCACCAATTTCAGTAGGTGCATCTTTTCTTAAATTATCCATGATTTCTTTAATTCTTGCAGCTCCAGCAGCTCCTGCTTTAGATAAAGCAATTTGACTTTCTTTAAATGCACCATGTTTAGCATATAATTCATTTAATACATCAATTAAATCTTTACCTTGTTTTTTATAATAGTTACCAGCTTCAGCAGCAGTTAAGACAGCTTGTACTGCATCTTTATCTCTAACGAAATCTTTAACAACACATCCATAAGATTCTTCATAACCAAAGACAAATTGTTTTTCTCCAGTTTTTTCATATTTACGAATCTTATCTCCAATGAATTTAAATCCAGTTAATGTTTTTTCTACATCAACACCATAGCTTCTTGCTACTAATTCACCTAAATCAGAAGTTACAATGGTATTATACATAACAGCATTATCAGGTAATGTTCCTTTTTCTTTCATTTGACTTAAAATATATTCAAGATAAACGGCAGCTGATTGGTTACCACTCATCAAGACATATTTTCCATCATGTTTAGCAACAACACCTAATCTATCTCCATCAGGATCACAGATAACTACAACATCAGCATCAACTTCTTTAGCTTTAATGATAGCTAATTCATAAGCCATATCCACTTCAGGGTTAGGAGATTTTGTATTTGTATAATCTGGATCAGGAGCACATTGTGCTAATACTGGCACAACATCATATCCTAAACGTCCTAAACAAGTTCTCACAGGGATATTGCTTGTTCCATGTTGTGGAGAGAAGACAATTTTAAATCCACTCTTATCCATACCAGGATTAATTTCAATACCCATAACAGCTTTATAATAAGCTTCATCAACTTCTTCACCAATCCATGTCATATATGGATAAGCTTCTTCATCACTGCATACATGAATATCTAATTCATCTTCAACTTCATTAACATATTTAACAACTTCATCAGCCCATTCTGGAATTAGCTGACATCCTGTATCATCATAAACTTTATAACCATTATATTCTTTTGGGTTATGTGATGCAGTAATCATAATTCCACCAGCACATTTTAAATATCTCACCGCAAAAGATAATTCTGGTGTAGGTCTTAAGCTTTCAAAAATAAATGATTTAATACCATAAGTTGCTAAAACTTTAGCACTTTCAATCGCAAAACGGTAAGACATATGACGGTTATCATAACCGATAGCTACGCCTCTTTCCTTTCCATTTTCTAATCCCAATACATATTTTGCAAAACCAACATTTGCTTTTCTAATAGTATAGATGTTCATTCTATTTGTTCCAGGTCCCAAAATACCTCTCATACCAGCAGTACCAAATTCAACATTTGTATAGAATGCATCTTCCTTTTCTTTTTCTCCCATGTTTGTTAATTCCATTTTTGTGGCTGCATCCATTGCAGGATGATTCAACCATCTTTCATAATTTGCTTTATAATCCATTATTGTTTCACCTCTGTTTCTATTATAACAAATCTTAAAAACCAACGCCATAAAAACCCACTTTGAAATGTAAACATTTTCATTAAAAAATAATAGTTTTCACAAATTTATGTAACCACTATCATTTTTTGTTTTATTTATGTATTTTTTCACTTTTCATAATAGATATTCAAACATAAAAAAATAAAATCAATCATATAAAATGATGATATAATGGGTGTGAAACTAAGGCGTGCTTTGCATGGAGAATATCATATATTCTCTCATGCGATGCAAAGGACGCTTTAGTTTGATTGTACGAAATCGCAAGATTTTCGTGCAAGAAAACGTTAGTTTCACACCCATTGTACGAAAGAGTACCATAGGTGCGATTTCGTACAATAATGAAAAGAAAGCGAGGTTATAATATGTCAAGAATTTTTATAACTGGTGATACACATGGCTCATATGATATTCAAAAACTTGCAAGAAAGAACTTTCCTGAAGGAAAAACCTTAACCAAAGATGACTATGTGATAATCTGTGGCGATTTTGGCTGTGTCTGGGGTGGTGAGTTAGCTGGATCTGATCGCTGGTGGCAAAACTGGCTCGATGAACAGCCTTGGACAACATTATGGGTTGATGGCAATCATGAAAATCATGATTTATTAAAAACATATCCCATAGAAAACTGGAATGGTGGACGTATTCATAAAATCAATAATAGTATTTTTCATTTGATGCGTGGTGAAATCTTTACACTTAATAATCAAACTTTCTTAGCTTTTGGTGGTGGCTATTCAACTGATCGTGTTTATAGAAAAGAAGGTATTTCATGGTGGAAAGGAGAATTGCCAACACATGAAGAAGTCAATCATGCCCTCACTAATCTCAAGAAATATCATAATCAGGTTGATTATATTTTAAGTCACGATGCCCCTCGTGACATTAAAGAATATTTAGGATTTTATGATAGTTGTGATATGACTGTTTATGGTGATGAATATGAAGATATTCATAGTGTTTTATATTTGCTTAAAAAGGCCACACAATTTCAAGACTGGTATCTAGGTCATTACCATATAGATAAAGATATAGGAAGTATGCATATTCTTTATCATCAAATCATTGAAATCACTCATAAATAAAAAGCAAGGATCCCTTGCTTTTTTATCTTATCACATCTACACATTGACCATTGACATATTGGATTAAATCTTGAGGTTTTAAAATCACCTGTAAACCTCTTTTTCCTGCACTGATTGCGACTCTATCTAACAGCAAAATATCTTCCTGAAAATAAGTAGGAAACTTTTTCTTCATGCCAATAGGAGAACACCCACCACGCATATATCCTGTTAATGGTAATAAATCTTTCTGATGAAGCATTTCAACACTTTTATGTCCACTGGCTTTCGCCAACTTTTTTAAATCAATTTCTTCCATGACTGGTATACAACAAACCAAATATTCATGATGATCATGTAATACAAGTGTTTTATAGATTTCATCTGCTTCTAAATCTACCTGATGGACAATATGTTCACCAGATAAATGATTGTCATCATACTCATATTCACGTGTTTCATAATTGATATGTTGCTGATCCAATAACCTTAATACATTTGTTTTAATCTTTTTCATTTTTACACCATTACTTATATGATTTATAGAATTCAATAAATCGCATCATTGCTTCTTTTAATAAATCTGAATTTGTTGCTGTATTAATACGTACCCATCCCTCATAATTATCAATAAAACGGCTTCCTGTTTCCAATAACACATGTGTTTCATTAGCCAAGTCAATAACAAACTGATCAATATTGGCTATTTTTGGTAAATAAACCCATATTAAATATCCCGTATCAGGTTTCATGATTTTCATATCTGTTGTCTCTAATAATTCCATTGTCATATTAATATTTTGACGAAGATATTCTAATAAATCATAATACCATTGTTTCCCCTCATTATAAACAGTTTCAATCATATAAATACCAATACGTTGTGGACCTATATGAAGTTTTGAGAGATAATCATTAAATTGTTTATTGAAATCTTCATTTTTACAGATTGTAAAAGATGTTGATAATCCTGAAATATTAAATGTTTTATTTGGCGATGATGATACAATAATATGATCATAAATATCAAAAAATTGAATAAGAGAAACAAATTTTTTATCTGATATAAGGATATCGCCATGAATTTCATCAGAGATAATCATGACTTGATATTTTTTACATAATTGAACTAATTGGTTAAGTTCTTCATATGACCAGGCTTTACCTCCAGGATTATGTGGATTACAGAACAACAAGACATCAATTTGATGTAATTTCAACATCTTTTCCAATTCATCATAGTCTATCAAATATTCCTGATTTTTATTTTTTAATGGCATCTTATAAGCATGCCCAATTTGAGCACAATTATAAAATGGTCCATAGACAGGTGTCATAATTAAAATGTTTTGATCTCTTGCGAATAAATCAGTTAATAAATGTAGTGATGTAATTGTTCCAATAGATGGAACAATCCAATCTTTGTTGATATGAATATGATGAATTTCATCATACCATTGAATAATGCTTTCATAAAAACTATCTTGGACATGAAAATAGCCTAAATCTCCCTCACTGACAAATTTCATTAATCTCTTTTGAACATTTTCATCCATCTTAAAATCCATATCCGCAATAAATAATGGATAAAACTGATCTTCAGTTTGAAAATGAGTATGGAATCTCTTATTGATATATGGAGCTTCCCATTTCATAGAACCATTATGTCTTCTTTCTAATATTGATCAAAAATCGTTTTTCATTCTTTTATCTCCCTTCATAATCAATATCTTTCCACAAAAAATACATCGGCCTATATGTTATTATAAGCCGTTTTCATGTGACAAGCAATAAACAGTTGTCACTGAAATCTTTATCATCTTTTTTTGTTTAAAACTTCAAATTGATTTTCTCAAAAGATTATACCACTTTTTTTGAAAACACTGATATTTATCATTACAATCATTTCTATGATAACTATTCTTAAAGAAATCATAAAAAATCTATTTAAATCATCAAATTTATGATGATTATTTGTTATAATGTAAACAAGGATGTGAGAAAATGACAAACAAAGAAAGATTTATTGAAATTTATAAAACAAAAATTCATCGTGATGGAAGTGAAAAATTATTAGAATTTTTATTATCACGTAATTCTGATTTTTTTGAAGCCCCTGCCAGTTCAAGATATCACGGTAATTATGAAGGTGGTCTACTGGAGCACAGCCTCAATGTTTATGATTGTCTAAAAGACTATTTATCACGTGAACGTGTTCAAAAAACATACCATTTGAATTATAATGAAGAAACTATCGCTATTGTTGCTTTACTTCATGATTTATGTAAAATTAACTGTTATAAACAAAGTATGAGAAATGTCAAAGAAAATGGACAATGGATTCAAGTGCCTTTTTATGAATTTCAAGATACATTGCCTTATGGTCATGGAGAAAAAAGTGTTTATATGATTAGTGGCTATATGCGTTTAAAAAGAGAAGAAGCCTTTGCGATTCGTTATCATATGGGATTTGCTGGTAATGAAGATGCCAGAAATGTAGGTGCTGCTTTTGAAATGTTTCCACTCGCTTTTGCCTTATCTACTGCCGATATGGAAGCCACTTATTTTATGGAAGGAAAAAAGCATTCTTAATCAAAACAAGCTTAGCTTGTTTTTTTATTTTCTTTAGAAAATCTTTATCTTTTTACTGGTTTCCTTTTTCGCTTTTTCGTTCATACTATCAATGTCGATAGGAGTGACCTTTATGATCAATAAAATCAAACAACATAAAAAAGAAATTCAATTTATAATCAAGTGTCTACTTATCATGGGTTTGATATGTTTATGCTTATATCAACCTATGATGAAGATCTTTGAAAATCCTCAGCTACTAAGAAATCAGCTACAAAGTTTTGGTTTATTTGGACAAATCATTTTTGTTGGTATTGTTATTTTACAAGTTATATTTGTTTTTCTTCCAGGTGAAATTGTAGAAATTATGGCTGGATTTATTTATGGTCCATTTGTAGGACTCCTCTTATGTTTAATAGGGAGTGCTATGGGTTCGTTACTGATTTATACTTTTGTTAAAAAATGGGGACAAAATTTTATTCAGCGTTTTATCAGTTTAGATCCGATAAATCAGGTTCATTTTTTACATAATTCAGAAAAAAGAAATATTTTATGTTTTATTATTTTCTTTATACCTGGTACACCTAAAGATATTCTCACTTATCTCATTCCATTAACAGATATGAAACTTTCAACATTTCTTTTCATTACAACTATCGCAAGAACACCTTCAATTATCACATCTACCATTGGTGGTCATGCATTAGGAATTGAAGATTATCTGTTTTCTATCATTATCTTTGTCGTGACGGGTATTATTTCTTTCATTGGTATTTACATCTATAAAAAAATAAACAAACGAAAGTTATCATATCATCTTTAGAAAATCTTTCGTTTTATCCTCTACTTTTCTTTTTTAAATTCAAGTATAATGTAGAAAAGTCGGGAGGGGTTTTTATGGATTATAATATATTAATTGTAGAAGATGAAATTGAAATCTGTGATGCGATTGAGATTTATTTAAAAACACAAAACTATCATGTTTTTAAAGCGCATAATGGTATTGAAGGATTAGACATTGTTGAAAAAGAAACTATTCATCTTGCTATTGTGGATATCATGATGCCAGTGATGGATGGCATTCAAATGACAATGAAAATGAGAGAAAAATATGATTTTCCTATTATTATGCTTTCAGCCAAATCAGAAGATATTGATAAAGTCACTGGGTTAAACATTGGAGCAGATGATTATGTCACAAAGCCTTTTGTGCCAATTGAATTACTTGCCAGAGTCTCATCACAGCTTAGACGTTATCGCAAATATCTAGATGCAACTGCAAAGAAAACATCACAGAATGTCTATACTGTTGGTGGTTTAGAGCTTAATTTAGATACAAAAACAGTGAGTGTAGATAATCGTCAAATCAAGGTCACACCTATTGAATTTAAAATCTTACAATTACTCATGGAGTATCCTGGAAAAGTTTTTTCAGCTGAAAACATTTATGAAAGTGTCTGGAAAGAAGATGCTATTAACACGGATACAGTGATGGTTCATGTCCGTAATTTAAGAGAAAAAATAGAATTAGATCCAAAACACCCTCAATACTTAAAAGTTGTGTGGGGCGTTGGATATAAAATTGAAAAACAAGGCAGGGATTAACTATGAAAATCAAAAAACATATTGCAAGTATTATTATCTTGATAACACTGATAATAACAAGTATAGGAACTTATTTATGTTATCCTTTTATAAATCAAGCTACTCAAAAATCTAGTTTTGAAAGCCGTGATATTTCGGATTATATGTCTTCTTATCTGATTGAATACAGTTATGCATCTGATTTTCTACTCAAGGAAAGTCAAGATCCATCTGCTTCCATTTATGATTATTATCAATCCTCACAAGATGAAACCAATGCAGATTATTATTATGACTTCCAGTCAGCTGTAGAAGATAAAGTGAATGAACTCCATCAAAAAGAAGATATTTTCTTCCATATCACTGATCATCAATCACAAAAACAATTCTCTAATACCAATGATCCCATTTCTCAAATCTCACAAAACAAGGATTTACAAGACAAATATCAATGGTATATGCAAATTGAATTTGATAACAAAGGTGTTCCAAAAGTTACCCATACAAATGATGAGCATATCAATATTTATTCTCTAGAATCACTCTTCTCTTATAACACCACATTTTATGATGATTATAGTCAAGAAGATATCACGATTCGCTATCAACCTTTACAAAATATCACTATAACACTTGCAGTTAGTGATCAATTGCATATGACCAGTCAAATTGGTTCTTATCTGATGAATATATCACGTAGCCAATTATATCTCTACTCACTTCCATATATTTTCACTGCGATTGTGGTCTGTTGTATTGTCACATTATGTATTCCTATGAAATATCTTGAACAAAGTCGTTTCTTATCTTTTGTGATGCGTATTAAATTTGCCTTTCTGGCACTCATATGGGGAACATTAGCTATTATGATGTATGCTGGCACGGCAATTATGATTGCAGGTACTATCCAAGATCAGTTCCAATATATTTACCAGCAATTTGCGATTGAAGCTATTGGTCCCTATTTAACTCCAGCCATCAATATCGCTTATTACTTTATTTTCTATCTCCTCTTTATCATCTTAGCTTACTTTGTGAAATATCTTTTCCATAGGGGACTCAAAAAATACTTTTGGGAAAATACATGTCTTGGATGGCTAATAACTCATGGCTATCAGATTATGAATAAAGATTTTGATCTAGATGATTCTTTAAACAAAACAGTTTTAAAAATCGTTTTATTCAATCTCTTGATTATAGCAGGATGTTCAATATTCTTTGTTTTTGGTATATTCTTTGCAGTGATTTATTCTATTATTATCTTTATTTTAATAAGAAAGAAATTTCAAGATATTCAAAATGATTATCATACATTATTAAAAGCGACTCAACAATTATCTAATGGTCATTTTGATGTACAGATTAATCAAGATATTGGTATCTTCAATCCTTTAAAAGATGAATTTGTTCATATCAAGGATGGATTTGAAAAAGCTGTGAAGGAAGAAGTCAAATCTCAAAGAATGAAAACGGAATTGATTTCTAATGTTTCTCATGATTTAAAAACACCATTAACTTCTATTATCACTTATGTAGATTTATTAAAGAATAACAATCTTAGCAGTGATGATCGTCAACATTATTTAGATATCTTAGAAAGAAATTCTTTAAGACTGAAAAATTTAATTGAAGATTTATTTGAAGTCAGCAAAGCCAATAGTGGAGATGTCAAATTAAATCTTGTGGATATAGATATCATTTCGCTTATTAAGCAATCTCAACTAGAATGTCAGGATAATTTAGATGAGAAATCTTTATCCATGAAATGGAATTCATCCCAAGACAAGATGATGTGTCATTTAGATAGTTCTAAAACTTATCGTATTTTTGAAAATCTATTTATGAATATTAGTAAATACGCTTTACCACATACACGTGTTTATATTGATATTCATGATCATGATGACCATGTAGAAATTATCTTTAAAAATATATCTGAAGAAGAAATGACATTTAATGAAAATGAAATCGTAGAAAGATTTGTTCAAGGAGATAAATCAAGAAATACGCATGGTTCTGGTTTAGGACTAGCCATTGTCAAGAGCTTTACTGAACTACAGGGTGGGCAATTCAAAGTAGAGCTAGACGGTGATTTATTTAAGACTATTGTCATCTTCCCTAAATGTTCATAAAACAAAGAAGTTTTCGATTTGAAAACTTCTTTTTATTTGCATATTCATTGACAAGATTCTCTCTACGCATTAAGATATCCAAAGAATAGAATGAGGAGGTTCATTCAATGAAAAAATTAATAAATGTTTCAATGATTTATATGATAGCAGCTCTTGTGGCGGGTGTTTTTTATAGAGAATTGACTAAATTCAATCAATTCACAGAGAAAACAACATTAAGTGTTACACATACGCATTTATTTATTTTGGGTGTCTTTGTTTTCTTGTTGTTGGCACTCTTTATTAAAAATGATAAAGATATATTAGAAAGCTCATTATTTAAGAAATTCTTCATTTTATATAACATAGCTTTACCATTTTTTATTATCATGTTGATGACAAGAGGAGTTGTTCAAGTCTTGAATATTCAATTGTCAACTGCAATGAATGCGATGATTTCTGGTATTGCTGGAATCTCACATATACTTTTAGCTATATCTTTTGTTTTATTCTTTATCATTCTACGAAAAAAATCTATTCAAGCCGAATAGATTTTTTTATGAAAACAATAAAGCAATCAAAATGAATGCAAAGATAATTTGTGATGTTCCTGTTAAACATCCATATAACATAGCTTTAGGTCCTTCTTTAATAAGATCAGCAAATTTAACACGCATCCCTATGGCTGCTAAAGCAATAATCTCAAATTGAGAACTTACCATTTTTGCAGATGTAGAAATGATGGCTGGTAAAATACCTGTACTATTGATAATACTAAAAATAAAGAATCCAATAACAAACCATGGGACTTTGGCTTTAACCTTAGCTGCTACTCTTTCTTTTTTAGCAAACAATGGCTGATTTTCATCAAGATTCATCTTGGCATATGTTAAAGCAACGACAACCACAAAAATGATTCTGACGATCTTAAAGATTGTCGCAAATTCCACAACTTCCTGATTCACAAGTGATGCTGATGCAATGACCTGTCCAATAGATTGCAGTGTTCCACCAATCATCGCTGAAGTTTGAAATGTTTCATGATGATATAACAGGCTTGTTAAAATAGGTAAGACAACCATTAAAATTGTTCCCGTGACATTGACAATTGTAATTGAAATACCTTTATCTTTACTGTCAGCTTCCACAATTGGAGAAACTGTTCCAATGGCTGAAGATCCACAAACGGCATTTCCTGCACACATTAACAATGAAAACTTCTTTGTGAATTTTAATCTTCTCCCAATAAAATAACACATAGCGATAGTCAATATCATTTGTAAAGCAATAAAGGCAACACCTTGTATACCAATTCCCATAATATCTGTTAATTGTAATGTTAAACCTGTTAAAACAATAGAATATTCTAATAAACGACTTTCTGAAAATTTCGTTCCCACATTAAAAATATCTTTATTTAAAAATGTATTGCCTGCAAGCATTCCAATCCCAATCGCAAAAAGTGCAGCACCAATACTTGGAAAAAACTTCGCAATCTGCTGAGCTATAAGTCCAATAGCCAGACAAACTATAAATCCTGGTAATATATCTTTGATTTTATTCACTTTGTCATCTCCCCTTATCAACCAGGGTTATATTACCACAATTTTTCTATAAATAAAAATTATGATATTTTATTTATTATAACAATATATTATAATGAAGATGAGGTGATTTCATGATAGATGACAAAATGAGAACATTTGTAGAAGTTGTTGAATGTCAAAACTATACTCAGGCAGCTAAAAATTTACATATTACTCAGCCTGCCGTTACACAACATATCAAAGCTCTGGAAGAACATTATCAACAAAAGTTTATTGATAGCACTCACAAATCTTTCCATCTCACCAAAATGGGTGAACTTTTATATCACTATGCCAAAACACAGATTCATAATGAAGATCTTTTTCAAAAACAGCTCCAAACAGCTTATCCACCTTTAACTATTGGCTCAACATTATCCATTGCCGATTATTATATTCCTCATATGATTGCGAAAAAATTCATTCAAACTTCTCGTCCATGTGAAATTGTTGTCGCTAATACGCATACTTTAATTCAAAAACTCATTAATGGTGAAGTTGAATGTGCTTTTGTAGAAGGACAGTTTGATACACAATTATTTGATTATCATTTATTAAAACAGGAAAGATTTATTGCTGTTGCAAGTATTCATCATCCTTTAGCTCATCAAAAAATAACATTTGAACAGCTTTTTGCATATCCATTACTCATTAGAGAAAAAGGTTCTGGAACAAGAGATATCCTAGAAAATTATTTACAACAAACAATCTATCCTCTTTCACGTTTTTCACATTTTATTGAAGTGGGTAGTTTATCTATGATAAAAACATTGCTTATGGACAGTCAGGCAGTTACTTTTTTATATGCTGGCGTTGTGAAGGAGGAAATACAAAATCAACAATTAATTGAATTACAGATTGAAAACTTTCATATTTCTCGTCCTATGCACTTCATTTATCTCAAATCACATATTCATAAAGATGAGTATCAGCAATTATTTCATATGATGACAGAATGAGAAAGGAGTTTTCTATGATTTATTTCCTTATTATCAATTGTATTGGCTTTATAATAATGAAAATAGATAAATCCAAAGCCAAGCATCACTTATATCGCATAAGTGAAAAAGCACTTTTTACAGTTGCCATTATCGGTGGCAGCTTAGGCGTATGGCTAGAGATGTATCTATTTCATCATAAAACTAAACATTGGTATTTTGTATGGGGTATTCCTATGATTGTCATCATACAGATGATGATCATATATAAACTGTAATTTCATCTATGATTGATTCACAATTTGAAAATCATCATAAGTTAAATCGAGAAATGGAATATTTGTATTTTGACATTGATAAAAGAGTGAACTTTCTTGAGATTGCATTAAATCTTCAACGCATCTTAAAAGAAGATTTTCAAAGACTTGACGAGCAGGTGCTGAAATAGGATGATAAATATCTCTATATTCACCTTTGATTAACTGACTTGGCATGGCAATAAAATATCCATTTTCTTTTTCTATAATTTTAATATCATGTAAAGCAAGAACGCCTCCTATTGTTAAAGTAGCAGAGGCTTTTAAACTTCCACCATGATAAACCTTTGTTATTTTTATTGTATCTATCATATGATCTTTCCTTTCTGTATTTTCTTTTTATTCTTGATTTGTCTTGTTCTCTTGAATGGCATCACTGAGAATTTTTTGAACAACTTCACTTTTGGCATCAGCATAGTTCTGTACATATTTCCATGTTTTCTTTGCTAACTCTTTTTTTGTATTCTCATAAAGTTCTCTCGCATCATCGTGTAAGCGTAAATAATTTCTAAACAAGAGATACTTTTCAATTTCTTTTGACCCTTTTGAAAAAACATGTAAATGAATATCAGTATCAGGTCCTTTAAACATATGATGATTTTCAAAATCTGGTTCCCTCACTCTTAAAATATAACCATGCCGACATAAATCATCCATATAATCTTCTTCTTTGCCTGCATCTTCAACAACGAGTAAAATATCAATAATAGGCTTAGCCATTAATCCAGGCACAGATGTTGAACCTATATGTTCAATCATCAAAGCTTTATCTTTTAATATTTTTAAAATTCTTTCCTTCTCTCTGTGCGCACGTTCTTGCGCTTAATATATATTTCTTTTGAAATCATCGCTCCTGCAA
>OBYM01000774.1_pt1 | contig 15880 bp, 21 predicted proteins | sample 1538191 | NCBI WGS metagenome assembly OBYM01 (sample SAMEA2580165, study PRJEB22360) | human gut metagenome | biome: human gut; feature: human-associated habitat; material: faeces | place: Denmark | collected 2008/2010 | reverse complement strand
AAAATAGTCTCCGGAAACTACCGTGCGTGATATCAAATTCCCCTACACGTTCATGCTAGCACGCCAACACGAGACACGGAAACACGGGGCAAAATAATTTTGGAAAGTTAACACAAATTTATTGACACAAAACGTGTTAGGGTGTATAATATAGTCAGAAAGAGAGGTAAGGGAAATGAAAAGAAATCAGCTTGGAGAGATTTTAGAATCTGAAATGGTGAAGTTCGTCGCGGAGATTTCAACCGCCTATGAATGGGTTTAGGCTGAGAATTTCATCGATAATGAGGTAATTGAAAGCCGCGGTATGATAGAGGATCTGTTGTGGCAGAAAAGAAGAGAGTTTCCTATTTTAGACTAGGAGGTAATGGAAATGTTAAGATCTAACCAAGATATCAAACGCACCGTGCAGTGCGCGCTCAGATCGGAGTTTGGGTTCGCGCCGCCCCTGTCGTCAATCGCGATTTATAAGCACACGCCGGATGGTACGCATGTCTTATTTGCCGTGAATGACAAGAAATATCGCTTTGATAGCTACGTGCTTAACGTCGGCGGCCTTGATACACTGTACGTCGGGGCCGGAACGATTAGAAGAGGATTTACATCATAACAGAATAGGAGGAAGAAAACATGGATGGCTTCAAATGGTGCGAGGTAGTAAACCGTTGGTTTGCTGGTGGCTACGTTACCGAAGATGAAATTGTGCGGCTGGCGACAATGAACTTGTTTGATCTCTGCGAACAGTTCAGATCGGCGGTCCGGGAATGTGTGATCACCTTCTGCCAACAACACGCGACGGAGTGGAGCGACGGCAACACTCCGGAAAGCTGGGGATATCAGTTAAACAATGGTGCGATTCTTAAAATCGCCTACGGCGGACTGGCCGGTTGTTACTGGAACAGAGACGGCGAATATAGAATAGCAGAATAAGGAGGAAAAATCATGAAACAGTATAAAACACGCGTAGAAATCGAATACATTGTCGATCAGATCGAAAGCGAAATCGCCGACGATTACGGCGTCGGCTATGAGTTCTACGGCGAGTGCCGGCCGGAGGAAGTGGAGAAGCTTATGACGGAAGCACAATTTGCCATGGACCACTACGTCTTCGATGAAGCAATCGAAGAGATCCGCGAGCTCTACAAAGAGATCGCCCAGGGCATCCTGGACGATGACGCACAGAAGGACGCGCAGCTCTACCAGTTCCGTGAAAAGCGGATCTCTGAATATGGTCAGGATGACGATGAAATATTGATCGATCGCCCCGAAGTGGTCATGCGCCTTGTGTTTGAGGAGGAATACGGAAGATGAGTATTTATATTGTAAGGGCTGGCTGGGCACGCTTTTCTGCGGAGCAGCTGCACGCGATTAATTTTATTTCTTACTGCGGTGATCTTGGTGGGATGACCGAGGGGGTCGCATGGGTGAGGGACAACGACGGCGATATCATCATTTTGGCGGTTGAGTATCGGCCTGACAGTTTTTTCAGGCTATTGCCAAGGCGATATCTGCCCTACGCTATGGATCTATTTTATCGCGCCGCTGTTTATCTCACGGCGTGTGCCACCGACTGGCTGTCGGGTCCGTCGCCCTTAACTGTGGGATGGGGCGTCACTGTCGAAAAGGGCGGTGGCGGCGAGTGGCTAATGAGCAGTGATGCTGACTACACAAACCAGAAAGCCCTCAACGTCGATCAGGGAAAGCTGAATATACAATATAATGGGGGTGATGAAAATGAGCGTTCTTGAAGCGCTGCAGAAATGCGGAAAGGTTACATTGATCCTTTCCACCGGCTATTATTCGTATTCCACCCGGCATCATTTCGCGCTGAGAAAGCAGGACATTCTGATTGAATGCCCGGCGTTCGGCCCGAAAAACGAGCAGATGCTGGTGAGCCTGCGTCACGCGTGGCGGCAGGCGATAGAAGAGAAGATAGGCCGGGGGCTTTTCTTCCCGATGTCCGTTTATATTTGCGACGGATGGCGGGAGGGTGGTTTCTTTCCGATTGCCAAATTTCGGGAAAGTGAGATATCAGAAGCATTATCAACGCTTGCGTGATATCCCGTCCTGTGTTAGAATAGATTATAGGAGAGGTGATGAGACAATGCGCGGCTATAAATTTTTTACGACGATCAAGTTTCGGCTGGACACAGAGCCGGAACGCGAGGTTAGGACAGAAGGACGCCTGAAATTTGGAACGGCGGCGGCCTACATCCGCAATCACATCGCGGACGGAAAGCCCTTCATGATCATTGACGTAAACGTTTCACGTGAAACATACGTACTCGATGATGCAAAGTTTTTTGAATTAGCAACAAAAATTTAAAGAAAAGGAGATAAAGAAAATGGAAAACAAGAAAACGGAAAATATGGAAAAGGTAAACGAGGTTGTGGCGGTCGCAGCGAGCGAACCGCAGGTGAGAGATTATGCTGCTGAATGGAGCGGTCAGTCCACGGGAATGATCGGCCGCGACTGGTGCAGCTGGGCGGCTGAACGCAATGACGAGATGCTACCGCGTATCACCGGCGAGGCCATCGCCCTGGCCGACGTGGTCAATACGAAGATCACAGTGACGGATGTCTATCTGGAAAATGTGCAGGTGGTCGACGATAAGACAGGAGAGGAGCACATCCTGCCGCGTATCCTGCTGATCTGCCCGGATCAGGTAGTAAGCTGCGTGTCAATGACAGCGTTCACCGCGCTGTCAAAGATCATGCGTTTCAAGGGAACCCCGACGCCGGAGCATCCGCTGCTGCTGAAGCCCATTCAGAACATGAAAGGGCAGAAGCGCTATTACAATTTTCAGGTTCTTTCAAAATAGTAAGGAGGTGTGGCTATGGCATACAGGTGGACTAGCGCGAACGCGCAAAAATACCGTAACGCCATAAGAAACTACAACCGCGCCTTGAACAAACAGCGCCGTAATGACCCATACGGCGCTGTTTATTTACCGGACAACATTAAAGTGTCAGACGTTGTATATACCGCGCGTTTTGAGAATGCGCAGGAGGCGAGGGACTTTTTAAATTCCATCCGCCGCGCTACGTGGCCGGGCGCCTTCCAACCGGTGATGAACGATAAGGGCGTGGCCGTGAGCAAGTGGCAGCTGAACGAAGCCAAGCTGAAAGCGCGGCGTGATTACAATCGCGTGATCCGCAGGGCAGAGAAGATGCTGGAAGAGGCGAAAAGGTTGAGAGGGAAGAAGCGCGCGCGGATGCTGATACAAGCCGAGCGATTAAAGGATTCAGCAACGAAGACTTCCCCACAATTCGAGCAGTGGGGCAGAGAATCCGCTGCGGCATATATGAGGGCCTTAGAACGCACGAACAATTTGAAGGTTCTTCAGGAATCGGATGAACGATATAAAAAGAATTACCTGAGCATCGTACGCGAGAAATACGGGAAAGGGTCAGCGCTGGAAAAGCTTATTTCCGGAATGTCGGCGGAGATCGTGGCGGCTTCATACTTTGCGGATCCTTACCTGCATTTTGAGATCTTCTACATGGAGGACGACTTCCAGGACTACATGAACACGCTGCAGGAGCACTGGGAAGCTTTTGCACGTGAATACGTATGACCTGGTATGTTTGCGATTTTGAAACAACCGTTGAGGATGAACCCCGCGTTTGGGAATGGGAAGCGCTGAGCGACGATGAAAAATACACCGGCACAGATATTGAAAGCTATATGAACTGGCTGCTGTCAGAAAGCCGGACAGTGTATTTCCACAATATGAAGTTCGACAGTTCTTACATCTTGAGCTGGCTATTTCGGCGCGGCTGGGCCCACGTCTGGGAAAAGGCGGATAGATCCTTCACAACGATCATTTCCGACATGGGACAGTATTACATGGTGCGCATCTGGATAGATGATGTCACTGTGACGATCTACGACAGTTATAAAATCGTGTCGCTGTCTGTTCACGACATCGCCGGGGCGTATGGTCTGGCAGAGTCGAAAGGAGAGATCGATTACGCCTTGCCAAGGCCGCCGGGCTATCAGCCGACGGCGATTGAGTGGGACTACCTTCACCGGGACTGCCTGATCGTTCACAAGGCGCTGTCTATCGTGTTCGCGGCTGGGCTGGATCGGATGACCCAAAGCGCGAACGCCTACGCGCAGTTTGTCGAAATGACCGGAAAGAAAAACTTCCTGAAGCTTTTTCCGATGCTCACGCTGCAGCAGGACGAATTTTGCCGGAAGGCGTATTACGGCGGCAGCGCGCAGGTTGGGAAATTGTTCAAGGGTCAGGAGGTCGGCGAAGGGATCGTGCTGGACTACAACTCCATGTATCCGGCCAAGATGCGCTATGAGGTGCTTCCGTATGGTCGGCCGGTGTACCAGAGCGGCAAGATCGAGGCAACGGAAGAATATCCCCTCTTCATCCAGCGGTTCACGTGTTCCTTGAAGCTGAAGGAAGATCACATCCCCTCTGTGATGGGGAAGCATGTTTCCCGCTTTCGCGATGTTAAATTCCTCGAGGACAGCGAGGGGGTCGTTGAGCTGACGCTCACGAATATTGATATTTCCCTGATGATGGAGCAATACGATGTCGAGAACATCACATGGTTAGACGGCTTCAGCTTCCGCGGTTCTTGTAACCTATTCTGTGATTTCATCGACCACTGGACGGCGGAGAAAGAAACCGCAGCCATGGAAGGGAACAAGGGAAAGCGACAGATAGCAAAGGATATGATGAACAAGCTTTCCGGAAAGTTTGGGACCAAGCGCTGGCTGAAGAAAAAGGAACCGTACTATGACGGCCGGGTCAAGCATCGCGCGGTGGAGGATGTGGATGAAGCGACGAAGGGATATGTGCCGGTCATCGCCTTCATCACGTCTTACGGCCGCGACGGAATAATTCGTAATGCGCAAGCGAACTATTCCCGTTTCCTGTACATGGACACGGACAGTCTTCACCTTTTGGGCACGGAGTTCCCGGAGGGAATCGACATTGACGATTACCGGCTGGGGGCAATGAAGATCGAGGGGCATTTCTACCGCGGGAAATATCTGCATGCGAAGTGCTACATTGAAGAAATGGAGCTGGACGAAAAGGAAGCTGTGCGCGGGCAGTATCCTGTTAACGGCGATCGGATGACGAAGGTAACCATTGCCGGGCTTCCGGGAAATTGCCGGCGCCAAGTGTCGTTCGACAATTTCCACGTCGGCGCGGTGTATACCGGAAAGCTGAAACCGGTGTACCATTCTACAGGTATAGTGCTGGAAGAAACCACCTTCCAGATATCCGATATTTGACAGTTTCTCAAAATCGTGTTAACATGTAATCAGCGGGAAACCGCCGAAAACGGCCTGACGGGTCGGGAACTATAATATGAGATGAGCGTGAGGGGACAAACCACCGTTTAGCCGCGGCCCTTCAGCTGATGCGGGTGGTGCCGTCATCCATAGCGTTCCCCGATCCCTCGGGCTTTTTCTGTTGAAAGGAGAGAAAGCATGAATTATTTAAACTGGCGGGAAATCGACGGCTACGGCTGCCCGGTCAATATTATTGAAACCAATCGGGGATACGGCAAGAGCTACGGCTGGAAGAAAAAATGCGTAAAGATGGTGAGGCGCGGCGGAAAGTTCGTTTATGTCGTTCGACGCCCCCAAAACTGGAAAGACATTACCGATAAAAAGCTTCAGATCTTTTCCGATGTAAACCGGGATCTGGCGGAAAACATTGAAACAAAAAAGGCCGGCTTTTTCCGCGGGGACGAGCAGGTGGGCTACATCGTCGAGCTGTCAAAGGCTCAGAGCGTAAAGCCTGCATCATTTGCCGACGTGCAGATGGTGATCTTTGATGAATTTCTGATCGAGAACAACAGCCCGGAAAGGTATCTTCCGCAGGAGCCTGTGCAGCTGATGAACCTATTCGACACGATCGCGCGTAACCGCAGCGACGTGAAATTGTACATGCTGGGAAATGCTTCCGTATTATACAATCCCTACGTCATTTTCTGGAATCTGCGGCTGCCGAAAAAAGGGCGGATCTCCATATCAGACAATCGCCGCATCCTATTATTTATTGGCGTTTCCGAGGAGTTCATCCAGCAGCGGAAAGAGACGCTGGCGGGCGAGCTGATGCAGGGAACGAGCTATGAGGCGTTCGCGCTTTACAACCAGTTCGCTTTCGACAATATGCTTTATCTGGACAAAGTGCCAAAGGGCGCGCGCTATTATGTCAGCATCAAGGCAGCCGTCCCTCTGGCCGTGTATACGCACGGAAAATATTTCTACGTGTCACAAAATTATGAAAAGAACTTTCCCCGTGTTCTCGTTCTGCCGGAGAACGTGAGCGACGAGCGCGAGACGGTCGCGCATCGCAGTAATTTCTATGTTGTGCTGCTGAAAAAGCTGTATCTAAACGGTTTTGTCCGGTACGAAAATGTCAAGGTGAAAGAGCTTTTCATCGGTTTTATTTCAGCATTTTTGTGATATAATGGTGACAGGGAGGTGATGGAGGTGGAAATGCAGACGATCATCGAGGTAATTCAGAACCTTGGCGTTCCCGTCGCGGTGCTGATCTTCTGCGGATGGTTCATCGTCCGCCAGGAAGACAAGCACAATGATGAAGTTGCTGCGCTGACCGACACGCTGAGCGCGAACACTGAAGCAATCAGCGAGATCAAGGTTATGATCCAGACATTCATGGATTACATGGCGAAGATGAATGTGGACGATTCAGAAGGCTAGGAGGTGATGCTATGTACTCATGCGGCAAGAATTTCTACAACAAGTATAAAAATACCGCGATTGATTATGATGGGGTCTATGGTGTACAGTGCGTGGACCTGTTCAAGCTCCAGTGCAAGGAGCTGGGAAAGAAGCTTGGCGCGATCGGCGGCAGCGGATATGCGCGCGAGATCTACCACCGTTTCAACGCGTTAGGTCTTTCCAAGTTCTTTTCCCGCCACGCGGCCGGCACCAAGTCAATGGTCTATGGTGACTGGGTCGTGTGGGAAAGAGAATCTGCCGATTGCCCAGACAGCCACGTTGGTATGTTCGTTGGGTGGAATGGCGACCGCGCTAAGATCTTCGGCTACAACCAGGCAGGGAAGGCAGCGGCTTCCATCGTGTCCCTGCGCACAGATGGGATGCTGGGCTTCCTGCATCCGCTCATGATGAACAACGGGGCGAAGGAAGTAACAGACAAACTGGTGAAAGATATCATCTATGGAAGATGGGGCAATGGTCAGGAGCGCATCGAAAAGCTGGAAGCTGCTGGCTATGACGCCGACGAGGTGCAGGCAGCTGTCAATGCATCGCTGGCGGTGAAGCCGAGACCGGTTAACGCCGAAATCGTTAACGCGGTCATCCGCGGCGATTATGGCAACGGCGCGGCGAGAAAAGCTAATCTGGAAAAGGCCGGCTATGACTATGACGAGGTCCAGCGCGCCGTAAATGAGAAACTGTCATGATGCGCGATTACACGATTCCGTATAATGTTACGGCGGAGGATGCGCTAAAGATCTTCTACCGAAATATGGCGATCATTTTAAAGCAGGCGCAGAGCGCCGAGGACTCGGTGGAGATTGAGCGGCTGATGTATGATCTGCGCGTATGCGCGCGCAACGTGTCGACGCTGGCGCGCGTCAAGCCGGATGCCGTGGTCAATCCAGCACCGGAAACAGCCGAGGGCTGATCATGCAGGCGGGGCAGACGCTGCGAGATGACGCGGGCAATCAGGTGTGCCTGTTCCCTCTGCCGGTGCTGCACGTCACGCAGACGTCATCGCCGAGCAGCTATTCCCATTGCTGCGGCAGCCCGTTCGACTGCGTCGGGGCTTCCGCCGCAGCTAACTATTATGCCCCGTGTGATATGCGCCTGATATATGCCGGACCGGCTGGGAACGGTATGCCCCGCATCTGGCAGAGTCAGCGGCAGGTGAGAACGCCTAGCGGTCTGGCGTATGTCTGCGTGGAGTTCGGTCACGACAACAACCCGCCGTATTCCACGGTCGGGGCAACGGTCAGGCAGGGGCAGCTGATCGGGCACACCGGCACTGCCGGGATGGTGACCGGCGATCACGTGCACATTGACCAAGCACGCGGGCAAAATAAGACGCTAAGGGATTACGGGATAGTCTGCGCAGGCGGGAATGAGTGCTGGGCCCTAGCTGATTCCATTGTTCCGACTTCGATATTTTACATCAATAACACAACGATTATTGACAGCATGGGCCTTAGGTTTTCCACATTCGATGGCGGGGACCCTGGCCCGGACCCGCCGGACCCGCCCGAGCCGGTAATTCCGGAATTTGAGCCGATGAAGTTTTTCTTCATGGCGTTAAAAAGGAGATGAAAAAAATGAAAGACTCTTCAGCGATCAATCAGCTTCTGGCCGACTACATGGCCGGGCTGGAAGATCCTACGACGGTAGAGCCGTTATTCTCGGAGATCCGCCACGAGATCGAAGAGCGTGACGGCTACCTGAAAGATTATGTCGACATTGCAGAAGATGGGACCGTCACGGCTAAAGTGAACGGTCTGATCGATTACAAGTCCAAATACGAGGACATGCGCCAGAAATACATCGATAGATGGATGAACGGGGCAGATGGCGGGGTAGATCCTGCCGACATCAGCGACGGTTCCGATCCAGAGCCGGACGCTGAAACGCTCCCGGCATCCGATTTATTCGTGAAAGGAGATGAATAATAATGCCGACAAAACCACAGAATGTGACGATGAACGCCGATGCGAAGAACGCCGATTATTTGAACGCGATCAGAACCAGCGCGTCGACGTACTATCAGGAGAACGTGCCGATCGCGACTTATGACGCCGCAAGCGTCCGCGATGTAGGCCGCATCGTCTTAAATTCGACAACATTAACGAACGAATTCTACAGCGCACTGGTCAATCAGTTCGCCTTCATCTTTGGTTCCTCGAAGATGTTCTATAACAAGTGGGTGGATTTCAAAAAGGGGCTTATCGGCCTGGGCGAGCTCGTGGAAGAATTTTTCGTACAGATCGCGCTGCCGAATAATTACAACCCGGACATCGCCGCCACGGAAATTTTCAAGCGCGTGATCGCTGACGTACAGACAGCGATTTACCGCATCAACGTCAAGACATTTTATAAAACGACGATCAACCGCCCGCTGCTGGAGATGGCCTTCACCACTGAAGGCGGCATGGCCGATCTGATCGGTAAGGTCTTTACCTCGATGGCTGCGGCCTGCGAGGTGGACCAGATGAACGCCATCAAGTATTTACTGGCGCGCAAGATCCTGGACGGTAAGATCAAAACGGAGCCGATCGCCGAGGTTTCCGGCGCGAGCACAGAAGCCAACGCCAAGGCGGCCGCCCGGCAGATGAAGGCCGATTTTGAAAACTTCTTCTTCCCGCGGACAGACTACAACGAGGCGGGTGTCATGAACTGGGTGAATGATAAGAATGACGTTTCCTTCATGCTCACAACCTCTTTTGGCGCAGCGTACGACATCGAGGTACTGGCTGCAGCCTTCAATCTGGATTATGCCAACTTTATGGGCCGGGTTAAGCGCATCGACAGCCTGACGAACATTGATTTTACACGCCTGAACGCGTTCTTCGATCTCCCGGAGCCTATCGCGGAGTTCGAGGAAGACGAGATCGCTATCTTGGATAAGGTTGCTGCGATCACGTTCGACAATGGACTGATTCAGTGGTACGACCGCCTGTACGAATGGCACGAGGAGCCAAACGGCCAGTCCATGGAGTGGCAGAACTGGCTGCACTACTGGGCCCTGATTGCTTCATCGCCGTTCGCAAACGCCGTCGCCTACGTGCAGAGCGCCGACGATACGCTGGGCACAGTGACCGCTGTCACATCCCCGTATGGCGGAAAGTCCATCTCTCTGCCGGTTGGGTCTTCATTACCGCTCACATGGGAGGTTACGGGCACAGGCATCTATTCCAAGGCGGTAAACTTCACATCCTCTGGAATCGCGGATGGGTCTTTCACCGTATCCCCTGATGGCGTGCTGACCGTGAAAAAGGCGAAAACGGCTACAACGGTTAACATCGTGAGCGCGCAGGACAGCTCGAAGAAGGCAACGGTGACGATCACCGCAACGGCCGTATCATGATCCGCATCGGGGAAGTAACCGACGTTCAGCCGGAGAGTCAGGTCATCTTTCTTTCCGGCATCCCCAACATTGACGGGGAAGATACGATTTTCTTTCCCGATAGACAGACGCAGTATGTTTGGTTCAACTCCCATCGCGCGCCCGCCCTGAACGGGCGGGCGGCTGTCTATACGAACATCAATATTATGCGGGGTACGTTGGTAGCAAATTTTGACGCCGAAACGATCATGAACAATTCCAACTACCTGATGATCCGCAACCGGGAAAAATGGTACTACTGTTTTTTGGTCGGGGTCGTGCAGAACTCTGTAAACTCTTCCACGGTTTCCTTCAAGGTCGACGCGCTGCAGACGTATTATTTTGATTACGGTATCATCCAGGCGTACATCGAGCGCGAGCATGTGACGAATGATACGGTCGAAAACATTTACAACCGTTATAATGCCGTAACGGATGAGCTGGAATGCGGGGACTACGTGGTAGATGAGCGCGTGCAGCTATCACAGACTGGCTATTCAGTGGTAGTGTGGGCGTCCCAGAGCACGAGCGGAGCGCAGACATCATCGGTCAATTACGGGTTGTATAATGGGGCAGCGCCGCATCGTATCAATTCCCAGAACTACGACAGCGCGGATGATTTTGGAAACGCGGTAAATTCTTATCTCAATCAGCTTACCGAAGCTGGGGCGGCAAATTCCATCCTGAACATCTGCCAGGTCCCGAACACTTTTTTCGGCAGCAACCCCCACACCTTGAGCATCGACAAGCCCACGAGCGTTGGCGGATACACGCCGCGTAACAAGATCCTGCTGGGGCAACCTTACACATTTGTTGTTGCCGGCACTAACTGCGGATCAAGCATAGATCTGTCGTTTGAGCTGGCATACGGCAATTCCTACGACATCCAGTGCGCTGTATATTACATGCTTTCGCCGCAGCCGCAGGCAATTTTGATTCCGATGAATTACCGGGGCACGCAGTACGACGCGGACGACGCCATCACGATGGATAATTATCCGCAATGCGCGTACGCCACGGATTCTTACAAGGCGTGGTTGGCACTCAATAGCAATCAGCTTTTGGCCGGCCGGCAGAACATTTATTCCAGCGCGGCGGTTAACCAGCAGATCGCGGCGAACAATCGCAATGCTTCCGCGTTTGGGCTGCTCGGTAACGCCGTGGGGGCAATCGGGTCACTGCTGACCGGTAATGTTGGCGGGGTGATCGCCAACGTCGGCGGAGCGATCGGCGGGGCGGTCAATATTGACACGCAATACAACAATGCCAACCTGGCGAACCAGAACAGCAAGGAGAACGCTATCCGATCGCTCAATGCGAAGATCACCGATGCGTCGAAGATGCCGTTCACGCCGGCGGCAGGCAGCGGCGGAAACGCGCCCTTCCAGCTGAAGTTTTTCGACATCGACGACGCAGGTATGTTCCCGATCGCAGACTTTTTCCTGGAACGCCGCAGCATCAAAAGGGCGCAGGCGCAGCGCCTGGACCAATATTATGATATGTACGGTTACCGCGTTAACCGCCTGGGGATCCCCCACGAGGACCACCGGGAAAGATACTGGTATACGAAGACCGCAGATATTACCTTGAGCGGCGCCGGGATCCCTTACTCTTACTTTAACGAGATCAAGGCGCGCTACAACGCCGGCATCCGCTTCTGGCGGTATACGGATCTTGTGGGAAATTATGCGCTGCTCAATCGAACGACGCTTGAGTCGGAACCGATGAAATTATGGGAACCTATCCATTGGGACGGAGAGGGGGCAAAAAATAATGGCAAATAACCGACGATCAAGAAAGCATCAGCGGCTGATGAATAACGTCAGCTATAATATATGGTTCAACCGGCTTGCGAACATCTGCCAGAACCGCTTCCGCTGGGAGCTCCCGGAAACGTGCGACGCGGATATGCTCGAACGCGCATATTTCAGAGCTGGGCGCGCCTGCGTGTTCATCGACGATGTCATCGGGCCGGTCAGCCTGCCGTTCACCAACGCGACGCCGCTCAATATCTATGGTTATCCGGCGAAGGTTCAGCCGTATTCCTTCTATTGCGGCGTAAATTACGGGCTTATCCCCCTGAAGAACTGCGCGGTTTCCTTTGCCAACACGCAGCGCATCAGCGACTATTCCCTATGCGACTACTACGCCATGCGCTTAGCTGACCTAAGCCGGACGATCGACGTTAACCTGACACTGCAGAAGGCTGCCGCCGGGGCGGTCGTTGGAAGCGAGGCACAGAAAAACAGCGTGGTTACAGCTGTTAAACGTATCGCGGAGAACGACGTTTTCATCGTTGTGGATAAGGATCAATGGCAGAACGAGGCGATCACGGGAAAGCAGAACGCACTCAGCACGTTCAGCTTCAACGTTCCGTTCATCGCGGACAAGCTGCAGATCGAAGCCGCCCAGCTGTTCAACGAATTTCTAACGGCCGTTGGAATTGAGAACAGCAACATGGACAAAAAGGAGCGTGTAAACTCTTCTGAGACCAACGGCAATATCGGCGCGATCGAAGCAGCGCGCAACATCGCACTTGCCCCGCGCCGCCGGTTGTGCGAAGACGCCAAGAAAAAGCTGGGCATTGACATGTCGGTTTCTTGGGATTCTGACATTGCGACGCTGCTCAATGCTGCCTTCAGCGACATTGCGCGCGATCAGCTGAGCGGATCGCTCGGACTGGGAGAAGCGCAGGCCTTCCGAAAAGTCGGAACAGGTGAAGATGATCCGAGGTGATAAAAGATGATCAATCATGAATTGCCCCAGTATACTGTTACGCTTGAAATGGTCATGCAGGGGCTTATCCAGTCGAACGTGGAAGACGTGCTGACCCGTGAGCAGCTCGTGGAAGCATCCGCTAAGCTGTTTGACTTCCCGATCAATTTGACCGAGGAAGACCGCGCCGCCTTCACGGTCGGGTTCTGCAAGCACTTCCGCTGGCGGGAGCTGGCCGTCACACCGTTCGCGCGCTGGAAAACGTATCTGGAAGAATTTTGCGACAACAACGCGGACTTCATCCGGTCCATTCTGGCGGAGGCGCGCCGGAATGCGTCGCTGTTCGGAACCGTCGACATTGTGGAGGCGCGCGACAAAACACGCAGCTATGATCGTGACCGCACGTCATCCACGGATAGCCTGCAGATCAATGACAATTCAGACCGTTCAACCGTGACAAGCGTAACTTCCACTTTCCCGCAGGCGACGCTGGCGGGCCGCGATTACGCTTCAAACTCTGACCAGAGCGAGACGGAAAACAAAGCTGATTATCAGCTTAGCACGACGGCCGACAGCGACGAAAAGGAAAAGCTGAACGAGGGAGAGAATGAGACGGTGACCCGGCAGGGGTTCAACGGAGTTCTTTCCGGAGACGTCTACGCGTCCGCGCTCAAGGCGTTCCCGAAGCTTTCCCTGCTATGGCGGCAGATGTCGTATTTATTTTATTCTGTATATTAGGTGGTGAAAATAAATGGACAAGAAAAAGATATTCAGCCTGAACGGGCCAACGGATCACATCGCAAGGGATCGCTTCATCCGAGAGCTGCCCTTCAATTTCAACCCGATAAACAATATCGCTTTCATCGACGCACCGACGGACTACATCCTTCTGGCGAAGCTGACGCAGAAAACAAACGAGATCATCGCGGTGATCAATGCGCTTAACGCTGCTATGGATAATTTCTACGAGCGCGTAGACGCAGCGATCCAAGACTATGTGATTCAGAAGATCGAGGAGCTTCTGAAGTCCGGAGCGATCAAGCTTCAGCTGACGTTTGACGAAGGAACAGGAGACATTAACTTCTCATTGATCACAGATGCCGACACGCTGGCGGAAGCTTTTGCAAGAGGAAGGAGTGATGAATGATGGCCGATCTGATCGGATATTTCAAATCTATAAGCGATTCTAAGGGGAAGTATGCCATCGATGATCGCGAGCTGCGCGAGCAGATCGCAAAAAGTGCTCATATCGACATTGTTAACTTTGTCACAGACCTCGGCGGGGGCGGCGACGATGACGACGCTGCCGCTGACCTTATCCCGCAGGCGCTGGAAAAGCACTGGGGTGTCTACATCCCGGATGGTCTTTATAACTTCACCAACTACCACGTTTTGACCGGAAATATCATCATCAGTGATGAATGTTTAAACAACAACGTCTTCTTGCTGGTGACGCGCCCGCTCAATTATTCCAGCAACGCAATTCAGCTTCTCAAAAGCGGTGTAAAGCCGTTTGACCAGATGAGCTTTCAGGGCGGCTGCGAGCGTAACAACGCCTATTATGTTGGCTATCGCAATGCCACCACAACACAGATCAAGGTATATAACCAGCTGATGCAGCTAACCAATACCTATACAGCCAATAACCTTGAGCATTGTAACTCGTTATTCTACATGAACGGCCGCTATTATGTCGCGCCGATCGGGCCAAACCTTCTAACCTTCGTTAACCCGGCAACCGCGGCCAGCGCCCAAGCCGTAACGATGGGCGGCAACGAAAACGAGCAGATCGTTCTAGCCTGCCCGATCGGAACCGGATTGATCGCCTGCTACACCGAGGGAAGCTCTGACAAGATCAAGCTTTTCAAGGGCAGCGGAACGAACTTCACGCTCTTTCACACGATCACCGGATTGTCGCGGCCTGCTGGCGGAAATGCAACCGGGCTGAACGGCATGTGCTACTTCAAGGGAAACTTCTATATCGCTTATACGGATACGCGCACGGATCAGCGCATCCGGAAAAACTTCATCCGCGTTTACGGGCTCGATGGAAAGATGCTCGCCGAGTGGAAGATGGATGACTGTTACGATACGAAGGAAATTGAATGGCTGCAGGCCGACGAGGAAAACGATCAGATCCTGCTGTTCGAGTATGGTAATAACTGGATCTACGACGATACGAACACAATGAGCGTCTGGGCGATCAAGCCCTATGAGGGCGGTCTTCAGCAGGGAAATACACAAATCGGATACGGCGGTCTGGTCGGTGCAGCCTTCCTTCACGTAGACGCCGACGCTACATCATTTGGCGATGGTACGCCGGAGAAGCCCTTCAAGTCGCTTCAGGCGGCGATCAATGCAGCGTCAAATTTCCAGGCTGCCTATATTGAGTTCACAGGGACGATCACGGAAAATATCGTTGTCAAGCTGCGCCCCCATTACTTGGAGATCAACGGAAAGAACAGAGAGGGAACGCTGAACGGTTCAATCACCGTTCAGGGATGTGGAAACGTGGCCATCCGCGATATCAATTTTGGCGGGATCACCGGGCAGAACTACCAAATCTTAACGGATGCCTCTAAGGTTGTTATCGACGGCTGCAACTTCCCGTATTCTGCGACATCCAACGGTGTTGGGGCAATCAGTGCGCGGTCAAATTCCCAGATCGATCTGACGGAGAACGACTTCACCTGCCGGACGATCGCCTTTGTCGACAGAAACAGCTCAGTGTGGCTGGATGAAACCAATTCAGGAACTGTATATAATCAGTTTTACAATGACGGAGGAATCGTGCTTGGAAACGATTCAGGAATGACAGCAACCTACAGAAGCAACACGCAGAAGTACGCGTTAACCAAGCTGAACTCGGATGCGTAGAAAGAAGAGGATCGCTTAGGCGGTCCTTTTATTTTATGAATAATGCGGGCATGGGTGCGGCGCTTCGTGTCAATAAATTTGTGTTAACTTTCCAAAATTATTTTGCCCCGTGTTTCCGTGTCTCGTGTTGGCGTGCTAGCATGAACGTGTAGGGGAATTTGATATCACGCACGGTAGTTTCCGGAGACTATTTT
>OBYM01000773.1_pt1 | contig 15896 bp, 10 predicted proteins | sample 1538191 | NCBI WGS metagenome assembly OBYM01 (sample SAMEA2580165, study PRJEB22360) | human gut metagenome | biome: human gut; feature: human-associated habitat; material: faeces | place: Denmark | collected 2008/2010 | reverse complement strand
GTGGTGCGAAGTAATTTCGGCAAACGCTGCCGTTCGGGAGGGAAAACTGGAAATCAGCGGACGCATCAACGTCTGTTTGCTGACGGAAGATGCAGAACGAGTCCCACACTATTTCGAAGGAATGATCGACTATTCCACTGTACATGAGTACCCAAATGCAGGCGAATCTCTGAACGCAATTCCGGATGTTTCCGTTGCTTCGGCAGGTTATCGGATTTCTGGTGCAAATTCTATTGAAATGCGACTGGAATTACGGTTGAACGCAGCGGTTTGCAGTCAAATCAAGGAAAATATTGTTTGTGAAATGATTCCGGACGAACAAAAACCAAAGGTACACGACTACTCTTGTGCTTTGACGCTCTATTATGCGGACGAAGGGGAATCTGTTTGGGAGATTGCCAGACGTTATGATACCTCTCAGGAAGCGATCCGCAAAGAGAACGATCTTTCGGGTGAAACCGTTGAAAAACGCGGTATGCTTCTGATTCCGGCAATCTGAATTTTGTATAGAAGGCAATGAAAACGGATCCTGTTTGTGGATCCGTTTTTTGTGTTGAAATATCGCTTATCAATTGGTCAATACTTGGTTGGAACAACGGAATATTTTTAATTTGATGCGGGCAAACTACAGTCAGCATACACAAAACAAATTTGAAATAATCAAATAAAATTCTAAAATTAAAAAATATCTATCAAGAGTATGTCCAATCTGTTTTTATCTTTATTCTGGAGCAAATGTAGAATAAGATTACCATGTTTACTTTTACCCGGCGCTATCCGTGTTCTGCATAAAACGCGAATCCGTGCTCCGGAGGATGAAGAGATTATTCAACAAGAACGTTTGCATGCTCGGAATCTTCGAAGGCAACTGCTTCCGATATCAAAAATTATGTGAGGTAACATGTATGAAAAAAATTCTTGCACTGATTCTTGCGTTTTCAATTACTGTACTGATGGCAGCATGCACAGGGGAAACAACTTCTTCAGCTGTTTCGGAAGGCACAGGCTCCATCGCAGCGCAATCCAATGGTTCGGCAGCAGGCAGCGTATATTATCTGAACTTTAAACCGGAGCAGGCTGATGATTGGGTTGCACTCGCAAAAAAATACACCGAAACCACCGGCGTTCAGGTTACTGTGGTTACGGCGGCTTCCGGCACCTATGAATCTACGCTGAAGTCCGAAATCGCAAAAACAGAAGCGCCGACACTATTTCAGGTCAACGGACCGGTTGGTCTGGCAACCTGGAAAGATTATTGCTACGATCTTTCCAATTCGGAAATTTATAAACAGCTCACAAGCGATGATTTCGCCCTTAAGGACGGAAATGCAGTGGACGGTATTGCGTATGTTATTGAAACCTACGGCTTGATCTACAACAAGACACTGATGAACAAATACTGCGGATTGAAGAATGCGAAGATTAAAGACGTATCAGAGCTTAACAGCTTTGCCAAACTGAAAGAAGTTGCCGATGATATGCAAGCGCGCAAAGACGAGTTAGGCATCAAAGGAGCTTTTGCTTCTGCGGGCATGGACTCTTCCTCCGATTGGCGCTTTAAGACGCATCTTGCAAATCTGCCGATTTATTATGAGTACAAGGCTGACGGTATCGGCGACACCGACGCTATCAAAGGCACTTATCTGGAAAATTACAAAAATATATGGGATCTGTATCTGACCGATTCCACCTGTGACCCGAAGGTGCTCAGCAGCAAAACCGGTGACGACGCGCTTTCTGAGTTTGTTATGGGCGAAGCTGTATTTTATCAGAATGGCACATGGGCCTATACGGATATTCAGAAGGACGGCTCTCTCTCTGACGATGAAATCGGTATTCTCCCGATTTATATCGGCGTTGACGGCGAAGAAAATCAAGGTCTTTGCACCGGTTCTGAAAACTATTGGTGCGTGAACAAGAATGCTTCTGCAGAAAATATTAAGGCGACTTTGGATTTTATGTTCTGGTGTATTTCCAGCAACGAAGGCCGTTATGCACTTTGCAATGAAATGAGTTTTGTTTGCCCCTTTAAAACCTTTACCGACGAATATCTGCCGAAAAATCCATTGATTACCGCAGCCAACGAATATATTGCCGACGGCAAGACTCCGGTTGCATGGTGCTTCCCGACGATGCCGAGCGAAACCTGGAAGAATAATGTTGGCGGTGCGCTGCTGAAATATGCACAGGGTACCGGTTCGTGGAATGACGTTAAGACAGCGTTCGTCGATGGATGGAAGACAGAAAAAGCAGCAGCCAAATCCACACAATAATAATGATTCTGATTTATTGAATTAATATTTACCCGATAAAACAGGAGGGGTGAGCGGCCCGCTCGCCTCTCTTTATTTGATTCAAAAGATATCCTGCAGGGATCCTGACAGGCAGAAAGAGGTGAATCCATATGCAAAAAGCGTTAAGAAAATACTGGCCGATTTTTATACTGCCCACAGTGCTGGCTTTTTGTATTGGCTTTATTTTCCCGTTTATTATGGGAATTTATTTAAGTTTTTGCAATTTTACCACGGTTACCGACGGGGTTTGGGTCGGACTGAATAATTATATGAAGATTTTTACAGACGCAACTTTTTCACATGCGCTTTGGTTTACCGTAATGTTTACGATTGTTTCTGTAGTTTTGATCAATTTGTTGGCTTTTGCAGTGGCGTTACTGATGACGCGCGGTATTCGCGGAACAAATGTTTTCCGCACGGTGTTTTTTATGCCGAACTTAATCGGCGGCATTGTGTTGGGGTATATCTGGCAAATGATTTTTAACGGAATTCTGCAGAATTATGGAAAAACGCTCACTTATTCTGCGGAATACGGGTTTTGGGGTCTGGTTATTCTGATGTGCTGGCAGCAGATCGGCTACATGATGATTATCTATATTGCGGGGATTCAAAGTGTCCCGCAAGCACTGTATGAAGCAGCACAGATCGACGGCTGCGGCAAGTGGAAAACGCTTTGGAATATTACGCTGCCAAACGTAATGCCGAGCATTACCATCTGCACGTTTCTGACATTGACCAACGGCTTCAAGTTGTTTGACCAGAACCTTGCGTTGACGGCCGGTCAGCCTGCCAACGAAACCGAAATGTTGGCGCTCAATTTTTTCAATACCTTTTATGGACGTACCGGCTGGGAAGGCGTTGGTCAGGCGAAGGCTGTTATCTTCTTCATTATCGTTGTGGCAATCGCGCTTTTGCAGCTGAGATTAACGCGTTCCAGGGAGGTACAGCAATGATGACAAAAGAAAAAAAGCGCGGAGGATGGCTTTTGACAATCATTCTTACGTTTTTTTCCGTTCTGTATCTTTGCCCGATTTTAATTGTGTTGATAAACTCTTTTAAGAAAAAAGCGTATATCAATCGCTATCCGTTTGCTTTACCCGATGCAAAGAGTTTTGTGGCGCTGGACAATTATGTGGAAGGCATCCAAAAAATTAACTTTTTTGACGCCGCGCTTAACAGTCTGATTAATACAGTCGGATCCGTTCTGGTTATTTTAGTCTGTACTTCCATGTGCGCGTGGTATATCAGCCGCCGCATTAATCCTGCAACTAAGGGAATCTACTATCTTTGTCTGTTCAGCATGGTTGTGCCGTTTCAGATGGTAATGTTTACTCTTAGCAAAATTGCGGATATGCTTAAGCTGAGCAATCCGCTGGGGTTAATTATTGTCTATCTTGGTTTTGGCGCGGGTCTTGCGGTGTTTATGTTCTGCGGCTTTGTTAAGAGTATACCGCTAGAAATTGAAGAGGCAGCCATGATCGATGGCGCCAATCCGCTGAAGTCTTTTTTCAGCGTTGTTTTGCCAATCATGAAACCGACGTATATCTCAGTCGGCATTCTGGAAACCATGTGGATCTGGAATGATTCCCTGCTGCCGTATCTGGTTTTGAATTTAAAAAAGTATAAAACAATACCGATTGCAATTCAATATCTGAAAGGCGGTTACGGTTCCATCGACTGGGGCGCCATGATGGCAATGCTCGTGTTGGCTATTGTCCCCGTCGTGGTATTCTATCTGCTGTGCCAGAAGCATATCATCAAAGGCGTTGTGGCCGGCGCGGTCAAAGGCTGATAGGGAGGTGCACAACATGCGTGCAAGCGGAATCCTTTTACCGATTGCTTCTCTGCCGGGACCATACGGAATTGGAACACTGGGAAAAGCAGCTTATCAGTGGATTGATTTTTTACAGCAGGCAAAACAAAAATACTGGCAGATTCTTCCGATTGGCCCAACTGGTTACGGCGACAGTCCCTACCAAAGCTTTTCGGCTTTTGCCGCCAATCCGTATTTTATTGATTTGGATCGCCTTTGCGAACAGGGATTGCTGACCCGGGCGGAAATAAATGCGGCGCAGTTGGAAACTGTGCCGCAAAGTATTGATTATGCAAGGCAGTTCTATGTCCGTTTGCCGCTGCTGAAAAAAGCAGTCAATCGTTTTCAGCCTGCACAGAATTGCTACGCCAAGTTTGTTGCCGAAAATGCATTCTGGCTTCCGGATTACGCATTGTTTATGGCGTTGAAGGAGGAAAACAGTCAGAAAGCATTTACAAAGTGGCCAAAACCCCTTAGGCTGCGCGAAGCGGAGGCGCTTCAGCAGGCGCGTGTCCGCTGCGCAGAACAGGTTCGCTACTGGCAGGTGCTGCAATATTGGTTTCACGAGCAGTGGAGCGCATTGAAGCAGTACGCGAACGATCACGAAATTTCCATCATTGGGGACATCCCGATTTATGTTTCGCCGGATTCCAGCGATTTATGGACACAGCCATCGCTTTTTCAGACAAATGAAAAGGGCGATCTAACCGAGGTGGCAGGCTGCCCTCCGGATGCATTTTCCGCGGACGGTCAGCTGTGGGGAAATCCTCTGTACCGCTGGGAGGAGCATCAACGAACAGGTTATCGATGGTGGATCAGCCGGCTACGTTATGCCGCAACTGTCTTTGATGTGGTACGAATCGATCATTTCAGAGGATTTTCCGGATATTACGCAGTAGATGCCAAAGCCAAAACAGCGGCGGACGGTCATTGGTGCACTGGGCCGGGAAGTGAATTTGTTCGAAGTATTAAGACCGCGCTGCCGGATATGAAAATTATTGCGGAGGATTTGGGCTATCTGACGCCGGATGTTCGTGCACTTTTGAAAGAAAGCGGATTTCCGGGAATGAAAGTGCTTCAATTTGCATTTGACAGCAGAGAAGAAAGCGATTACCTGCCGCACAATTATCACCAAAATTGTGTTGTATACACTGGTACCCATGACAACACCACCACCGAGGACTGGCAAAGCTCTGCCCCCGCGGAGGATGTCCGGTTTGCCAGAGAATATATTCACGCTGACAGCGATGATTTTACCCGGCAGTTCATTCGTACCGCAATGGCCAGCGTGGGAAACACTGTAATCATTCCTATGCAGGATTGGCTGCAGCTTGGAGCGGAGGCCAGGATCAATACACCAAGTACTTTAGGCGGTAACTGGACATGGAGAATGCTGCCCTCCGCCGAATCCGCCTCACTTGCGCGGCAGATCGCCGGGATGACATGCCTTTATGGGAGAGCATAGCCCCTCTGGATTTTGAACAATAGAAAAAGGAATCCGCCGAAAGTCGTTATAGGCTTTCAACGGATTCCTTTTTTCAGAAACGGTTTGACCCGTACAGATTTAGGAGAATCAAAACAATACAAAAAATAATCTTTATTTGTATTCCTTGGAAAAGATTTCAGAGCCATCGGCATCAAGGTATTCCACAATAACAGATTCGGCATCCGGAACCAGCGATTTTACAGAGGTCAGCACGCCCTCAAAAACGGAATCCTGTTCAACAATTGCATCCTCCAACGCAGCCTTAACAGCGGCGGTGTCACCAACGGCGGTAGAATATTGATAGCGGTATACAAGGGAATTACCTTCCGCAACAACGTCAATAACTAATCCTTGACTGGCAAAAGATTCTTTCATTGCGTCAATGGAATCTTTGCTCAGCGCAACAAATTCCTCCATCGAATAGGTTTCGTCCTGCGATGAGGCATCCTCGGTGGAAGAAACGTCCGCATCGGAAGATGTTTCTTCACCTGTGGACGAAACATCTTCGCTGGCAGAAGAGGTGTTCACAGCAGAAGAGGCCGTCTCATTTTTTGTGCAGGCGGCAGCAGTCAAAGCCAGTACCGCGCAGAGAAGCATAGCAAATAATTTTTTCATGTGTGTAAATCCTTTCTACGTTTAAAAGTTAGAAGAACGATTCTTTTCTTCCAAAATTACTATTATTATATCACAATAATAGGCTTGCCGCAAGGGAAAGCCTTTACAAAAAAGCAAAATTAGCAGAGAGTATTTTGAAAAAAATGACAGTGTGTTACGCCAATGAGAAAGCTCTCTTTTTCGTTATGCATGCCAGATATCACGGTTATATTCTGAAATGGTGCGGTCACTGGAGAAAAATCCTGCATTACTGGTATTGGCCAGCATTTTCTGTGCCCATGCGCGGCGGTTCTGGTAATCGTGATAAGCTTTTTGCCGGGTGGCGGAATAATCTGCAAAATCAGGTAGCGTCATAAACCAGTCTTTTGTCAGCAGTTCCCGGGAAAGGCGCGACAGATTTTCGCGGCAGCCAATTTTCAGCATCTCCTTACCGGTGATAAAATTAATTGCTTCGCGGATAATTGGATCAGATTCATAGTATTCTTCCGGGCGGTAGCTTTTTTCCTTGTAACGACGGATAACGGTTCTGCTGTCGGCACCAAAAGTATAAATATTGTCTGAACCTACCAATTGCGCAATTTCGACATTTGCGCCGTCCATGGTTCCCAGCGTAACCGCACCGTTGAGCATAAACTTCATATTGCCTGTTCCGCTGGCTTCCTTGCTGGCCAGAGAAATCTGCTCGCTGATATCGCAGGCAGGAATTAATTTTTCCGCGCTGGTGACATTGTAATTTTCCACCATTGCGATCTGCAGCCACGGTGCAGCCTGAGGATCCTGATTGATCACCTGCTGCAGACAAAGAATCAGGTGAATGATATCCTTTGCAATGGTGTATGCCGGTGCGGCCTTTGCACCGAACAGAGCAACCACCGGTGCTGCAGGCAGGTTTCCGCGCTTCATTTCCAGATAACGATAAATTAATTCCAGCGCATTCATTTGCTGCCGTTTGTATTCATGCAGCCGTTTAATCTGGATGTCAAAAACGGCATCGGTGTTCAACTGGATTCCTTGTGTACGAAGCAGATATTCGGCAAGTGTGTCTTTGTTGGTTTGCTTAATCCGCAACAGCTGCTTAAGAAAATCATCATCTTCAGAAAATGCCTGCAGCTTTTTCAGCTCTTTAGCGTTTTTTTTGAATCCGCTGCCGATTCGGGATTCGATTGCCTGTGTCAGTTTGGGATTACAGTGCAGCAGCCAGCGACGAAACGTAATACCGTTTGTTTTGTTGTTAAAGCGATTTGGATATAGCTGATAAAACGCATGAAGCTCGTTATTTTTCAGAATCTCGGTATGAAGATGCGCCACGCCGTTAGTGCTGTGGGTAAAATGAATGTCAAGATGTGCCATATGAACGCGATTTTTGCTGTCAATAATTTGAACGTTTTCCGCATTATACTGCTTTTTGATTTTTTCGTCCAGCCGCTGAATCACCGGAACCAGCTGCGGAACCACCTTTTGCAGGTATTCCAGAGGCCAGGTTTCCAGTGCCTCGGCAAGAATGGTATGATTGGTGTAGGCGCAGGTGTCGGTTACAATGTGAACAGCCTCTTCAAAATCGATTCTCCGCTGCAGCAGCAGGCAAATCAACTCGGGAATAATCATGGTCGGGTGCGTATCGTTGATCTGGATTGCCGCATAGTCGGCTAAATCATGAAGATTACATCCTTTTTGCGTTGCTTCGTCCAAAATTAACTGCGCTGCGCAGCTGACCATAAAATATTGCTGATAAATTCGAAGCAGGCATCCTTCCTCGTCGCTGTCGTCCGGATAGAGGAACAGCGTCAGGTTTTTGGCAATATCTGTTTTATCAAATTTAATTCCCTCCTGTACGATGGACTCATCGACTGTGTCCAGATCAAACAGGTGCAAGCGGTTTGTAGTGCTTTCATAACCTGTAACAGGAATATCGTACATGCGTCCTTGAAGGGAAAGGTTTCCGAATGAAACTGGATAACAAACGTCTGTTTTGATCATCCAGCCATCACGTTCCATCCATGGATTTGGAAATTCTGCCTGCTGCTGCTTATGGAATTCCTGACGAAAAAGACCGAAATGATACGCAATGCCGATTCCATCACCCGCAAGGCCGAGTGTTGCCATACTGTCCAAAAAACAGGCTGCCAATCGTCCGAGGCCGCCGTTCCCAAGGCTCGGTTCCGGTTCCAGTTCCTCAATGGCGGCAAGGTTTTTGCCGGCTGCGCAAAGTTCGGATTTTACTTCGTCGTACATTCCGAGGTTAATCAGATTGTTGCTGAGCAATTTACCAATCAGAAATTCCGCACTGACATAGTATATCTTTTTTTTGCAGCCGGAATGCGTACGACTGTTGGCTCTTTCCATAGTCATGCGCAGCAGTGCGGCGTAAATTTCCCGGTCGCTGCAATCCCGCAGCGCCTTGCCGTAAAGATTGCTGATATATTGTGAAAGCTTCATCAGAATGCTCTCCTTTACTTTTTCAATTAAAAAAATTTTTACCTGTTTGTATTATACTGTGAAAAATCAAAATAGTTCTTGCAGAATAACAGAAAAACAATTGTACCGTACTTTTGGCTTTTCCTGCTTTACCGCCTATTCTTTCGTCGTGGAAAATATAGGTTTTGGAAACATTTCTTATTTTAACCGAAGATTCAAGCAAAAATACAGAATTGCCCCGGTCATATTTCGTGCGGCGGGAAAATAATTCCTGGAAATTCTTTCAGAAAACCAAATGAAAAGATGCTTCCGTTGTCTGCTGTTGTCATAAATTCGTCCATACGCACATAGCTATAAACCAAAGAAAGCGATGAGCGGAGGCAGAAAAATATGGCGACACAAGCGAATATTTATCAGGATATCGCCCAGCGGACCGGGGGCGATATCTATGTGGGCGTGGTCGGGCCGGTTCGCACAGGAAAATCAACCTTAATTAAACGATTTATGGATACCCTTGTGATTCCGAACATTGGCAGTCAGTTCAGCCGGGAGCGAGCCATCGATGAGCTGCCGCAGTCGGCTTCCGGCAGAACAATTATGACGACAGAGCCGAAATTTATTCCCGAGGATGCCGTCCGAATCAATATGGATGATCAGGCATCTTTTAATGTCAGAATGATTGATTGTGTGGGATACATTGTTCCAAGCTCTATCGGTTATATCGAAGATAATCAGCCGCGCATGGTAAAAACACCGTGGTTTAACGAACCGATTCCATTTAACATGGCAGCGGAAATTGGTACACAAAAGGTAATTACCGAACATTCCACCATCGGCATTGTGGTAACGACGGATGGCAGCATCAGCGATATTCCACGGGAAGAATATGCCGAAGCCGAGGAGCGTGTGATCGGCGAACTGAAGGAAATCGATAAACCGTTTGTTGTTGTATTGAACTGCGTTTACCCCGGCTCGGCCAACGCGCAGGATCTTGCACAGGAATTGAGTAAAAAGTATGATGTGCCGGTTCTGCCGCTGAACTGTATGGAGCTGACGGAAGAACAGATAAAAAAAATTCTCTCCTTAGTGTTGTTTGAATTCCCCGTGAAAGAAATCCGGATCGATATGCCGAAATGGCTGACCGGGTTGGAAAAAAATCATTGGCTGCGTCAGGCTGTAATGGGAAAAATCACAAATTCCGCTCAGGAACTGCATCGCATCAGAGAAGTAAAGGCTTTTGCTGAAGGCCTTGGTGCTTCCGAATATATTGACGATGCAAAAATTGATTCTATGGAACTGGGAAGCGGCAGCGCAAAAATGCGACTCCGGTTAAACAACGACCTTTTTTATCGTGTGTTAGGTGAAAAAACCGGTGTCGAAATTAACGAGGAGAGCGCATTGCTTGATCTCGTAATGCGGTTGGTCGAAACAGACCGAAAATATGAACATATCCGCAATGCAATGGATGAGGTTACCGAAACCGGATATGGGATCGTCATGCCGTCTATTGACGAACTGACGCTGGAGGCGCCCGAAATTACTCATCAGGGCGGCAAATACGGAATCAGACTAAAGGCAAGTGCGCCATCCATTCATATGATGCGCGCGGATATTACCACAGAAGTGGCGCCAATTGTTGGGAGCGAAAAACAGTCGGAGGAGCTTGTCAATTACCTGATGACCGGCTTCGATGAAGATCCTCTCAAAATATGGGAATCCAATATTTTTGGCAAATCGCTCAATGAGTTGGTAAACGAAGGGCTGCGAAACAAACTTTACCGCATGCCGACGGAAGCGCGAATGCGGTTGAAGGAAACGTTGGAGAGAATTATCAACGAAGGCTGCAGCGGTCTGATCTGTATTATCCTCTGATTTTTGTTTTGCCCTGCAGGCGGCGGAAACATTCTGGTTTCTGCCGCCTGCTTTTTTTGCGCCGTTTTTCAAGCATTCGATGTTTTTCTCACGCGTTGGGGAAAGTTCCGACAAGATTCTATCAAATCACAAAAAGTTTATTAATATAGCATAAAATTGGTTGCATTTTCATGTATTATTGATTACAATAGAAAATAGTTTGGAAGAAAGTAACGGAGGAATGAAAAATGATTCAGGAGGCCGAATGGATTTTTCCCGCACAAAACATGAAGGAAGTATGCCCTGTATTTCGCAGACAATTCAAACTGTCAAAGGCTGTTCGACAGGCCAAATTGCTGATTACTGCACTAGGTGTTTATGAAGCATACATGAATGGCGAACGGGTTGGAAAAAACATTCTGGCTCCCGGTTGGACCAGCTACAAAACAAGACAGCAGGTACAGGAATATAATGTGACCCATCTGCTGCAGGAGCAAAATGAATTGCTGATAACAGTTGGGAACGGATGGTTTGCCGGGCGAATTTCCCGTGGTACATATCAATCAATCGCAGAAGGAGTTCGATTGATTGCTCAATTGGAAATTACCGGAGAAGACGGTTTGGTGCAGACGATTTCAACTGGTTCCGACTGGGAAAGTGCCGAAAGTCCCATCCGGTTCAGCGACCTTTATGATGGTGAGATTTATGACGCCAGAACAATTGTGCAGGGATGGAAACCTTGCCGAGTGGCTCAAATCAGCAAGAATATGCTGATTCCACAAGAAGCGCCGATTGTTATGGAGCACGAGAGACTGAAACCGGTTAAGTTGATTTATACTCCGTCCGGTGAAACGGTTATTGATTTCGGGCAGGAAATTACCGGTTATGTTTCCTTTTCGGTCAATGCGCATGAAAACGATGAAATCTGTATTTCTCATGCAGAAATGCTGGACGCAGCAGGTAATTTTTATACGGAAAACCTGCGGTCAGCCAAAGCGCAGCTTCGATACCTGTGCCGGGAAGGGGAGCAGACCTATAAGCCGCATCACACCTTTATGGGGTTCCGTTACATTCGTTTGGATCAGTTTCCGGAAGAACCGGAGCTTTCAAGGTTTACGGCCATTGCGGTTCATTCGGAGCTGAAAAGAACTGGTAACATTCTGACCTCGGATCCGCTTTTAAACCGATTGTTTCAAAACATTATCTGGAGCCAAAAGGATAATTTCTTGGATATTCCGACAGATTGCCCTCAGCGGGATGAACGGCTGGGCTGGACCGGGGATGCAGAGGTATTTATCCGCACCGCGGCGTATAATTTCGATGTGGAACAGTTTTTCCGCAAATGGCTGCGCGATGTTGCCGCGGAGCAGCGAAAGGACGGCGCAATCTGTCGTGTGGTGCCGAACGTACTGCATAAACCGCAAGATGACGATTTTTGCAGTGGCTCCGCTTGGGGAGATGCGGCAGTCATCTGTCCCTGGCAGTTATATCTTGCCTACGGGGATAAAGAGATATTGCGGGAAAGCCTGCCTATGATGAAGAAATGGGTGGATTACATCCGCGTGCAGGGTGATGATGAATATTTGTGGAACAGTGGCTTTCAGTACGGTGATTGGCTTGGCTTGGACGCCAAAGAAGGGGATTACACCGGCAGCTCTGATCCATATTTAATTGCCACTGCTTATTATGCTTATTCAACGCAGCTTCTGGTCAAGGCGATTGATGTTCTGGAGGGTGACAGCACCGAATACCGTGATCTTTATAAAAATATTGTGGCCGCATTTCGCTTTCAATATCAAAGTTTTCACACGCAGACAGAATGTGCGTTGGCACTTCATTTTGGACTTGCGAATGATCCCAAAAAGACAGCTGCACAGCTGGCACAGCTGATTCATGAAAATGACGACCGATTGACAACCGGATTTATCGGAACTCCGTATCTTCTGCATGCGCTCAGTGAAAACGGTTATACGGAACTGGCGTATACGCTGCTGCTGCAGGAGAAATTCCCGTCGTGGTTGTTTTCTGTCCGAATGGGCGCAACCACCGTATGGGAGCACTGGGATGGACGAAAGAAGAACGGTTCGTTTTGGAGCAGCAACATGAACTCTTTTAATCACTATGCTTACGGCAGTGTTGCAGACTGGATGTATTCCGTTGCTGCCGGCATTCAGATTGATGAAGAAGAACCGGCTTATCGTCACATTGTTCTAAAACCCATGCCGGATCCGCGGCTGGAACACTTTGAGGGATCTGTTTTAACACGAAACGGCATGGTTCGTTCTTCGTGGAAGTGGAACGGCGGAGAAATCCATTACGATTTTGACGTGCCGACAGAGGCAGAAATCTGGATGAACGGAACCTGCCGCCATGTCGGACAAGGGCACTATAGCTATACTGTAAAGGCGTAATACCGAAAAGGGAGGTTCTATATGAAAAAGGGAATTTTAATTTCTGTTCTGGTAACTGGAATCATGACCGTATTGTGCGGTGCGGCATCGATTGTATTGGGAGCAATCGGACTGGCATTTTCCCCAAAAAGCCGTTACTGACAGAATCTTTAGAAAACCCCCATTGAGATAAGATGTGCAAATCTTGTCTCAATGGGGGTCTTGCTTTCAATCCAAAAATCAGTGGACGCCAGCCTTAACGCCCTCAATAAACTGCTTTGCCACGCGCGGATTCCGCCCGCCGCTGCGAATGGCGTAAGCTTCCGCGCGGCGAAGAAGTTCAGCTGGATCCTCGTTAATGCTGTCATGATCAGCCAGCCTCAACACAATTTCACAGTACTGTTCCTTTTCCGGGCGTGAGAAGGTTACCGTCAGGCCGAAACGAGCGGAGAGACTGATGATTTCCTGCAGCGTGTCAGAAATATGGACATCGTCGCCCTGTCGTTCACTGAAGGTTTCTTTGACCATGTGGCGATGGTTGCTGGTGGCATAAATTAATGTGTTGTGTCCGCGGCCGGTCACACTGCCTTCCAGAATAGCTTTTAATGCGGAAAAATCGTTGTCATTCGGGTTAAAACACAAGTCATCGATAAAAAGGATAAACTTCAGCGGATTGTTCGCCAGAGAATCCAACAGCGCGGGGATCAGGTAAAGCTGCGTTTTTTTTACCTCCACCAGCCGGAGTCCCTGCGAACAATAGGTATTGGCAATCGCTTTTACCGTGCTGCTTTTTCCGGTTCCGGCATCGCCGTAAAGCAGAACATTGTTTGCCGGGCGTCCCTCCAGAAGCGCTTTTGTATTCTGAATAATTTTGGAACGCTCTCTTTCATAACCGTAGAGATGGGAAAGCTTTTGAGGATCGGGGTGACGCACAGGAATCAACGCACCGTCCTGATCCAGAACAAAAACATGATACTGTGCAAAAATTCCAAATCCTTTCTGAGGAATCTCCGCAATTCGTTGCCGATATTGTGTGACAAAATCAATGGATTCGGTTGTCCATTGCGGCAGGGGCTCGGTTATTTTCATCTCCCTGCGAATTTCCGCGGAAGACAGCTGCGACAGTAGTTCCAACAGCTTTAATTCCTTTGTCAGGCACTTTTCCAACTCCGACGAAGGTGAAAAACGAGGATCAATCGCCAATTTGGTATAAATATTTTCATCTTTTAAAACAAAATCTAAAAGCCAGCGGCTCCAGTTTTCCGTTGTGCTGAATAGTTCACAGCAAAATTCGGCATATAGGTCTAAATCTCTGCTGTTATTCTCATGAGAAGAGGAAAGCAGTTCAAGAAGATTGACCGAAGCCGAAAGCTTTAAAAAATTGCGGAAAATAACCAGGCTGTGCAGCCGTTGTGCGAGAATGGAACAGGGAGTCATGGAAAGTGCCTCACTTCGTTGAATTTTTATGCATCTCACGAAAAAAGCATCAATAAAACCAAATCAAAGGAAAAAGCAGAAGCCCCGTCTCTATTGGTTTTGCCTCTTTGCGAGCGCGGTAATCGTAAGCATTATTATACTCTTTCCGCATAATGAATGCAAGAACTTTTACTTTGATTGGATACTATGTCAAAGCAAACCTGTAAATTGGTTATTCTCTTTTCATAAAAAAGAAGCAGCTGAAAACCAGAATATTTTTTGATTCTTTGAATATATATGTAAGGTGTGCAAAAAAGAGCACTCTGTTTGGATATCAAAACAACATGTATTTTTGTTTGATAGTGAGATGTGCAAAATATTATGTAATCCTTACAAAATAGCAAAATACTATAAAATAATATTTCAATAGATTACCAAAGAGGACTTGAAAAATAGAAACAGAATTGCTAAAATAAAAATAGAAAAGATCCATCAGGAAAAGTTCAAAGGAGGATTCGACATGCAGGAGCAAATTCCCATGGAAGCCGGCGAAAACAGTTTGGCTATCCATTTGTTTCATCAGGGAACTAATGCAAAAACATATGAATATATGGGCGCGCATTTTTGCCGGCAGAACGACTGTGAGCAGGCAGTATTTCGCGTCTGGGCACCGCATGCCAGAAGCATTTCCGTAGTGGGAGATTTTAATAACTGGAATATGCAGGATGCCCCGATGCATAAAGTCAGCGATGGAATCTGGGAGACTGTTGTCAACGGAGTTGGCGAATACAACAACTACAAATATGCGATCATTTCCGCAGCAGGGGAGACATTGCTTAAGTCTGACCCATATGGGTTTCATTTTGAAACTCGTCCAGCGAATTCTTCAAAGTTATATCAGTTAGATGGATATCATTGGGAAGATGCTGCTTGGAGGGAGGAAAAAGCCTCCAGAAATCAATACAACCAACCGCTGAATATTTATGAAATTAACCTTTCGTCCTGGAAAAAATATGATGATGGCAACCCATTTTCTTACGAAAAGCTGGGGGACGAGCTGATTCCGTATGTCAAAAAAATGGGGTATACTCATATTGAGCTAATGCCGATCAGCGAATATCCGTTTGACGGTTCATGGGGATATCAGGTAACAGGCTATTTTGCTCCGTCTTCACGGTTTGGTACCCCAAAAGATTTTATGCATTTTGTGGACAGGTGTCATCAGGCGAAAATCGGGATCATTCTGGACTGGGTACCGGCGCACTTTCCGCGGGATGCTTATGCGCTGGCGGATTTTGATGGAGAAGCATGCTATGAATATGCCGATCCTCGCAAAGGCGAACATAAGGAATGGGGAACCAAGGTTTTTGACTATGGAAAACATGAAGTTTGCAGTTTCCTGATTTCAAATGCGGTGTATTGGTTCGATGTTTATCATATTGACGGTCTGCGTGTGGATGCAGTTGCTTCGATGCTTTATCTGGATTATAACCGCAAAGACGGCGAGTGGGTGCCGAACAGGAACGGCGGCAAGGAAAACCTGGAAGCAGTCGAATTTCTGCGCAAGCTGAATGAAACCGTTTTCAGCATGTTTCCCGATGCGATGATGATTGCAG
>OBYM01000772.1_pt1 | contig 15930 bp, 12 predicted proteins | sample 1538191 | NCBI WGS metagenome assembly OBYM01 (sample SAMEA2580165, study PRJEB22360) | human gut metagenome | biome: human gut; feature: human-associated habitat; material: faeces | place: Denmark | collected 2008/2010 | reverse complement strand
GGCAGATAGCGAGAAAAACGAAAGAAAATGGTCCTAGCCGCTCTGTTGGCACGGGTTAATGAGGTCAGCCCCAAAACAGCTGCAAAGTCCGCCCTAGGTAAGGCTCTGCGTTATCTAAGGAAGCGGCGACCCTATCTGGAGACGGCAGGCGCTCTCCTACAATTGCGACGAGCGTAGTATCAAGCCCTTTACGATGAGCCGGAAGATGTGTCTCTTTGCTAACACTACTGCAATTTACAGCCTGATTGAGACTACAAAAGAGGATAGTATTCCCACCGCTAGCTAGTTTGGCTGCTGAATAACGCACCTGGGCTGAGCCGGACGGATGAAACCTGGTGGTAGTGTCATTCTTCCCTGCGAATTCTCCGTAGATGTGAAAAATTTCCAAATCTCATTACATGACCGGCTGGCATAGCAATACTTGTGTGGTGAGATAGCACTTTTTATGCGCCTGGGAATTTGACGGTTACGAATTACTTCAAATAGTCCAACCTATTTTTCTGTTGCAATAAGAAGAGTAGTATCGTCGCAGTCTCCTGCATATACTGGTAATGGATCAGCAGGTTTCAAGGATCTATTGACAAATGTGCTTGCCTCAGGTATACTGAGTCCAGTTACGTAATGTGGGAGTTGTTCGCAATGCAGGGAAAAAGCGCTTTTGCTTATGCATCTCTGGTCAAGGATAGACGATTTGCTCAACTTTTGCGTGATAATCTGCGCCTTGCGCAGCGAAAAGGTCGTCAGGCCAAGTTGTATCCAGCGTCTGGTGACGTACCGGCCAAAAGATATAATCAGAGCGTGGTGGTATCGCTGGATAGTTCTGATTTTGTCACGATCAGATAAGCTGATTTTTCACACCACATATAAACATGATGCATAAACGTGAACCAATACCTGTGTAACATGGTAAGGGAAACATGTTTCATCAAGAGAGCTCGGGATTTTCCCTAGCTCTCTTTTTGTTTTGTAAAATATCGGAAAGAGGTGCGATCTCTATGAGTAATCAGACAGCCGGCGAAACCTTAGATACAAAAGCTAAAGACAAAACAGAAGAAGAAACAAAAGACAAAATAGAAGATTCACGCTTGGAAACACTTTTTCAGGAAGTCTCTGCAGAGTATGGCCAAACCACTCCAGAGGAGGAGACTTTCCTCAAAACTGTGAAAAATTATATAAAAGTGAGCGTACACTCTCGCAATAAAAATAAGCCCGCCTACTTTTCCGGAAACCAGCAGGCAGGTCAGAATGAACAGGTCCGGACATTTTTAAATGAACAAAAAAATAATTTTTTTACGATGATTGTCTACATTGTTACCGGTATCTTTGCCTTGTTTGCAGGAATCACATCGTCACAAAAAATCGTAAGCGTGATAGCCCCATTTCTCTTTGTCGCCTGGGTCCTTTTCTCCGTCTGGATTACCATGCGCAGTGAAAAAAAAACGCCGTGAACTTCTCCTGAAACGATACGGTGAAACCTGGGTCCGCCATTCCTGTACGGTTGCCTATTATGAGGAGGAAATGGTCCGTTTCTTATGTCGGATCGCCCCCTATGATCAGTCAGATAATGCTCTCCGGAAAAAATTATTCCAGGAAAGATTTATGGCCGTTGCACACGATAACATTGAGCGCTTCCGGGAAAATATGAAACATACGGAAGAATACATTCGCTGACCCCCGCCACAAAACGAGAGAAAAGGGAGTGTGTAAACCATGGGAGAGGAAAGGAAGTATTCCGTCAAAGATACCAGCAGAAAAATCGGTATTAAGCTTCTCGACCGGACTCAGATTGAATCCACCATGCCCGATTTTGAAAATATCATACGAAACATAGAAAATATTCGATCCCGCGCCAGTCAGCAAACTCCGTTTATTTCCCAAGATTTTTATCACCTGATGTATGACAATATTATTGGAATTTTTGGTGGACGTGGAAGCGGAAAAACATCAATATTATACTCCCTTCGAGAGCAATTGAGCCGAAATAATAAGCAGGACATTATCCTTCCCGTTATTTCTCCCGAGCTGATTCCCGAAGATAATTCAATGCTGATGTGGATCTTGGCCATGTTTGAGGACAGGATTGAGGAACTGAATCATTATCTGGAAAATCATACTGACCTACTTGCAACCATTCAGGAACGGTTTCTGAATGGTTCGTCCAACTCAGCATGTTCGTATCGATATCAAAGTCTGGACCATCATTTCTCCCTGAAGCAGGAGTACCAGACGCTCCGTCAGAATTGCAGCACAGAACGCGGTTTTCGCGAGATGCGCGGCTACGACTATGACGATGTCCTGCAGATCCAAAATATCAACGCCTCTACCCAGTACCAACTGATGAAGCGCCTGAATCGATTTTGGAATCTGATCTCTTATGTGCGGAAAGAGCAAAATGGCGGCGCCTGTCAGCCTTTGATTTTTATTATTATCGATGACATTGACCTTGCCCCGGAACGCAGCATGGAACTGCTTCTCTCGGCATATAAGTATTTTTCCAACGCCAATGTGGTCATCATCTTAAGTGCCGCCATGAAAATGCTCCGTCAGGTCCTGACCTGCCGGATGTACGAAAAAGTGGTTGGCTCTAATTTTCCCTCCCTGATCCAGGGAAATGAACTCATCGGGCGCAAAGCCGAGATGGAAGTCTATCATCTGGACCAGGCAGATGAAGATGCCATTGAATATATGAACAAGGTAATCCCACAGTCCAGCCGGTATTTTTTGGAACGGTTTGACACCTTGGACCGAAAACAATTTTTCCGATACCCCATTGATTGGAAGGACAGGTATGACCCTCAGGAAAATCATTCTATGCTCTTGAACCAATTTCTTTCTGAGAGTCTGGAGAGCAGCGGCCTTTTGGAACCACTTTTACCTGGTGAAAAAAAGAGAAATAACTTTTTTCTGGGTGAAACAAATCAATTTGCCAAGGAATACTATCTATTATTTGGCAATAAAAGCCGTTATATTGGAAATGGTTGTCTTGCAATTCTTTCCAGCATGGAAAGTCTTTGCGCCTTGAAGCAGGAACTGGCCCAGGTGTGCGCCGGCGCAGAAGAAAATCCCTCTCTGCCTATCCCCAACAAAGAAAAATATTTAATCTCCATCCATGCGGTGTTAAATCATCTTTTAAGTACACTTATTTCGTCCCACACCAGAGAGCTGGAGAACTGCACAACATGGATACCAGAACTTTTGCATTATAAATCTGGGCGGCATTATCTTTTCATTCATTACACCAATTTGTTGGAACAATATCAAAAAAATGCTCGTCAGATCAAAGCACAGATATCTCAAAGTTGTTACAAAGCCAGCAGAGTCATGGAGACTCAAGAATTTGAAGAATGGAAAAACGACCGCATCCGCGATGAATTAGTCGTTTTGCGAAAAAAGATTTCAACTCTTTTTGTGATGCTGAACTTGTTGGAGCATTTTACATCTATTCTTGCGCCTTATTATTACCGCCTTTTGGGAGAAGCAGGACGAACCCGTTCCATCCATGGTTCACAGCAGTTGATGACATTTCTGAATTTGGATATCTTTGCACCAGGTACCAGCCACAATATGAATCTCTTCCCGCAGTTGGAAAGCGCACAGGAAATGATCCACACCTATGTTGACGTCCTGGACAAGCCCGAACGGTTCCTCTTCCTTTCCATCTGGGATCAGAATCATGTATCCGATTATTTTTCCTTCCTCTCTGGCCAGCCAAAACTGTGGAATATGCTCTCCATTCCCAAATCAGGCCCCCAAGCGCCATTGTCCGCCGCTCGTACCTGCAGAGAGCATCCGGATTGGATGAGAGCTGTGTGTACCATGCTTTATCTGTCAAAGAGTGGAATCCAGATCGTCGACCAGTCCTTCTTTACGTGGATTTTGCTTTTCTGTAATGATCTCGCTGTAATCCCCGGCCTTCAGAATATAGGCGACTTCTGCCGGTATATCATACAAACCTATTTGGATAGATGGAACCTGAAAGAACAGGCTGACCTGCATGAAGAAAAAATAAAAAGCTTTCTCAGAAAAAGAAAAGTTGTTAAGGCTGGTCAGTATACATGGGGTGATTTTCGCGGGATTATATCTCGCATAAAACTCTCCAACGAGATTGCAGATCAACTCATCACCTCTTATCTTCACAAAAATAAACAAAAGTATGAAACCGCCTTGAATGAAGCTTACCATTTAGCCATCAGTAATATGGTGACCGATCTGCATGCGAAATGTGTTCAGTCGCTCTCTTCCTGGCCCGTCACGCTTTATGTCTCTTCGGAAAATCTGGAGGAGGTGGACAGCATTCTTATGCTGTTCTCCGATACGCTTGATCCCAACAACGCTCCACTTAAAAATATATTAAGCGTTTTGCATGATCCGGAAAAGCGGGACGAAAAAGGTGGATATGCGCTGCAGTTTTATCCTGTATATACTCTGATTTGTTGGATCAAAAATTACATGGCTTCTGACTGGACCTCTTTCGCCAATGAATCGGTCCTTGAATATGCCGTCAGCCGCTGGGAACTTCTTCCCTCTCTTCTTGAGGTAAGACCAATCCCTGAAAAATCACAGGAACTGAGTGGTATGCTCTCTGATCTCCTTACGCTTTTTTCTCTGCTCCCCTACTATTTTTCCGCTCAATTTTCCATGAGGAATGAAAATCAATATGCAGAATTCCGTATTTATTCCGAAACATACAACGACGACGGACAATTCAAAGAATCTGAACTGGTAGCAAAGAAATATGCGGATCTTTTATATATTTTTAATGAGGAAGGGCAAAAAATTTCGGACTACGATCTGCTGCGCAAAATGATGCTGGAAACAAAAGCGATGTATATCCAAGAGATCTTTTCCAAGCTTGGGGTAGCAAAATGACACATGGAGAACGGTTGGATCTCATCTGTGCCACGCTGTTGCTTCCCTTTACAGAGCCTGCCTATGGCTCAGTTGATCCCATCTGGAAGAAAGCCGCCTGTTTTCTGAAGTTCCTCCTGGGAGAAGGCAGGGAGAACAAGCTGTATGCACAGTATACGAAGCTCCAAAACGAAATTTTACAACAACTGACTGGCCGGGCATCAAAGCCGCAGCGGCTGGATGAACTTACGCAGATCCTGGATATTTTCTACGGAGACAATACGCTCTCTGAGTTTTTGATGAAAAACAAAGCTTCCCAGTCAAAAAACGCCTTTCCTTTGGATGATTTCTATATTGAGCGAATCAGAGAAATTTCAGATAGCTTCCTTACGCTTCGAGATGGACATCCCGCTCTTCGAAACTGGCACAACACGGACCGAAACGATCTCTTTCCCGATGTCTCCAAACTCCACAAGGCCGAAATTTGGAATATGCTGGTGCGCCAATCAACGCCTGACCTCTGGATCGCCGGTTACTATGCCTTTTCACCCTATATCACACTGCCCATGCTGCGCAATGTTCCTGACGAGCCCATTCTGGCCGACCAGGTTCTGATGGCCAAGCTGTCTCAGGGGCTGGCAGACACCCATACCCATTTCCATGCCGGAATGAATTATCAGGTACAGTGGGAATTGGTCACAGATCTGACTACGCTGCGGTACGATATCGTTTCAAAAGATGGTGGATCTCAAAAGGATCCTCCCGAATATTTGTGCCTAGTCCTGAAGGCCGGCATACTGCGGTTGATGCTCTCCTTTTACCTGCAGTCTGACCTGTCTTATGATTTTATTTCCTACTGGAAGAAGAGACTGCCCCTCCCGCTTTTTGAGGTGCTGTACGCCGCAGTCTACTCCGGAACCATCGTGGATGAGCCCTGTAAAACCTGCCTATCCACATTTATCACATGGAGGCAGCAGCTTTTTTCCTGTTTTCCGGATTTGCAGAGCAGCCCTGTTCCTGCAGCAAAACCATGGGCAGATATCTTGATGCGCAGCGTCTATGCAAAGTGGGCCAAGCTCAACACATCCAGCGATGTTCTGCTCTTTTTTCAGGGACTGCGTCTGGCAAACGGAAGAAAACATCCGGAATTCTGCCACGCGCTGCTTCAATATATCCGTCTGAAAAATCACTTTTTTAAACCCATCACACAGGCGGAAGTAATCCACGGCCTGCGCCAGTTTCGGCAATATTACAGCTATGGAAGAAGCATTGTCAATATGCTGCGGGAAAATGATGGTTCCAACAGTCAGGATATTGATCGCGCCATCTTCCTGAGCTACATCCGTCAGCCCTATCTTCAGCTTCTGGAGATCAAAATTGGACCCTCCGGCCTGGATTCCGTAGCCGTGCCGAACGATATCCTTCGTCTCCGCTATAAAGGGAACATCCGCCGGCGGCTGCGTGATCTATTTACTGCATACTATTCCGTGTTGGATGACCTGGCCAATTTCAATCGGATCGGAGATGAAACCCCAGGGCAAGCACTGGATCGCTTGCAGCGTGAACAGAACCTCTCTATTCCAACGCTGGGCATCGTATATCATTTTATGAAACTGGATCAAAAACGCAGTTTTTACCGCCAAATTTGTTGGGCTGACAAGGAACAGGATAAGGATCGAAGCGGTGTATACCCAGAGACACTGCGAAAGGCATCCATGCTGTTTTGTGATATGCTTACGGAACTATTTCAGGAAATCCCCTATTTGGCTGAGTATGTAGTTGGCATAGACGCCGCCTCCGATGAGATGCACATTGAGCCCTGGATATATGCTCCCATTTTCCGTCATGCCAGAAGCCGCCACAACACCTATCCGATACAGACGGAAACCAAGAGTGCCCTGCCCAATCTGGGTCTCACATACCATGTAGGGGAGGAGTTCCGCTCGTTGCTGTCCGGTCTGCGCGCCATCGATGAGGTGGTAGAACATTTCGGATTCAAAACCGGAGACCGGCTTGGACACGCAGTAGCGCTGCAGGTAGATCCGAAACTGTGGCAGTATGAAAATGCTACAAGCGTATTACCTACCATTGAATATTTGGAAAACCTGTTATGGCTGTGGCATCTGAAAGGTGAGGCAGAATTCGGTTCTGCGTTTGGAAGTATTCCTGATCTTGAGCAGAAGATCATGGGCGTCGCCCGTCAGCTGTATCCAAACTATGAGGGATTATCTCCCTATCTCTTATGGCGTGGATATCAACTCAAATTTCAGAGTCTTACCACGGATACCATTCAGCGTTTCCGCGCCAGTATGCTCCCGCTCTGCGCGTACTGCAGCCGCTTCTGCCCGGAGTGTCAGGCCTATCAGGCATCAAAAAACGCCGCCTGTCGTTCCGCCTATGTGGTAGACGGCTATAGCGAGCATTTTAACTGGAGCGAACAAGACCTTCTTTTATCCCATTTTTGTCCTGCGATTAGGAAAAAATATAATGCTCCCATGTTTGTTACTACCTCCCAGGATGAGATAGCATTATTGACAGAACTTCAAAAATATCTGAGAGCCAAAATCGAGCGCAAAGGTCTCACGGTAGAAAGCAATCCTACATCGAATAGCGCCATCAGTGAGATCCAGCATCTGTTTGGGCACCCTCTGCTAAAGCTCAATAACTGCGGCCTTAACCATCCTGACGGAGAATGCAATCATATGGCGGTGACGATCAATACCGATAACCCCCTCATCTTCCGCACTACAGTAGAAAATGAGCTCTCCTATATCTACTATATGCTGCTGGATATGCAGTATCGCCAAATAGATGTGCTTAATTGGATCGACCAAATTCGTCAATTTGGTATGGAGCGTTGTTTTATCCGCCACCCCAAAAAACCGTCTGTTCAGTACGCAGAATTGAAAAAAATGATTTCTATACTTTAGGATAAAAGGGGGGTTACTGACTTTGCGGTAGCTGAAGCAACGGATTCGAAACGAGGTCACGGTATAAAACATTGCACTAAATCTTGGCTACGATACCGGCGTCGTTCATTATGGCCTGAGATCACATATATTCTTGCTATTCAGTCTTACAACTCACCGGTGGAGTACAACTTTTACTATTCGGCCCCAAGAGATGCTTTTTGTCGTCAGAAAGCGGATTCCTTTGATATTTTTCCGATGGAGAAGTTTTTGAAAATGTGTTTTGATCCAAAATCGCCTTACTATAACCGCATGAAAGAATCCGTTTTGAGAATGTTTTCGGAAACTGCTGACGAGTAGGGAGGTGGCGATGTGAACGCAGTAATCTACGCTCGTTATTCCAGTGAAGGACAGCGGGAGGAAAGCATTGACGGTCAGCTCCGGGAGTGCATGGAATATTGCAAGCAGAACGGTATGACCGTAGTGAAGGAGTACATCGACCGTGCTCTTTCTGCCAAGACCGACAACCGCCCCGACTTCCAGCGGATGATCAAGGACAGCGCTAAGGGGCCTGTTTGATGTGGTTGTGGTCTGGAAGCTGGACCGTTTTGCCCGCAACCGCTACGACAGCGCCCATTATAAGGCAGCCCTGAAAAAGAACGGGGTGCGGGTAATTTCGGCCAAAGAAAATATTGCCGACGGACCTGAGGGCATTATCCTGGAATCCATGCTGGAAGGGATGGCAGAGTACTATTCCGCTGAGCTTTCCGTAAAGGTCATCCGTGGCCACACAGAAAATGCGCTCAAGTGCAAGTACAATGGTGGCACTCCCACATTTGGCTTTGCCATCGACGCAGACAAGCACTACCAGCCGGACCCGATTACCGCCCCAGTTGTGCTGCAGATTTTCAAAATGTATGACACCGGCTCCACCATGAAGCAGATTGTGGATCACCTGAATGACTTGGGCGTTACAACAGTACGTGGCAAGCCGGCAGACTTGAACTTTATCTCCAGGATTCTACATAACCGAAAGTACATCGGAGAATATCAGTATCGGGACATTGTGGTGCCCAATGGCATCCCTGCATTGGTCCCGACCGACCTGTTTGAGCGTGTGCAGGAGCAGATGAAGAAAAATAAAAAAGCCCCAGCCCGGCATAAGGCTGAGGACGACTACCTGCTGACAACCAAGCTATTCTGCGGTACCTGCAAGGCCATGATGGTGGGCGAAAGTGGGACAAGCGGCACCCAAGGGAGAAAATACCACTATTACCGCTGTGTCAACAGCAAGAAGAGGAAAATCTGTACCGCTAAGCACAAAAGTGTTCGGAAAGAGCCTCTGGAGCAGGCTGTGGTCAATTCTGTCATGCGGAATATCATGGATGATGCCTTTGTGGAATATTTCGTCGATCAGGCATTGGCGTTACAGGGGCAGGAAAGCAACGAGCTACCCTCCTTACGTCGGCAGCTGGCGGATACCGAAAAAGCGATTGAAAATATGCTCAACGCTATCCAGGCAGGAATTTTCAATGCTTCCACCAAGCGCCGTTTGGATGAGCTGGAAGCCACCAAAGAAAAGCTAGAGCTAAGTATCATCAAGGAAGAAATGAAAAAGCCCCAGTTCACCAGAGACCAGATTCAGTTCTATATCCTCCAGTACCGTAAAGTGGACACCAATACTTTGGAGGGGCGTAGACGGCTGATTGATGGTTTTGTTAACAGCGTGGTGGTCTATGATGACTATATTCTCGTGACCTTCAACTACAAGGAAGGTGCGGAGCGGATCACCTTTGAGCAGATCGAACGTTCGGATTTATCATCCCTCGGGGGACCAACTTTGTCAGAAAAACCGTCAAAAATGGCGGTTTTTCTGCGTTTATTGCTTAATTTTATTGTTATTTGCCAACTGTGGAGGTGTAACATGGGGATAGCTTCTGTTTCCGAGTATGTGGCATCATTAAATGAAGATCAACAGCGACATATCTGCGCATTCATAGAATTTATGAATACGGAATTTCCCCAGCTGACAAATAAGATCTCCTTCTCTATGTCCATGTGGCTGGTGGGGAAAAAGATGAATGAGGGATATGTGGCGGTCTCCGCAGCGAAAAACCATTTCTCCATCCATTTTTCTGATGAGGCGTTTCTGAATCATTTAGCAGAGAGTCTTCCTAACTGCAAAAAGGGAAAGCGATGCATCAATGTCAAATACGGCGATGAGAAGTCCCTCTATGCAGTCGAAGAAAGCATCAGCGATTTTCTGAAGATCTATCGCACTGAAGGGAACTCCTCCCTATGAATGACACAGAGGAAATCGGCTGTTGTGGCGCGTACTGTAAGACCTGCCGTGAATTTGAGAAGACCTGCAAGGGCTGCAAGCCGGGCTATCTGGATGGCCCCCGTGATCTGAACCGGGCCAGATGCAAAATGAAGAAGTGCTGCCTGACTAAAGGTCACATCACCTGCGCAGATTGCGAGGAATATGAACACTGCGAGATCATTCAATCATTCTTCAACCACCCCGGCTACAAATACGGCAAGTACAAGCAGGCGCTGGAGTACATCCGCGCCCAGGATTACACTACCTTCCTGAAAGCGGCAGAACACTGGAAAAATGCATATGGCAAGTACTCTGAATAAGATCCCTGAAATAAGCAGTAGCGCCCACTGAACATCCATGGATGCCAGCGGGCGCTATTCTTTGTTTATAGCTTGTTAAAAATTGATATGCTTGATAGCCGAAAGTCGGTTTGCCATAGGTTACTTTTGAATCTACTACTTATTTCCACGATTTCTTTTCGGAACCATGGGTGGCTCTTTGCTTATAGTTCATCTTCATAAAGAGCTGGTACCGTTCCTATAGGGCTTCTGCCCCAAGAGGGATGTAATGGCCTACTTTTCTATATGGTTACCCTACAGCTCATTCCGGCATATCTCATTGCCAATGATCACCATGAAGGGAGTATATCGGATAACCTCGTTAAATAACTATCAAGCTATGGTTAAGCATTTTCAAGGAAATACCAAACTTCTTTGCCTTACATTGAGTATTGTGGCCAAATATGCTATAATAATTAAAATTTACGCATACAAATATCCTATGGAGGTATATATTATGCAACTTATAACAGAGGAATCTGTTCAATTATATATTAATAAATGCAAAGCATATATTGATTTTATGTTGTCTCAACAACAGTGGTCTGGCCTAACAAAGTCAGAAATAGAACAATGGTTAAGTAATTTTCGGCAGTTAGATATCCATGAAAAATATTTTGCGTATAAGCTTCTAGCAAATTTAATCTATTATTCAGAGAAAGACGTAATAGATGCACTAAATGAGGGCATACATAGTCGTTTATTTAATTATAAAGTACTTGAAAAGCAGATTTCAGCGAAATTTGGCCTTAGTCAACAAACAATTCAGAATATTGTGAAAGAAGAATTATATAATGCCCGATTTATACCTTTGTTAGACAAAAATGCGCCACATGAGAGTGGAAACTATGTATCAAGACTTCTAGTGCAGCAAGGGATGATTAATGCAAGCCAATCAATGTTTCTTGATGGTATAGGAGATGAGTTCCAAAAGAATACATTTAAAAATCTAATAATTGTTGATGATTGCGTAGGAAGTGGCGATCAGCTTCGAGAATTTTGGAAATCGGCAAAAGTTTCCATAAATAGTGTGTCATATTCTTTAGAACAGTTTTGCACAGAGAATGATATCGAGGCATATTATCTTACATTATTTGGGTATGATAAAAGTATTTTTTCTTTGAAAAAAGAAATTAAAAATTTAAAAATTTGTTGTGTTCGAACACTAAGTGATTCACAAAGAGTTTTCTCTCAAAATTCTTATGTATGGGCAAATGAAGTTGAACGTGAAAAAGCGGTAGAATTATTTTGTGCATTGGCATTGGAAAATGGACTGTATCTCTATGGATATAAGAATTTAGATTTTGCCTTTATTATGCATCAGACTATTCCTGATTGGACACTTCCTTTATTTTGGCAGGAAACCCCAGAATGGAAATTGTTGATGAGGAGGAAAAACTCAAATGCTTAATCAATACAATCCCTTCAAAGACAACCGCACCGAACAAATGCGAGATTTATGGAAATATTATGTTCCATTTCCTGGGTTAGATGGATCTGCCAAGCCAATAGTTGTTGAGGGTGGTCGCGGTAGTGGAAAAACTATGTTTTTTCAATGCAATTCATGGCGTCAAATTCTTTTGCAATTACGTAAAAATGGAAAAGCAACTCAATCTCTTTTAGATGAACATGATTTTATAGGTATATACTATAGAGTGGATACAACGTTTGTTTCTTCGATGTGTAATAGAGAAGAAGCGAGTTGGAATGCTATTTTTGAGACATATCTCAGCATTTGTATTCTGCAAGAATTGTTGGATTTCATTATAGCTGTAAGCGATGATATGAATGTAGATGGAGACGCCCTATCCCAATTTGTTAACGACTTTTCTAAGAGATTTAACATGAGTAGCGAAGTGGACTCCTTGCGGGCTTTTCGCCATGAAACTGATCTATACTTAGATATTATTGAGAATAAAATTAATGGCCTAGATGAAGGTGCAAATTTTAATCTACGATGGGTGAATGCGTATAGAATCATCCGAGACATGTGCATTTCCTGTAATACATTATTCCAAAAAGAATTATTATTTAAAATTTTTATTGATGAATATGAAACGCTACAAGAGTACCAGCAAAAAATTATTAATACTTTAATAAAACACAGTACAATTCCCGTTATCTTTAATATAGGATTGCGCCCACAAGGAATGAAAACTCGCGAGACAATCTCAGCGACCGAAACTATAGAGGCACCTCATGATTATGAACCGTTGACTCTTGGAATCGAAGATATTCAACATTATCCAGAAATATTAAAAGAAATTTGCAAAAAAAGAATCATTTTGGGGAAAGAAATTGGTAAAATTCCGGCTACCGCACCTGAGGAGATCGAGTTTTACCTTGGAACATATTCCTTAGATTATGAATTAGAAAAGATTACCCGTTCTTCAAAAACTTTACCGCATTTAAAAAAATTACGGAATTTAATTCAGAATCGTGGAAAAATAGAGGGCTTGACAAATGAGCAAATTACAAAGCTTATTTCAACGCTCTGCGATGAAGCACCAATTTTAAACTCACGTTTGCACTATGCTCTATTATGCAAACAAACGCCATATACGCCTAAATTAATTGATTTATATAATTGTTATATTCAGAATAATCAACGCTATAGTGACTGGATGCATAATAGAAAATTTGGGTTGATTTTTTTGCTATGCAAAGAAACTAAACATGAAAAAATGTACTATGGATTTGAAGTCTTTGCCGCACTTTCTTCAAATATTGTACGCTATTTTCTTGAATTATGTGAACGAGCATTTAAAATTGCATTTTTATCAGAATATTCATGGGATGCCCCTATATCTCCTGAAATCCAGACAGAGGCGGCCCGGTACGTCAGTGAATATAAGGTGATAGACATTGCAGGTTATGAGCCTTACGGTAAAGAATTGCGTATGTTCATACAGTATCTTGGGCAGATTTTTTATCGACTTCATACGGCCGAGGATACGACCCTTGGGGAACCCGAACCAAATCACTTCAATACAAAAGATCTTTCACTTTCTCCAGATACTAAAAAGTTACTTTCATCCGCTATAATGTGGAATGTTTTGCAAGAGGGGGAACCAACCAAAAGAAAACAATCTAAACTTTCACCGGAAACTGTTGATTTTTATATAAACAAAATATATGTACCATATTTTGGTATTTCTTACAGGAATCAGAGGAAAATACAGCTGGATGTCCAGATTTTAGATCAGTTATTAAGTGGCGATGAGACAAAAGCAAAATCTGCTTTTAGAAGATTTTTTAGGTTGCTTGATGAGCAGCCAATTGATAATGATAACCCTGCCCATCAGTTGTCGCTTTTTGGTTCAGGTCAGGGGGGAAATGTATGATTCGTGAAGAATACAATTTTAATGACATCGCTGATTATTTATACAAGTCTACTGACTTGCTGATTACAGGAATCCCTACTTATGAAGAGCGAAGCCATTTTTTCTCTGACTTGTGGAAAGAAAAGGGAAAGGATATTTTGCAATTGCGTCGAGCAAACGATGATAAATTGGAATATCAGTTTTTGCATGGAAATAATTTTGCTGATGGAGGATTAATAGATTTATGTATTCATACCTCCAGATTATTACAGTACTTGGGGGTTGAGCAAAAGAATATTTTACTTGACTTATCAAGTTTAGATCATGTGCTAATCATGTTTTTGACAAAACAACTGATCGAGAGAGTGGTCCCAAAATCTCTTTTTGCTGCATATATCAGACCAAGAGAATATCGTCAGCAGTCTGGAAATATAGGATTTTCATTATGTGACCAGGTATTGGCAGTAAATTCTGTCCCAGGATTTGCGAAAAGAGAAAGTGCAAAGCAGACTTTGTGCGCTTTTTTAGGCTTTGAAGGAATTCGGCTCAAAAGTATACTAGAATATGTACATAATATTGAAAAATTTATTCCAGTTGTCGCATTTCCTTCGGGTACTCCACAGTGGTATAATGTAACAATGTGGAATAGTATGGATGTTCTACAAAGCGAAAATCAAGATTTTGCTATACGAAAATGTTTTTCTGAAAGTATCTTTGAAGCCGTAAATCTTTTACAAAACAATATTCATCCGGAGGATAGAGTAGTACTTGCTCCTCTCGGAACTCGCCCACATTCTATGGCCTGTGCAATTTTTGCTTGCCAGCACCAATATAGTCGCATAATTTCTGATTATGCAATTGAGAACCAACAAAGAACAAAGGGAGTAACTGATATCACAATTTATCATCTTTCGTCATTCTTGAAAGTCTGATATTTAAACAGGAGGTGCGAATGGATTATACAAAATTTTATACGCCGCCTGAAATAGCTCGCCTACTTGTTCAGCAACTGAATATCTCAACTCCATCTGCGGTAGTGGATATTTGCTGCGGCAGTTGCAACTTATTGCGTGCAGCTGGTGCAAGGTGGCCTCACGCTAAATTAATCGGAGCAGATATTGTTTCTCATAAGAGCCAAGGTGTAATTTGTATTAAATCGGACGGTCGAGAGTTTGCTCTTGAGCATACTGGTGAGTATCCACTGGTTTTGGCAAATCCTCCGTTTGATTTTGTTTCTTCTAAATGCGAATTCCCTAAATTATTTGAAGATATTTCCTTTGAATGCAAAACTTCTCGGCTTGAAGTAGAAATGCTTTTTGCAAACCTTCGAATTCTGAAAGAACATGGTACTTTGGTGATAATTATTCCTAGTACTTTTGTCACAGCAGAAAGATACCGTAACACTCGAAGATATGTGGCACAGAACTACCACGTCCAAAGAGTTATACATTTACCGAACGATGTATTTGGATCAACGAATATTAGTAGTTGTGCGTTGGTAATAAAACGCGAAAAAATATCTCACCATTATACAAAACGTTTTTTTGTCAGGAATAGCAATGGCAACTATTCAATTTCTAAGGGAATAAACATACCACAGGCGTCCGTCCGTTCTGGAGATTGGGGAACGATTCCTGTATGTAGATTAAAAAAAGGATATCAATTTCGAAGAGGAAATATATCTAGCAGTTATTTTAAGGAAGCTGGCATAGCGATGCTCCATACAGCAAAATCAAATAATCCATGGGAACCGTCCGTCAGGTATATTTCAACTGTGCCAAATGGTGCCGTATATGCAGAAAACAATGACATTATTATAAGTCGGATAGGTAAATCAGCTGGTAAATGGTATAAATATCAAGGCCCCCGCATTCCAGTCTCAGATTGTTTGTATGTTCTGAAAGATTTTGATGGAAGTATTTTTGAAAAGATTAACGGGAAACAATATCCATACCAAGTAAAAGGCGTTGCAGCCCGGTATATTACTATTTCTGATTTTGTCTCATGGCTTAATTCGCTCTAGCTTACTTATATGAAAAGAAACCATCACAAATAGGTAGTTCCAAAAGCAATGCAAAAGTCAAGGAAAAATTTTTTATACAATTTTCTTTAATCCCTAATAGGTTTCTTCGATAGTAAGCGTCAACTCTCCCGGCGTATAAAAAGGCCGCCGTCTCAGTGCGCAGGCA
>OBYM01000767.1_pt1 | contig 15969 bp, 11 predicted proteins | sample 1538191 | NCBI WGS metagenome assembly OBYM01 (sample SAMEA2580165, study PRJEB22360) | human gut metagenome | biome: human gut; feature: human-associated habitat; material: faeces | place: Denmark | collected 2008/2010 | reverse complement strand
TCACAAAATCATACCGCCTCTCACATGCTTTCCCCCCCCCCCGCCGCATCAAGAACGACTGGATTCGCATCGGCGCGAAGGACTTTGTAAAGTATTTGGCTAAGGTTAGCGGTATTGACTTCCTGACTAAAGCTAAACAGTTCATTGCGGAATACGATCCCGAAACAGAAACGTTGATTGTCGTTGTCGACGAGCAGCACCTCAAATAAGATACAAATCAGGAAAAGAAAAAGAGCGACACTCCCACGAGTACCAGTCGTAGGATGTCACTCTCCTGTGTTTGACGCATAGACCAGCCAAAACTGATGCAAGCGCCGTTTCCTTTACACGGTTAAATTGTATCACATTTTGGGTGGTCTGGCAATCCTGCACATGTTGTGGCGCCTTTTTGACTTGGTCGCAATATGTAGGATGGGATAACCGGGCTTTTTCTGTTTGTAAATATTTTTACGAATGGAGAGTGGTACAATGACCATTACCCGCAGACGAATCATCAACCCGCAACGATATCTTTATGCGTTGCATCCTGGCGATAAATTCTACATCGCCGTGCCGTTGGAGACGGAAGATTATCCTCTTCTTCAGTCTTATGGCCTTTTTCCTGAGTCACCAGCTCGTATTCCAATTCCTCGGAGAGCTGCAACCAGAATGAATGCCAATGGCAGGTGGAAGATCCTCAAGGATTTACCCAAAGAGGAACGCTTTTTTGAGCATGACTACCACGTTGTCGATTGGCACGGAACTGACCATTATGGAACTTGCTGGCAAAGCCGTTGGTGTTATCAGCGAGAATTGATTCCACCTACAGAGCTTGCATTTATCATTGAGGATGGGGTTCTTTACTCCCCGTTGCTGGAGAATGCCGATAACAAGTTCGCTTGCATCAAAGCTGCCATGAACATTGCGCTGGAGATGTTGGGGCATTGTGAAGTGTGGACAGCTGAACGTGCTCCCGCAGTTCCACCTGTTAAACAGACCGAGGTGCCATGGGAGATCCTCCGGCCGGGCACCAAAATTCAGGACGATTGGGCGCAGTACATTGATAAAATTATTGAGCACAAACCGAAAGGCCAGCAAGCGATTATCCGCAACCGCCATGAGCATCTATGGCACATGGTCCCTGATTTCTGTGTCCTTGGTTCTCAAAATTTCTGGGGTTATGTAGTCTATGGCTTTACGGCATTGAACCTGTTTGTATTTGAGAGCAACGAGATTAACAATGCCACCTATGCTTTTAGAGGAAATTGGGAAGCGGCCTCTAAGCTCACGAAAACCGAAGTGCTTTCGGGGCATATCCAGGAAGCTCGGGTTTATCACAGCAATAAATGGTACGAAAACACCAGAAAATTGATTGATGACTTGGGCAAGGGGGTAGCATAATGGGAAAGAATCAGCATGTAACTCCGCACCCTAAGGGTGGATGGCAGGTTAAGGGCGCTGGTAATACCAGAGCAACTGTTAGAACCAGCACTCAGAAAGAGGCTGCCGATATTGCACGCAAAATTGCCATCAACCAGCAGTCTGAACGGTTGATTCACAGGGTTACCGGGGAAATCCGTCAAAAGGATTCTTACGGGCATGACCCTCATCCTCCGAAAGGATAAGCCTTACACCATATTTACCCGGCATCGCTGGCATGGTGCTAGGAGGATAACTCACTGGCAACACCCTGGCAACAAAAAATCAGATAGCCTCCACTATCTGAATAATGAAAATAATGCCGATACCCTGAACAAAATCTCACTAGCAAATTTGTTTAGAGAACTTCTGGCAGGAGCGAGTTCGAATAAGTAAAAAGTGGATATGAGAGCCAGCAAACCCGCATAAACACTGGGTTTTCGGATTTCAGATTTCCCCTTTGATAGCAGATTGATAACACCCGTCAATTTCAGAGTTATTCTGGTGATTTGGGTGGCTTGCGAATACGCAGGATTTTTATTCTAAGAGAAAAGGTCTAACTGATTTTTGCTGATCAGTTAGACCTTTTTTTGTTGCCTTATAGGATTTATGGAATCTGATTTGGTTTTTTAGGTTTCATGCCCCAGAACACTACATTCATTAAGACAACAATCAATAAAACAACAGCCATTCCAACCCAAAAGCCCATATCAATCCCTAAAAAAGATGTAGCGCCAAACAGGTTCGCCCAAATCGTCGCCCAAATCATAGTAAATACCTCCAATCTTTAAAGCAGCTCACCGTAGCGCCGCACATAGGCTTTTTTCAGACTGGTAGCCAACATCATATAAAGCAGGATGCACGGAATCAAGTAGGCAAAATAGGCAACAGGCAGGGCTACAAAACCAAGCATTGCTCCAAGGGGTGTAAACGGGATGATCGTAAGTACCGCGATTCCAGTCATGGTCAGCAGGGTCAGCGGTGCAGAGGCTCTGCTCTGGATAAAGGGCAGCTTGGGGGTACGGATCATATGAATGACCAGAGTTTGGCTCCACATGGACTCCACGAACCAGCCGGCTTGGAACAGCCCGATGTACTTTGCCTGCATCATGGCAAGTTCTGCTCCGCTGAAATGGGCAGGCAGATCGTTGAACAGTACGCCGCCCGAAACAAAGAGTGGACAGAATACAAAGTACATGAACAGGTAGGTGGTAAAGTCAAAGATGGAGCTGGTGGGTCCAATCCAGATCATGAAATTGCCAACGCTGGAAGCATCCCATTTCCGGGGCTTTGCAATAAATTCCTCATCCACATTGTCCCAAGGAATTGCCGTACAGGACAAGTCGTAAATCAGATTCAGGACAATCAGATGCAAGCTCATCATAGGCAGGAAGGGCAGTAGCGCCGATGCGGCCAGCACCGAGAACATATTGCCGAAGTTGGACGAGGCGGTCATCTTGATATACTTGATCATGTTGGCGTAGGTCTTTCGGCCTTCAATGATACCCTGCTCCAGCACCATCAGATCCTTTTCCAGCAGGATAATATCCGCAGACTCTTTTGCGACGTCCACTGCGGTATCCACAGAAATGCCGATGTCGGCTGCTTTCATGGCAGCGGCATCGTTTATGCCGTCCCCCATAAAGCCGACAGTGTGACCGTTCTCCCGAAGTACCGACACGACCCGAGCTTTCTGATCCGGGGTTAGCTTGGCAAAAACATCCGTGGTTTCCGCTGCTTTTGCCAACTCGACGTCGCTCATGTGTTCCAAATCAGATCCCAGCAGCATATTCCGCACCTTCAGCCCCACCTGCTTACAAATAGTGCGGGTAACCTTGTCATTATCGCCGGTCAGAATTTTGGTGGTAACGCCGTGATCCTTCAAAGCTTTGATGGCATCCGCAGTGGATTCCTTGGGCGGGTCCAGGAACGCCAGATAGCCGATCAAAACCATGTCGCATTCATCTTTTGTGCCAAATGTACCCACTGGAGAGGAATTACTCTTTTGCGCAATGGCAAGCACGCGGAAGCCCTTATCATTGAGGTCGTCCACCGTCTGAAGAATATGCCGGCGCACCTCGTCCGTCAAGGGCTGAACGCTGCCGTCACACTCTGCGAAAGCACAAATCGACAGCATTTCTTCCACAGCCCCCTTGGTCACCATCTGCGTTTTGCCGTTCTTATCTTGGACAACGGTGGTCAGGCGGCGGCGGGTAAAATCAAAGGGGATCTCGTCCACCTTTGTGTAGTGTTCCGACAAATCCACCAGCCGGGGGTCCTCGGCCTCCTCTTCTTCGGTCTTGCGAATGATCGCCAGATCCATCAGGTTTTTGTACCCGGTCTGGAAGTAGCTGTTAAGGTAGGCGTGGCGCAGCACCCGGGTGTCGTCCTCCCCGTTTATGTTGAGGTGGTATTCCAGCACCACCTGATCCTGGGTCAGGGTTCCGGTCTTGTCGGTACACAGAATATCAATGGCTCCAAAGTTCTGGATGGAGTTGAGGTTCTTGACGATGGTTTGCTTTTTGCTCATGGATACCGCACCCTTGGCAAGGCAGGTGGTGACAATCATGGGCAGCATTTCAGGGGTCAATCCCACAGCAATGGAGATACCGAAGAGAAAGGCGTCCAGCCAGTCTCCCTTGGTGATGCCATTGATGAAGAAGACCAGGGGAACCATCACCAGCATAAAGCGGATGAGTACCCAGGAGACGGCGTTTACTCCCTTTGTAAAGCTTGTTTCTGCCGCCTCTCCCGCTACTGCGGAGGCCATGGAGCCAAACAGAGTATTATCGCCGACGCACACCGCCACAGCGGCTGCACTGCCGGAAACGACATTGCTCCCCATAAACGCAATGTTGGAATAGTCCGTTACGCTTTCTTTCCGGTCGCTTACATAGGGCGTTTTCTCCACCGGCTCGCTCTCACCGGTCAGGCTGGCCTGGCTGATAAACAGATCCTTTGCCTCCAAAATGCGGACATCGGCGGGGATCATGTCGCCCGCTGACAGATGCACAATATCGCCCGCCACCAGTTCATCCATGGGGATCTCTGCCTTCTTCTGTCCCTTGCGGGTGACGGTACAGGTGGTGGTGATCATAGCCAGAAGTTTTTCCGCAGCATTGCCGCTTCTGGATTCCTGTACAAAGCGAAGTGTGCCCGAAATGATCACCATCGTCAGAATAATGATTACGGTCAGGCAGTCGAAATCCTCCGGTACGCTTCCGAACAGAGAAAAGTAGGGAAAAACCATATCCGTCATCGTGGACACAAGAGCCAAAAAGAACAGGATGGCGGTAAACGGGTTAATAAATGCATCAGCTAGTCGTCTTGCCAAAGTTTTTTTCTTTTCGTGGGTTACCTGATTGCTGCCATATTTTGCTCTGCTGGCAGACACTGCTTCTGCGTCAAGACCGCAAAGTGTGGTGTGCAGATCTGTCAAAACACCTTTAATCGGATTGGTTGCCGCATATTCGATGCGGCGGTTTTGTTCATCACGGATTACTGCCTTTACCGCAGCCTGACGAACAGAAATGTGATTTTGTTTTTTATTCATTGGTCTTACCTCCTTGTGTTTACCAGAGGCAAGCAGGAGTATAGGAATGACACGGAACTTCCGGTCTCCATGCACTGACTGCTCTATGCCTTCGAGGACTTCCATCGGTGTCCATGCCGTTCACCTCTCTTTTTATGAAATATCTATATAAAACCGTCATCTGCAGCATAAAACCACAGAGCGGATTATAATTGCTTGCAGCGTTCGCGCTTTATACAATCAATCCGGTTCATACGCCGCCTTCCTTTCGACCTCAATCAGTATAAAAAAATCGCAAGAAAAATCACATGGTCAAAACCTTGCGATTTTCTTGCGATTTGGTAAGAATTTCAGATTACAGCTTGTCGTTGAATTTGTAGCCGATGCCCCAAATGGTCAGAATATATTCCGGGGAATCCGGGTTCGGTTCAATTTTTTTGCGCAGTTTTCGGATAAACGCCATAATATTACTGTCATCCAGTAAATAATTATTTTCCCACACCGCCTGGTAAATCTGTTCTTTTGTAAATACCTCTCCGCGGTTGCGGGCTAAAAAACATAAAATATCAAACTCCTTGGGCGTTAATGCCATCTCCTTACCATCCCGGCTTACTCTGCGCAATCTCAAATCAATGGAAAGGGTGCCGCAGCAGATGATGTCACTCCCGGCTGTTGGAAATTCGCCCTCTCCTAGTTCCAGCATAAGAGAACCGGCAGTGCCATCTATCAAATCCTGAAAGCCTTCCATCAATTCCCGTGTGGAGGGTGTCTGCGGCGCAGAGGTTCGGAGCGCTTCCCGGAGCCACTTGACCAATGAGGAATCCAGAGAGATAAAACCAATATTCTTTTTCATCGGGGATTCCTCCTTTCTCAAAGCAGTTCATGATACCGCCGAATATACCACCGTTTGGCTAATGTAATCCACAGCAGATAGAAGAAAACAGTAACCATTAAAAATATAAAATAGACAGGCGGTAACGCAGTCAGGCCGATCAACCTTCCCAGCGGGGTGAATGTGAGGAGAGTAAAAAACGCAGTGCCCAGCAAAGTGACCAGCATGACGGGTCTGGATGGCCGGCTTTGCAGCAGGGGGACTCTTTGTGTGCGCAGAAGATGCAGGATCAGGATCTGTGTCCACATAGATTCCAAAAACCATCCCGTTTGAAACAAAACGATAAAGCGGGCCTGCTCTTCGCTGCTTGCCAAGGAAGTAAATGTACCGCCGCAGACGGCAGGACACAGCACAAAAAACAGGTAGGCAAATGTGATGATGTCAAAAATGGAGCTGATTGGCCCAAAAAAGCGCATAAAACGCCCCAATGTTTTGCCCGACCACTCCAACGGCTTCGAGCAGACCGCCTCATCTACCTGATCCCAGGGGAGCACGAGACACAAAATGTCGTACAGAAGATTCAGCAGAAGAAGCTGCAATGCAGTCATAGGGAAGAAGGGTAAAAAAACGCTGGCAATGACGATGGAAAAAATGTTTCCGAAGTTCGAAGATGCCGTAATCTTGATATATTTTGAAACATTGGCAAAGGCTTTGCGCCCTTCCTGAATTCCTTCTTCCAGCACATTCAGATCTTTTTTCAGCAGGACGACATCGGCCGCTTCCTTGACGGTCTCTGCCGCAGTGTCCACGGATATCCCTACGTCGGATTCCACAATAGCCGGCAGATCGTTCATGCCGTCACCTAAAAAGCCTACGGTGTGTCCGTTGGCCCGGAGTGTCTGCACCACTTGCACCTTCTGCTTGGGCGACAATTGAGAAAAAACCGTTGTACGCTCCAGCCTTACCGAAATCTCATTGTCGGTCAGACGTTCCAACTCGGCGCCGGTCAGGGTGTACGCCGTATCGATCCCCAATCTGCGGCAGATGGAAACCGCCGTATCCTGATTGTCCCCGGTCAGTACCCGCACATCAACCTGTAACTTCTGCAGTTTCTCAATGGCATCAGCGGCACTCTGTTTAGGAGCATCAAAAAAAGCCAAATACCCCAGCAAGGTTAAACCATTTTCGTCCTCCGGCGATATGGTCTCTTGACGCAGCGGTTTATAGGCGACTGCCAGAACCTTCATGCCGTCTTCCAGCATCTCATCCACAATGGCGTGAACGCTGTCACGTCCATGAATATCAATCTTGTAGCGTTCTCTTTTGTGCTCAATATAGCTGCATTTTTGGTAGACTTCCTCAACGCTGCCTTTGATAATCAGCAGATTCTCTTCGCCATGCCGAACCAGGACGCTGGCAAACCTCCGCTCGTGGTCAAAAGGAAGTTCGTCCAGCTTTGGATGCTGCCGCTCCAATTCCTCATAATGCATCCTTTGTTCCGGTATTTCCCGATATCTCAGGATCGCATCATCCAGATGATTTTGTACACCTGTATGGTAAAGGCTGTTTAAGTAGGCGAGATCCAAGGCGTATTGACATTCGTTTCCCAAAACATCCATGTAATATTCCAGAGTAATTTTGTCTCCGGTCAGAGTCCCGGTTTTGTCAACGCACAAAACATCCATACTTCCGAATCCCTGCATGGCATTGATGTTTTTGACCACCGTTTGCTTTTTGCCCATAGCTGCACTGCCTTTTGCCAGACAGGCATTGATCACCATAGGGAGCATTTCAGGAGTTAAGCCAACAGCAACCGAAAGCGCAAATAAAAAGGCGGAAAGCCAATCGCCTTTGGTCAGTCCACAGGCAACAAATACGATAGGGATTAAAACCGCCATAAACCGAATCAGTACCCATGCAATGGAGTTTGCCCCCCGGTCAAACCCGTTTTTGGGGTGAGATTCTGCCGCTGAAAAACCACCATAGACCGTATCTTTTCCGACAGCAAGCACGATACCTTCCCCTGTGCCGCCGGTAATCGATGAACCCATAAATGCGATATTATGGTAGTCCGAATAAGACCGGGCCTGTCCGCAAACAAGAGTATCGGAATTTTTCTCAAGGATCGCACTTTCACCCGTAAGAACCGATTGAGAGACAAACAAATCCTTTGCCCATGTCAATCGAATATCCGCCGGGACACGCTCTCCGGCAAACAGACGTACCTTGTCGCCAACCACAAGATCTTCTGAAGAAATCCTTAGCCATTGATCGTTACGGAGTACCAAGACATTGGAGGAGACCATTTGAGTCAAATGATCGGCAATGCGTTTGGCGCGCATCTCCTGGATGAAACGCACAATGCCGCTGAACAGCAGCATACATAAAATAATGACTGCGGTTGTTATGTTCCGGCTGAAATTGGATGCCAGCACCACATCAGTTAAGAAGGAAACGGCAGCCAATACAAACAGGACAATCGTAAACGGATTGATAAAGGCCCTTCGTAAGCGATAGAGTGCAGTGTCTGACGCTCTGCCTAATAGGACATTCTTACCATATTTGATACGACTTTCTTCTGCTTGTTTTTCATTATATCCTTGCTGCGGGATGTGAAAATCTTGACACAATGTATCTATGTCGATATATGCGCAGCTGAGGACGCGCTGATGGGCAATGGGACTGTTTTGCATGGACCTCACCCCGATATGTTTTATGATTTCTTATTATATCATAAAATCATAAGGGAACCTTATTTCAAAAACCTTGCTTTTTTCTTGCTTCTCACAGATCTTTCATGGGATTGGGACGGACAGTTGAAGGTGACAGTCCCACTTTTTTTGAAAAAGATTTGGACTGCGAACAGTAATTGAATAGCAAATTGATAAAGACTCCACGATATACTACAATACTTATACTTATAAAAGATATTATCCTCGATTTGCTTAGCAACACCAGGCATCTTGGCACGGATCTGGTTTCTGTCGTATTCCGGGTGGTGGTAACGCCAGCGCCATATCGAGATATTTCTGCGTTATCTCACGCAGGAGACGAAAAAAGTGGATTCTTTCCCAAATGATCATATGCCCAACTCTAATCTATAATTGTTTTTTAGTTACGAAATTAAGAAAAATGGCAGCATATTGGGGTATTTTAGTTCTACGCTAAAAGGAGAAGATTGCGAGGGACGTTTACGGCTTACCTTGAAGTTTTTGGAAGAATATTATTGTCCGGTGCAGGCGGTTGTAGAGTGGCTGTATAAAAATGGAGGAGGCTGTAATTGTGAAGTGCTGGACAATGTAGAAGAACGATTTGTTGTCATGAAAATCATTCCTAAAAGAGAAAGCGAAGATAAAACATCGACGAATAAAAAACTACAACAACTATGACTTTTTCCGCATTGTCATCTGGGTAACATGGGGACGGCTGAAACTGAAAAGAGAAAAAGAGATGCCAACCACAGAATGGATAAATCAATACGAAAAATCAAGGACAAACTGACCTGAAAAATCAATTTGGTTGCTTATTTTACAGAAAAGACTATTGAGAACATAGCAGTAGATACGATGAACATTTGTCAAAAATGAGATAACCTTCAAATCAATCAGAAAACGATAGTTGGTGATGGTGAACACATTTAGTCACCTCTGCACATTCTTGAGATATAATTGATAAAATTTGTGACTCTCATTTCCAGGCCTGTTGTAGCCTGAGAAATGAGAGTCCTTTCCTAATTATAAATCTTATTTCTTGTTGGAGAAACTATCTTCCGTTTTGTATAATTTTGCTGGTCCAGTCTTTATGGCATACTTATAGAAATAAATATGATTTTATTGATTTATAAAATTCAGTATGCAGTATTCCTATCAATTTCGTACGCAAGCGATGATTGCTTTAATAGGAGTGCCATCTGTAGATACCAGTTTATAATTACCAGCAGCTTGTGGAATAATACAAGTTTCAGCGTAGTGGATTTCAAAAGGCTCAAAGGAGTCGTCAACGCTTACCAGTGTAGCCTGACACCCATCGACAAGATTCATTACATGTACGCTGCCGTTGCGTGAAATAACAGCTTCCCGGTCTGTGTCTACTCGGAACGTATCGATAAACTCCCGTTCATGTAAGCCGGTACGCTCTACATGAGTATGTTCATCTTCATAGACAGGCGTGATGGTATTAACCAGATTTTCTTTAACCCATTCTGTATTGCGGTCCCATTGAATATTGGCCACACCTCGGTCTACATGAATCGGACGGGGTTTTCCATCCAAATCCACACGGCCCCAGTCCCACATCTTGAAGGTAAAAATATACGGAGTTGCACTGATCTCCAACACCATAGTGTTAGCACCGGAGCAGTGAACTGTACCAGCAGGAATGAGAAAATGATCGTGCTTTTTGGCGGGCAGACAGTTTACATACTTTTCGGCAGGAAATGCTTTTTCACCTCTTTGGGCAGCGCGAAGATCCTCAGCCATTGCGTCAGGATCAACGCCAGTTTTTACACTCAACCATACACAAGAGTCCTCTCCTTGTGCATCGAGGATGTAATAGCTTTCGTCCTGGGTATAACGCATATTAAAATGTTCCTGAATATATTCTGTCAGAGGATGTACCTGTAAAGACAAGTTTTGCCCGTTTATGGTATCCAGAAGGTCGAAACGAATAGGAAATTCTTTTCCAAACCGTGCGTGAACCCGCTCTCCAAGAAGACGGCGTGGCTGTGCGTAAACCAGGTTCAATGCAGGAGTTTGAATGAGTTTTCCGCCAAAATCCAATAACAGGCTGTTTTCTTCGGGAACACCGTCAAAGCTCCAAGCGTAGTTGCTTCTGTTTTCCGGCAAGTCAAAATGAGTCTTCATCCAATTGCCGCCCCACACACCGGGGTCAAAATAGGGGACCATACGGAAAGGCTGCCCGGAAATTTTTCGCAGTCCTTGACGATAAGATTCAGCTTCTACCATAGCGGGTTTTCCTTCTGTGGTCATATCCAGATAAAAATCCATGGTAGGCAGCAGTTGTTCTTTTACCTTGTCTGCCCAGCGCCATTCAGCAAAAAATCCACGTTTATATTTTTTCAGTTTGGGCAAATCCGTTTTGGCGGTACGCCAGTTGTTCATGCCGCGGCGATACCGAAGCTGGATTTCCCAACGGGTAATATCCGCTAAAATTTGTACATCGCCAGGATGGATAAGAGAAGCACCGACACCATATATCAAAACAATTCCGCACGTAATGGCATCGATTTCCTGACGGGCGGCTTTTATTTTGTCCGAATAAAAGTAATCTTCCAAACGGCGAACAGTCATAATACCAAATACAGGATCATCGGTAAGGTCTTTTTCCAAAAGGTTGTCGATTTTTTCCGGCTCAAATGCGAGGTCATCGCTGTGGAATACTTGTACGGCATGCAAGCTGTCCAGACCTTCCAACAGTTCCTTCTGATTAACGCCGGGATAACATTCTATCGTAACAACTGTTTTTTGTCTTGCGCTGCATGCATGGGCGATACATTCCGAAATTTCTTGAAAGCCCTGACAGACGGCTTCACCGGAAGATGTTATGACAGTTTTGGGAAATTGAACATAATTACTCGTAATCATAAACTGGCACCTCTCACTTATCTGTTATAGTTTGTGTAGTTGCTCTCCCTGCAATAAGAGTAGTATAGGTTTTGAAATTTGTCAATACATATTTGAAATTAAATAAAAAATTTTAAAATATGTATTTACAAAACAAAATTCCCGTGCTATACTGGCCTTGCAATTGACGATTGTAACCGAAGTGGGAAGTATTTCTATGGAGGGCAGGCGTTTTTTTGTAAACCATTCGTGACTGTTGACACGATGAGTTAATGATAATGATACGGTACGGATAACAGAAAGGAGTTGCAGGAAATGTCGAAAGCACTGCACACCCAAGTGGCAGAATATATCCGTTCCAGAATCGTTTCTGGGGAGTATGCAGTAGGGAGTCAGATTCCAACGGAAAATGAGTTGGCTTCCAGATTAGGGGTCAGCCGCCCCACCGTGCGACAAGCGTTAGAGAGGTTGACGTATGAAGGCTTTTTAATACGTGTTAAGGGGAGAGGAACTTTTGTAACGTTGCCCAAAGTCGTTCATGAGTCGACCAGCTTTATCACAGGATACCGTGCGGAAAGCAAAAAGAACAATCGGATTATGCATACGCAAGTGTTGGAACTTCGGGTGGAAAAGGCCAGCGAGCATGTGGCAGAAGCCTTAGAGCTGCCTATCAACGCCAAGGTAACGAAATTAACCCGGCTTCGTTATCTGGAAAACTATAATAATAATGCGCCGGTAGTCCATACCACACTGTATGTTCCATATAAACTGTTTCCAGATATGGAAAAGATTGACTTTACAGATGCTTCTTTTTATGAAGTGCTTGCAAGCCGAAGTCTTGATGTGCGCCATGCATCCAGAAAGCTGGAAGTAGTACCAACTTCTCCGGAAATTGCAGCGCGTCTGGAAATCAGTCCCTTTGAGCCGACAATTTTTATCACATCCAGTGGCAGAACGGAAGCAATGGTGCCAATAGAATATACTGAAAGCTATTATCCGGCAGGAACCAGTAGCTTTTTAATCGAAATCCACCGGTAATTGTGAAGGAGGCGCAGGGCAGTATGAAAAGCGCAATGATTTGCCTGGATGTCGGCGGCACGGAAATCAAAGCGGCACCGGTATCGGAAACAGGAGAGATTTTATGTCCCATACGGTATTTTCCAGCAAATTCTGGAGCACCGGCAGAAGACCTTCTCGAAAATTTCTCCAGTGTCATCCATCAAACAGCTTGTGGTGAGGATACTATTCATGTGATTGGCATCCGATTGGCGTTTCCGGGTCCCTTTGATTACAAAAGGGGAGTCAGTCTGATGCAGGGACTGGATAAATATGATGCGATTTATGGAATAAACCTGCGACAAGAGCTGCTCCGCAGACTGCGGTTTCCAAAGATAGAGGGAGAAGATATCCGTTTTATCAACGATGTCAGCGCTTTTGCGTTGGGAGAAATCCATTTTGGATGTGCAGCCCATGCTCAAAAATCCATGTTCCTATGCATAGGCACCGGTTGTGGGAGTGCTTTTGGAGTGGGAAAACAATTAGCAGACGAGACTGTGCCGGGTGTACCACCAAATGGATATGTGTACCCGGTACCGTTCTTGGATGGCTGTATTGATGATTATATTTCCAAACGGGGACTTATAGCCCTTTCCCGGGAAATGTTGGGAGAAGCACTGGATGGGAAGGAGTTGGCCCATCGTGTGAAAAACGGTGATTCTGTGGCGGCTGATTGTTTTTATCAGTTCGGAAAGCGATTGAAAGAGGCAGCAGAACCGTTTATCCATGCTTTTAAGCCGGATTGTCTGTGTATTGGAGGACAAATCACCAAAAGTGCAGATTTATTTTTGAATCCCCTCACTGCCTTGTGTCGGGAAAATGGTACAAAGCTCTATGTTACGGCAGATACTTCCCGAAAAGCACTTCAGGGCTTATCGGTATTGTAAAAAATTGAAAACTATATGAAACAGCAAAACAGCGGAGGTAATTTTACCATGAAACACCAAATTAAAACCCTGTATGTTATCCATCATTCTCACACCGATATCGGCTATACCGATTTGCAGGAGCACGTGATTCACGGGCAGGCAAACTATATCCGTTCTGCCCTGAAAATTATGGAGCAGCCGGAAAACGAAGGATTTCGTTGGAACTGTGAAACCTGGTTTTGTGTGGAAGAATTTTTGAAAATCGCTTCCGAGCAAGAAAAAGAAGAGTTTTTCCGTCTGATGCGGGAGAACCGAATGGGGTTTTCCGCTACTTATCTGAACTTTACAGATTTGGCAGACTATCACGTACTCAGCCATCGGCTGGACGAAATGTGCAACCTGCTGGAGAAAAACGGGGTTCATCCTGCAACTGCAATGATTGCGGATATTAACGGTATTTCTATGGGCCAGCGTGATGCGCTGATTAACCACGGGATTGAATTCCTGTATACCAATATTCATTGCCATCACGGCATGTATCCTCTTTATCAGAATCAGAATGCCTATTGGTGGGAGAATGCACAGGGAAAACGGCTGCTCGTGTGGAATGGTGAACATTATAATTTGGGTAACGCATTGGGAATCAAGCCCAACCGCTCCGCAAACTTTATGACAAAGGATTTGTTCGGAGAGGTTCCAGTTCAAATGGACGAAATCGATGTGCTTCACAAGAATGTGGAGGACTACTTGACTTTGTGCGAAGAAAACGGCTATCGCTATGATTTTATTACCGCCAGCGTATCTGGCGTTTTCAGCGATAATGCACCACCGGATCCGGAAATTCTGCGGGTTATTGAGAAGTTTAACGAGCGCTACCATGAAACAGTGGAGCTGCGCATGGTTTCTTTGCAGGAGCTGTATGGAGAAATCCGGGAGAGACTGGCGGACAGCCCTGTCTATCATGGTGATTTGACGGACTGGTGGGCAAATGGTGTTGGCTCCACTCCCTATGCAGTCAAGCATTTTGAAGATGCCCGCCATCGTTATGAGCTGTGCCGCCGTCTGGACGAAAAGCTGGACGAGAAATATCCGTCTTTGGTACGTACCGCTGAAGACAACCTTCTGCTCTATGCCGAGCATACCTGGGGCCATTCCTCTACCATCACCTGCCCTTATGACACTATGGTACTCAATCTGGATATGCGGAAAAATAGTTATGCTTCCAAAGCGCATGAAAGTGCGTCTATGATGCTGAACCTGATTGCGGAGGACAAGGGAGATATTCTCCGATATTATAATACCAACGGAAAACTGACCGTCTGTGCGCCCAACCAAGTAAAAGGCTTGCAAACTATCGAGTTTTATATTGAAAGCCCCCGTCTGCCCCGGGCGCGGATTACTCGTGAGGATGGCAAGGTGATTCCCTGCCAGGTTTCCCCTCATCCCAGAGGACGGCGCATTACATTCATGGATTCTTTCGAGGACTGCCGTCAGCATAGCTATACTTTCGAGGAACTGCCCGAACTGGCAGAGACCGTTAACAGCCGTCACGCCTATGTGGGCGCTGAGCGGATTCGGGATATTGTTAATGACTATGACCCTATCACTTACCGGTTGCCCTATGAATTTGAAAACCGCTGGTTCCATTTGACCTATGCACCCGGAAAAGGAATTACTGGTTTTGTGAATAAGACTTCCGGTCGGGATATGCTTGGTAAAGGTGTGGCTCCCTTCTTCACGCCTTTGTATGAATGTACTTCCATTCGGATAGAACATTCGGAATTCCCCTGCCGCGAGGAGCAGGAAAGACGGATTATCGGTCGGAACATTCGCGGTAAGCACGCAAAACTGTATACTGCCAATCTGGAAGAAATCGTATGCAAAGAGCGGGGAGAGGTGTTCACTCTTCTGGAGCTGAAATATACTTTGCCAGGAACTATTCATTGCAGCGTATTCCTGAAATTTTTTGAGGAACAGCCCCGAATTGATTTTCGTATGGAAATTGGCAAGACGATTTCTACCGACATTGAAAGCGTGTTCCTGCCGATGACTCTTTCGCTGGAGGAAAATCAGAAGCTGTACTTGCGCAAAGGAACCGAAGCGTTCCGGCCCGGTGTGGATCAGCTGCCCGGCACCTGCATGGAGTATTACATGTCCGATTATGGGATGGCTTTTGTTGGCGAAAAACAGACTGCTTTGATTGCTTCCAGAGATGTACCGCTGGTGTATATGGGGAAAATGCGCCATCATCCCATCCTTTTGTGTGATAACCGAGAAGAGAATAATGCTCGCCCGGTATATTCCTGGGTAATGAATAATACATGGGAAACCAACTTTAAGATGGATTTGTCTGGCTTCTGTGAATATCAGTATTCTCTGTGGCTGACCGAGGAAACTGATGGAGACAAGGCTATGGACGAACTTTGCGAACGCAGCTTTGACCCCTATCCGATGATTACTGGCTGATAGAATACAAATCCCGCTTCCTTTTTTCTGATGTTGAGGAAGCGGGATTTTTGTTTTTATCTGTCAAATTTTTGAGGTGGAAACCATCAGGAAAAATAAATGCTAAAAAATGCAAATTTGTTGTTGACATTCGGTTTTGAATGTGATATTATATCAGAGTTGCTGGAGCGAGCACAACAGATGGCCCGGTAGTTCAGTTGGTTAGAACGCCAGCCTGTCACGCTGGAGGTCGAC
>OBYM01000765.1_pt1 | contig 16009 bp, 16 predicted proteins | sample 1538191 | NCBI WGS metagenome assembly OBYM01 (sample SAMEA2580165, study PRJEB22360) | human gut metagenome | biome: human gut; feature: human-associated habitat; material: faeces | place: Denmark | collected 2008/2010 | reverse complement strand
ATATCTTGATAATTCGTAGAATTTTGACTATACTATACGAGAACTAAGGAAAGGAATGAGAAATATGATGAAGACACTAACGCTGAAAACAATTCTATGTGATGCTTCTCTTTTCTCATTTTTTTATATTTCTTAAAAACATATCATTATTGATATGTTTTTTTATGACACAAGGAGGTAACGATGAAAGCATATTTGATATTAGAAGATGGACATGTTTTTGAAGGTGAACACTTTGGTGGAAATAAAGAAGTCATCAGTGAGTTTGTTTTTAATACTTCTATGACTGGATATTTAGAAGTTTTAACTGATCCTTCTTATGCTGGACAAAGTGTTGTCATGACATATCCTATGATAGGAAATTATGGTGTTTGCTTGGAAGATCAGGAATCTAATCAACCTTATGTAGAAGGTTTTGTTGTGAATGAATTGGCAAGATTTGGAAGTCATTTTAGAAAAAATATTGAATTAGAAGATTATTTAAAACAACATGATATTATAGGTATTCAAGGTGTTGATACACGTTTTATCACAAAATTAATTAGAAATGAAGGTTGTATGAATGGTTTAATTACAACACATCATTATGAAGACCTTGAAGAAGTCTTAAAACGTATTCGTGAATATAAAGTTAGCGGTGTTGTTGATCAGACAACATGCTCAAAACCTTATGTTTTGGGTCAAGGACAATATAAAGTGGCTTTATATGATTTTGGTGCCAAGAAAAATATTGCGAGAGAATTGGTGAAAAGAGATTGTGAAGTGACAGTTTTCCCTGCACATACACCTGCTCAAATTATTCTTGATGGAAATTTTGATGGGATTATGCTTTCTAATGGACCTGGGGATCCAGCAGAATGTCATGAAATCATTGAAAATGTGAAGATACTAAGTCAAAGTGGCATTCCTATTTTTGCTATCTGCTTAGGGCATCAGCTGATGGCATTGGCGCACGGATTTGAAACAGAAAAGATGACATATGGTCATCATGGCGCCAATCATCCAGTTAAAGACTTAAGTACAAATCGTGTGTATATTTCTACACAAAATCATAATTATGTTGTCAAAGAAGAATCATTGGATAATCAAGTAGCAAAAATGTGGTTCCAAAATGTCAATGATGGCACATTAGAAGGTATTGAATATTTACAAAAACCAATTAAAACAGTGCAGTTTCATCCAGAAGCATGTGCTGGACCATTAGATACATCATATTTATTTGACGAATTTATCAAAATGATGGGAGGAAATCAAAATGCCTAGAAATCATGATATTCAAAAAGTATTAGTGATTGGGTCTGGACCAATTATTATTGGACAGGCAGCAGAGTTTGACTATGCTGGAACACAGGCTTGTAGAGCCTTGAAAGAAGAAGGAATAGAAGTTGTACTCATTAATTCCAATCCAGCTACAATTATGACAGATAAAGATATTGCGGATAAGGTTTATATTGAGCCGTTGACTGTTCCTGTTGTCAAACATTTAATTGAAGTGGAAAAGCCAGATAGTATCTTACCTACATTGGGTGGACAGAATGCTTTAAATATTGCGATGGCTTTGGCTGATGAAGGATTCTTAGAAAAACATCATGTCCGTACGATTGGAACTTCAACAGATACAATCAAACTGGCTGAAGATAGATTAGAGTTTAAAACATTAATGGAAAAGATTGGAGAACCATGTGCAGCTTCAATTGTCGTGAATCATGTAGATGAAGCCATTGAGTTTGCGAATAAAATTGGTTATCCAGTTGTTATTAGACCAGCATATACATTAGGAGGAACAGGTGGTGGAATTGCCAATAATGAAGAAGAATTACATCATATTTGTTCTAATGGATTGCGTTTATCACGTGTGAGTCAGTGTCTCATTGAAAAAAGTATTGCTGGATGGAAAGAAATTGAATATGAAGTGATGCGTGATGGACATGGTAACTGTATTACAGTATGTAATATGGAAAACCTTGATCCAGTTGGTGTACATACGGGAGATAGTATTGTTGTGGCACCAAGTCAAACTTTATCTGATAAAGAATATCAGATGTTAAGAAGTTCGGCTTTAAATATTATTACAGCCTTAAATATTCAAGGTGGATGTAATGTGCAGTATGCTTTAAATCCAGATAGTTTTGAATATTGCGTTATTGAAGTTAATCCACGTGTTTCGCGTTCTTCAGCTTTAGCTTCAAAAGCAACAGGTTATCCAATCGCCAAACTGGCAGCGAAAATTGCTTTAGGTTATACATTGGATGAAATTAAAAATGCAGTTACTGGAAAAACATATGCTTCTTATGAACCGACGTTAGATTATATTGTTTGTAAGATTCCAAAATGGCCATTCGATAAATTTGTTGGGGCATCTAGAAAACTAGGAACACAGATGAAAGCCACAGGAGAAGTCATGAGTATTGCTCATAATTTTGAAGGTGCATTTATGAAAGCTTTACGTTCTCTCGAACAAAATGTTTATGATTTACATATTCCTGAAGTCGATGGACTTTCATTAGATGAATTAAAAGTCAAATTAAAAGATGTTGATGATCATCGTATCTTTGTAGTAGCACAGGCTTTAAGACAAGGAATGAGTGAACAGGAAATTCATGATATAACACGTATTGATTGCTGGTTTATTGATAAAATCAAACATTTAACGGAAGTCGAACAACAATTAAAAACAGAACCATTGACTGTTGAATTATTAAAACTTGCTAAAAGATTAGAATTCCCAGATCAAATTATTGCTAAGTATACAAATCATACAACTCAAGATATTCATCAAATGAGATTAGATCATCATATCGAAGCTGTTTATAAAACAGTAGATACATGTGCAGCTGAATTTGATGCAACAACACCTTATTATTATTCTGTATATGGAGAACATAATGAAGTTGATCCTCGTGATGATAAAAAGAAAATTATGGTTTTAGGTTCAGGACCAATCCGTATTGGACAAGGGATAGAGTTTGATTATTGTTCTGTTCATTGTGTCTGGGCGTTAAAGGAAGCTGGCTATGATACAATTATTGTGAATAATAATCCAGAAACAGTATCGACAGACTTTGATATAGCTGATCGTCTGTATTTTGAACCATTGACACCTGAAGATGTAGAAAGTATTGTGCGTTTAGAAAAACCAGATGGTGCCATTGTACAATTTGGTGGACAAACAGCCATCAAGCTTACAAAAGCCTTAATGGAAATGGGAGTTCCTATTTTAGGAACATCAGCTGATAATGTAGATGCTGCTGAAGATCGTGAAAGATTTGATGAAATCTTACAGCGTTGTGATATAGATCGTCCTAGAGGTTCAACAGTTTTCACAACAGAAGAAGCTTTAGAAGTAGCCAATCGTTTAGGATATCCAGTGCTTGTCAGACCTTCTTATGTATTAGGTGGAGCTGGAATGGAAATTGCTTTAAATGATGGTGATATCAAGAAATTCATGGAAATCATTAATCGTCAATATCAGGAACATCCTATCTTGATTGATAAATATTTATCTGGTAAAGAAGTTGAAGTCGATGCTATCTGTGATGAACATGGTGTATTGATTCCAGGTATCATGGAACACGTCGAACGTGCAGGAGTGCATAGTGGAGATAGTATCTCAGTATATCCACCACAAAAGATTAAACAGGAAATTAAAGATGTGATTGTGGATTATACACAAAGACTAGCAAAAGCGTTACATGTCATTGGATTGATTAACATTCAATTTATTGTTTATGAAGATCAAGTCTATGTTATTGAAGTGAACCCACGTTCTTCACGTACTATTCCTTATATTTCTAAGGTTACTGATATTCCTGTGGTAGATGTCGCAACACATGTCATTATGGGAAAAACAATCAAGGAACAAGGATATGAATATGGATTGGCTAAAGAAAAAGAAACAGTGGCTATTAAGATGCCAGTCTTCTCATTTGAAAAGATTACTGGTGCAGAAATCAGCTTAGGCCCTGAAATGAAATCTACAGGAGAAGTTTTAGGTGTGTCTAAAGACTTTGATGAAGCCATTTATAAAGCATTTATTGCGACAGGTATTGATTTACCAAAGAAAAAGAATATTATCTGTACGATTAAAGATAGTGCTAAAGAAGAATTCCTACCAATTGCGAAACAATATCATCAATTTGGTTATGATATTTATGCAACAATTGGAACATTTACGTATCTTATTGAACATGGAATTCCTGCTCATCTTGTCAATTACATTGCTGATAAGAAGAATACAATCTTTGATTTAATGTTAACTGATACAGTTGATTTAATCATTGATATACCAACAAGAAACAATAATTTAAAAGATGGATTTATGATTCGTCGCTTTGCGGTAGAAGCAGGTATTCCAATTTATACATCATTGGATACAGCTCAAGCATTAATTAACTGTCTTGAAAAAAGACATCATGGTGATACATCACTTATTGATATAACAAAAATTTAATAAAAGAAAAATGGGTGTCATATTTTGGTGACATCCGTTTTTATCTGTAATAAAAAAGACTCCATATAAAGAGTCTAAAATTATTGATGCAATTTTTCTGTTTTTTTGAAGAATACAAAACCAATGAAGAACATGATAGCTAATGAACCTACACCTATATTCATCATACCTGTAACTTGAGAAATAAGGGAAACAAGAGTTGTTCCCATGAATGATGCCCCTTTACCACAAATATCATATAAACCAAAATATTCACCAGAACGATTGGCTGGAATGATTTTAGCATAATAAGAACGTGATAATGATTGAATAGCTCCTTGGAATATTCCAACACCAACAGCTAAAATCCAGAATTGATATTGTTGTTGGAGAGTGATTCCATATAATGCAATAAGGAAATAAGCAAAGATACATATTTTGATGAGTTTTGTATTTTCAATAGAAGAACTTAATTTTCCAAAGATTAAAGCAGCTGGAAACGCCACAATTTGCGTTAATAATAAAGCCAATAACAAACCTGTTGTATCTAATCCTAAAGCTGTTCCATAAGCTGTTGCCATATCAATGATGGTATAAACACCATCTATGTAGAAAAAGAAAGCAATCAAAAAGAATAAGACTTTAGGATTCTTTTTTAAATCTACAAAGATATTTTTTAAACGTAGAAAACTCGCTTTAACATAATGGTTTTCTTTTTCTAAATAATATGTTTGATGATATCCTAGAATTAAAGGAACTGACAATAATAACCACCATAAGGCAATCAAAAGAAAACAAATGCTCATGGCTGTTTCCATTGTTAATGAAAGTTGTTCATAGAATAATACAAGGGCTAAACTGGCTATAAAAGGTATACAGCTTCCAATGTATCCCCAGGCATATCCTTTGGCAGAAACATTATCCATACGTTCTGGAGTTGTAATATCTATAAGCATAGAATCATAAAAAACCAGACTTAATGAATAAGCAGATTTTGCAATCACAAATAAACATAAAAACCATAACCAGGATGAAGTAAATCCAAGTAAAATACAACCCAATGCGCCAATGAGTAAAGCAACCATGAACAGCTTCTTTTTCCATCCTTTAAAATCAGAAGCAGTTCCTAATATAGGACCAAGAATAGCTGTAATGATTGTGGCTATAGATGTTGCATACCCCCAAAAAGCTAAATAGTTTGTTTCAGAGATATGAGCGCTGTCAGCTAAGAAATTAAAATAAATAGGCATGATTGTAGATATAAGTAATGTAAAAGCAGAGTTTCCAATATCATACATAATCCACTTCTTTTCTAAAGATGTTGTTTTAGATGTCATATTCTTTCTCCTTTTCATACGATAATACTGGAATATTTTCCCAACCTTCTTGAGCACTGTAATGTGCTAAAAAATCATGACTGAGTGGTTCGTTTTTTGTTAAGTATGTATAATAATTTTCACTGAGTTCAAGACAGTGTGGAATGGCTTTTTTCATTAATTTTTCTAAACGTAGATTACTATCTTTGCATGCTTCGTGGTCTTTTTGATCCATCAACAATCCACGATAACCTTTATATTTACCTGAAATCAATAAAAAGACTTTCACTAATGTTCTGATGAATGGATTATGACTTGCTAGAAAACGATTATATGTTTTCATGGATTTTAATGTTGATAAAATCTGTTGAACACTAAATTGATTAAAAAAAGTTTGAATGACTTTGGCATTTTCCATAGTGGGATGTAAATGCTGAGTTAAATCTGTGTATAACGGTTTTTGATGATTCTTAATCAATAAATATTTATCCATTTCACATTCAATTAAGGAATGTGAAACATGTGAAGCTTGCATTTTCTTTTCAATATAACTATGACATTCATAGTCCAATGCAAAATGAGCAATAAAACCTAACATATAGGCTATTTTGGCTTCTTTATGACTTTTTTCTAAAATAACATGACGAGAATTTTCAAATAAGTCATAAGCTTTTTGTTTATGCATGGCACTTCCCCAACGATTCAAATCATTATGATGATAAATCTGATAATAGAAAAAAATATCAGGACCATGTAAACCTATTTCATAAAGTTCAATATTGTCTTGAATGATTTTTTGAAGATGGGGTGAATAAACTTTTTTCATTTCTTCCCCAAAACAATAATGTGTATATATGGCTGGCATATATCCCCCTCCTAACGTGTATATATTACCACAAAAATATAAAAAGAATGTAAAAAATACTTAAAAAAATTGTAATATTCATATGATTAAAGAGATAAAAAGATCATCATAAGTATGAATCCTATGATGATCTCGATTATTGAATGACTGAAAGTTGTTGGATAAATGATTGTAAATCCTCTAGGCTAGGATGTGATAATGCCTGATCAAAATTTTCAATCATAGGAATAAATTTTTCCGGCTGTTTTTGTGCCATTTGTTCATAACGTTGTCTTACGCTTATGGGCATTTTGCCTTGACACATAAATTGTCCCACAATTTGATTATCATCAGCAATGTTTGTTTGGACACGTTTTAAAATACCATCAAAATATTCTTGACTACCACCAAAACCAGCAGTTCCAAATAAAAAGATTTTTTGATGATGGAGTTGTTTTAAATAATCCTGAATTGATTCATCACATGTTCCTTTATCTGTCCAGAAACCTACAAAAATATAATCAGCCATCAATGGTGCTAAGTCAGCCTTTCCATAATAACAACATTCACCTTTTATATGATTTTTAATAGTTTCAGCCAACATTTGTGTATTTCCTGTTGGACTTGAAAAAATAATAGCATATGGCATAGAAATATCCTCCTTTTTTATGACGATATTATATGAATTCGTGTGAATGTTGTCAAATGAAATAAATTAAGTAAATATTAAGGAATTTTTCGTAGAATTGGTTTATAATGATAGCTAAGTAAGGGTATAGTTTTAATAAGTCGTTATGTTATGGAGGTAGTCATGAAAAAAATTGTCATAGGGATACTCTCTTTTATGTTTATGTTAACAGGATGTCAATCACAAGACAAGGAAGCTCCTGTTTTAACGTTAACAAAATCAAGAGTTCAAATAGCATTAAATGATACATTTGATTATAGTCTTTATATTGAAAAAGCCAGCGATTCACAAGATGGTGATTTAATGGATCAGGTGAGCTACAGTGATATAGATACATCTACGGTAGGGAAGAAAACTGTCCATTATTCTGTAGAAGATCAGGCTGGAAATAAAGCTCAAAAGGATTTGATTGTAGATGTTGTGGAATATGTGGGGGATTTGATTAATCCTATCACAGCACAGGCGGATATTGTTGAAAATCCTGATGATGTGACTGTTCTTGTCAATAAGTTACATGAAATACCTGAGGGATGGAAGCCTGATGATTTAGAAAAAGTGATTGATTGTAGTCAAAAGTTGCGTCATGAAGCGAATCAGGCATACACGCAATTTTATCAGGCAGCCAAAGAAAAAGGCATTGAGATTTATACTATCTCAGGCTATCGTGAACCAGAAACACAACAGCTTTATTGGGATAATTCTGTAAAAGTGTTTGGCCAAGAGCATGCTATTCAATATAATGCCTATCCTCGTCGTAGTGAACATGAACTAGGCTTATGTGTAGATATATCCTATACTATGGATGGAGATCGTTTAAGTGAAAAAGTGGCTGATAGTCCACTGGGAAAATTCATTGAAAGTGATGCTTATAAATATGGCTTTATTTTGCGTTATCCTCAAGATAAAGTGCGTATTACAGGTTATGGGTATGAACCATGGCATATTCGTTATGTAGGTGTAGATTTAGCTACACAATTACATCAGGAAAACAAAACATTAGAAGAATATTATGAAGGTTAAGGAGAAAAATATGACAACAGCAAAATTTTATAAAGTATCTTATCAACAATTTGAGGAAGCTTATTTAGATTATGATGCACATGCTTCTAAGCAACAGATTCAATCTGTTTATGATTCTATTCAATTACCTAAACGTGCGACTAAAGGTTCAGCGGGATATGATTTTTATACACCTATTCATATATGCTTAAAACCACAGGAAACAATCAAGATTCCAACTGGTATTCGTTGTGAAATGAATGAAAGATGGGTTTTAATGATTTATCCGAGAAGTGGACTAGGATTTAAGTATCGTCTACAATTAAACAATACAGTGGGAGTTATTGATAGTGATTATTTTTATTCAGATAATGAGGGGCATATCTTTATTAAGATGACAAATGATACAAATGAAAATAAAACTGTAGAAGTCTTACCTGGACAAGGGATTGCGCAAGGAATCTTTATGCAATATGGTCTTGTTGAAGATGATGATGCAAATGAGATTCGTAATGGTGGATTTGGGAGTACAACCAAATAAATGAAAAAGATTATCCAATTATTGATATCTGTTTTATTGATTTCTGGCTGTCAAAATACACCAAAAAAAGAAAAAGTTCAGGAACCAAAAAAAGATGATACAGTTTCGTTTGTCGCCGTTGGGGATAATTTAATGCATCAAAGATTATTGGATGAAGCAAAAACGGATGATGATTATGATTTTTCATCCTACTATACAAACATAAAGCCATATATTGAACAGGCTGATTTGGCTTTTGTCAATCAGGAAACAATATTAGGTGGGGGCAAAGCATCTGGCTATCCTTATTTTAATACTCCTGATGCTATGGCAAAGAATTTACATGATGTTGGGTTTGATATTGTCAATGGTTCTACTAACCATGCCTTAGATCAAGGATATGAAGGAATCCAGCATTCTATCCATGTTTTTAAAAATTATCAGGATATGCATTATATTGGATTATATCAGTCTCAAGAAGAACGTGATCAGATCCAGGTTGTTGAAAAGGATGGTTTACGTATAGCTTTTTTAGCATATAATCAGATGTTAAATTATACAGAAGATTATCCATCTTATTGTATTAATGATTTTGATGAAGAAAAAATGAAAAACGATGTAGAAAATGCAAAGGAGATCAGTGATATTGTGATTGTATCTTGTCATTGGGGTATTGAAAATGATATGGAGCCACAACCATTTCAAAAGAAAAATGCGAAGTTTTTAGCTGATTTAGGTGTTGATATCGTTTTAGGAACACATACGCATACTTTACAGCCTGTAGAATGGATTGAAGGTCAAGATGGTCATCAAACACTTGTAGCATATAGTTTGGGTAATTTTATTAGTGGAATGTTAGAAGAAGATTCTCAATTAGGTGGAATGCTGACATGTGATTTTAAAAAAGATGGAAGTGAGTGGTCTATTCAAAATGTCACTTTAGTACCACTTATGAATCATTATGAAACAACGAATCAAAAGAATATCATTGATACAAGAGAGAAATTTACAGTATATAGATTAAAAGATTATACAGATGAACTTGCTAAAAAACATGCTTTACAAGGATACAATGGGATAACAATTTCAAAAGAACGCATGCAAGAAAAAGTAAAAGAAAGAGTAGGAAGTCATATTCAAATTGATATGTAGGGAACAGAAATGTTCTCTTTTTAAATACAATGATTATAGAAGATTTTGTAAGTGGTGATTTTGTTGAATAGCTTATCTTCTGTTGATATAATATGGGATATAGGAGAAAAAATATGGCTAGAAAGAAAATACCTTCAATTGATGAATTAAGAGATTATCGAGAAAAGCAAGAGGCTTATCTTCAAGATTGTATTAAGAATCATAAAACATTTGTTATAACTGGTCCAAAATTTCAAGGAGAGAATATTTGGGTAGCTAAAAGTACCTTGCCTTTAATGGAAGCTGCCAAAGAAGTTGGTGCATCTTTTGAGGAAATATGGCAGTTATGTCGTAAATTAGCAACTCTAACACATGCTCCCATAACAAAAAAAGAATATGAAAGAATGATTCCTTTTTCTAAAAAACCACATACAGTCGATACAGTTTTGCAATTTTTAGAAACAAATATTCCTCAATATAACCATAAAAGACACTGTTTAGATTTTGATATCGTCGCCTATTTTTATTGTTATGCATTGATTTCACTTTCAGATTATAGACAAGAAGATTGTCAAAAACAATTATGGTATGCTGTTGATGACTTTATGGAAAGAGATCGAAATATGGCTATGGTTTTATTAAGAAACATGAAAGTTTTAGAACCGATACGTCCGTTTTTAACACCAATGAAAGAAAAGTTAGAAAAAGCAATAGAGTGAAAAGAGGTCAATTATGAAAAATAAAGATGAAATAAAAACATATATGTTAGAGGGAATGTCAATAGGAATGTGTATTGGAACATCATTAGGAGTCATTATAGGACTGTTTACTGATAACATTCCTATATGTATATGCTTTGGAATAAGTATAGGTTTATGTGTGGGGTTAGGAATAGGCTCTTTAATCAAAAAAATAAGTAGTAGTTTAAAATTATAAAAAGGAATGATAAGATTGAAAACAGAAAAAGAAAAAATGATTTCTGGAGAAAAATATAATCCTGCTAATCCCAGACTTGTTCTTGAACGAGCACGAGCAAATAGAATATGTACTAAGTATAATAAAAGAAGTTTTAATGAGATCAATATGAAATCACGATTAATGAGAAACTTAATAAATACTAACGGAAAATTTTGGATTAAACCACCATTTTTTGTGATTATGGATATAATATTTTCATTGAAAAAAATGTTATGCTTAATTATGGTTGTGTCATATTAGATGTTTGCCCTGTAAAAATAGGAGAGCATACTTTAATAGGACCAAATACCCATATTTATACAGCTTGTCATTCATTAGTTCCAGATGAAAGAATTTCAGATATTGAATTTGGCAAACCTGTAACTATTGGTAAAAATGTATGGATTGGAGGAAATTGTACTATTTTACCGGGAGTGACTATTGGGGATAATTCGGTTATTGGTGCTGGAAGTGTTGTAACAAAAGATATTCCAAACAATTCTATAGCAGTAGGCAATCCGGCAAAAGTGAAATCAAAAAATGAGTGATATAAATTAAAATACTATTAGTAGGTGATAGAAGAAATGAGTAAATTGAAATTTGCCTATCCAATCCTCAAAAACCATTGATTTTTCAAGGCTTCACGCCTGTTTTCCGTTCAAACCTTATCTGTTTGCCCTTGTTTTTGCCCTTACGAGCCGAAACAAGGGCAACTTTTTATTCCCCGCCGACCACCTTATCCAGCAGCCTTGCGGAAGTGCGCTTCGCTTCCCTTGTAGAGTGAGCGTAAATGTTCATTGTGGTACTGACATCAGAGTGTCCGAGAAGTTCCTGCACATCTTTCGGCTTTGCGCCGCCGGACAGCAGATTGCTTGTGTAGGTGTGGCGGAGCGTGTGGAAATGGAAATCCTCAAGCCCTTTCACTTTCTTCTTTGCCGCCCTGCACATAATCCCTACCGTACTCGGCGCTTCATACGCCCCGTCTGCTCTCAGGCAGACAAAGGAGATTTCCTTGTAATCCTCCGGGACTTCCTCTGTCCTTTGCAGGCTGTAAACCTCATAATAGGTGCGCCCTTTTTCCTTTACTTCTTTGTAGTAGTTCAGGTGATAAAGCTCCCCGTAGCGGAAACGGTTTTTGCGCTGTTCGGTTCTTGCCGCCTGCAGGATTGCCGCCAGCGTGTCGCAGAAATCAACGGTGCGGACTTTGCTCCGCTTTGTCGTTCCCACTTCGGTTGTGTGCCTTGTTCCGTTATAGCGCATACTGCGGCGTACCGTGAGATATTGTTCCTCAAGGTTAATATCCTGCCAAGTCAAGCCGCATACTTCCCCGATACGAAGCCCCGTGTAGTACGCTATCTGCACAGGCAGCAAGGCGGGATTATCTTTTGCCTTGAGAAATTCCTCCAGCTTTTGGAACTGTTCATGGGTGATAGTAGGAATACTGGAAGTATCTTCCTCACTGTCCGAGAAAATATCCGTTTCCTGCTTCCTGCCCCTCAGCTTCACATACTGCATAGGGTTAAAGGTAATCAGTTTTTTCGGGAAAACCGCAAAGCGGAAGGAATTTTGCAACACCGCCGAGAACAGGAGCATATATCCTTTGCTCATGGGCTTTGAAGTTGTCCCGTCCGGGTTTGTCCCACCGTAGCTCAGAAAATCAATGAACGCCTGCAAATGGTCGGCGGTCACGGTTTTCAGCTTGCGTTTGCCAATGGGATATTGCTTGATACGGTTGACCGTTCCCTGATAGGACATGACCGTCCCGTTGCTTAAGTTGCCGGGTTTCAGTTCTTCCTCTACCCACATATCCAGCATATCGCCTACCGTGATGTTTTCCGCTTTCCCGACAAACTGCTTTTCCTCATAGTCCGCTATCGCTTTGCGGAGCATGGCTTCTGTTTCCGCCTTGCTCTCTGTGCCTGCAAACTCTTTCTGCACTTTTCTGCCGCTTTCATCTTCAATATAAAAGCGTCCGTACCACTTTTTGCCTTTCTTTCTTACAGAACCTTTTGCCATAGATAAAAAACTCCTTTCTATCCGTGGCAATCGGGACTGTGACATATGGTGTGCGTAAAGTAATTGTGTCACTTCCGCCAGTGAAAGTCAACTGGCGTCTTTACTTGTCAAGGTGCCACGGAATTTTCTTTTTCGGAAAGCCTTTCTTCGGCTTCCTCCACTATCCCGAAAAGTGCGCCCATCGACATTCTTGTGCGCCCCTCATCGTGGATATGTAAAATCCCGTCTAAAAACCGTTTCATATCCTCAATCGGTACTTCCATCTTCTTGCGGTATACCTGTTCCATGATTGCCCCGGACTCTATGGCGTACCGTCCAAGAGACTCTTTCAGCCCTTTGTCCTCCGCCACACGGTCAACTTCCTCCATAGCATCAGCAAAGTAGCAGGTCATAACCGTATACAGGTCAACCATCTTGCCGAGAAATGTCGTGAGAAGCTGCTGGTGCGGCTCGCCCTTTACTGTATAGGAAACTGTGTCCAGATATTTCCTGATGTGTTCCTCAATATCCCGCTGGCAAAGAGTATAGGTGTCATATTCCTTATCATCGGAAAGACCTGTCAGCCATTCGGGAGTTGTGAGCAACGCTTCCGCAAGACCGTTGATAACCATTGTGCGCTTCGGATCAACTCCGTCCGCTTCATACCGCTGAATGGTGGATTTGTTCACGCCTACACGCCTGCCAAGTTCCGGCATGGTAATGTTTAACTCTGTGCGGCGTTCCTTAATCCTCCTACCGACCTGTTTTGCGGTGAATGTGGTTTCTTTTTTCAAGGTGTTCACCTCCTGACTGGTATCAGTATAACACGCCGATACTTATTTTGCAACCTTTATCTCAATGAAAGTTGTAAATAAACTATGAATGGTTGCAAAATAGGTTGACAAGAGATGGCAGAATAAGTATAATGATAAAACAGTAGTTGCAAAATGAGTATTCTAAAAGGAGGTTGATAGAATGAGCGCAGTCAAAATGGGACTTACCATAGAGGAAGCCGCAGAATGTACGGGTATCGGCAGGAACACCATGCGGAAGCTGGTGGAATGGGGAAAGCTGCCCGTCCTCAAAGTGGGGCGCAAGACCATTATCCGCAGGGACACGCTGGAACGGTTTCTGACGGTCAATCAGGGAAGAAATCTTCTGAAGCCCGATGATGTCCGCAGAGTGGAATGACCATCCATTCTCTTTTCGGAAAGTAACCCTAAGCCCTCGGCGTTTGAGAGCGAAATACACCCCTCGCACAAATCTTCGATTTGTACTCCGGGTATTTCGCCCTTGCAGGGGGCTTCCGTATCAACCGCCTGCGGCGTATGATACGGGGCTGTCACCGCTGCCGCAGCGACAGCCACAACCGTAAACGGTTGCAAAAAAAGGACGCACCTTGACAACAGAAAACGGAGATGATGTATGCCGAGACACAGTTTTATCCAGATGTCAAAACTGCCCAATGTCAAAGGGCGAATATCGTATATTACAAGCCATGCAAGGCAGGAAAATCTCTATGCCACCTACCGCACCGCCGACAGCACCTTTTGGAGCAACCTTGCAAGGGAAAGCCAGCAGGAGTTTCAGCGCAGCGGCACAGAGGGCAAATGTATCGAAGCAAGGGAACTGATTATCGCCTTGCCCGAAATCTATACGCAATACGAGCCGCAGCAGGTACTCACGGACTTTACAGAGGAGTTCCGCAGGCGGTACGGTGTGGAGTGCGTGTCCGCCCTCCACCACAACAAGCGCAAGACAAATTATCATATCCATCTGATTTTCAGCGAGAGGAGGTTGCTCCCCGAACCTGATGTAAAGGTTGCTTCCCGCAGCGTGTTCTTTGACGAGACTGGAAAGCGTGTCCGCACCAAAAAGGAAATCACGGGGGAGGACGGGCAGATACGGAAAGGCTGTACCGTCATCAAAAAAGGCGAGGTATACGAAAGCCATCTGTTTACTACCAAAGATACACGCTTTAAGGGAGAGCCTTTTCTCCGAGAGATAAAGGAAGTGTATACAGAACTTATTAACTGCCATATCTCCGATCCTGAGCAGCACTTAAAGGTATTTGATAAAAACAGCGTCTATCTTCCGGCCAAGAAAATCGGCAAAAATAATCCCAAAGAGGACGAAATCAAAGCCGATAATGCCGCAAGGCAGGAATGGAACAGGACAGCGGATATGGCGTTATTATCAGGTATCTCCGAAGCAAAGATTTTAGAAGTCAAGCAGACAGAGATACACGAAAAGGCGAGCCAGTCTATCAAAAGCAAGGGCTGGCTGCCGGGTCTGTTCCGCAGTATCGTAAACAAGGCTAAGGACTTCCTGCAAAACTTAATCCGTGAACACGATATGCCGCCGAAGCCTGTCCTTGAAATAGATATGGCAGAGTTCCGTACCATGCAAAAGCTGATGATAAAGGCGCAGGATAAGGCGAAAGAAATCCGGCATTTGCAGGATACGGTACTTCCGAAGCTGAAACAACAGCTTGCCGATACAAAAGGGATTTTCAAGGGTAAGGAGCGCAAGGCGCTCACAGAGCAGATACAGCGGACAGAAAAGGAAATCGCTGAAAAGCTGGATAAACTGCCCGATGTTCTGAAAGAGGACGGTTATCCCGATGTGCAGGCGTACATGGCAACCTACCGTAAGGCGGAGGCTGTTGTGGAGCAGTTCAATCGTGACCTTGCCGCATGGGAGCAACAGGTCAGGGAAAAACAGAAACCCGCCAAAAAAGAGCAGGCAAAGCCGCCTGAACGAGAGAGCGTGCTGAAACGCCTGCGTCAGCTTCAGGCGGAGGGTAAGCAGAGAAACCAGCCGAGACAGAGAAAGAAATCCTTTGACAGAGACAGCCGATAGGCACGAAAAACCGCCGCTATGGTATCACCCATGCGGCGGCATACATAAAAATCTTATTTGTGTTCTGCAAGCGTGACTTTCATATCCTGAGCATTGATGCTTGTTTCCTTTTTGCACTTCGGACAGTAGAGAGGGAAGTTTCTTAATTCTGTATCTTCCCGTATCATTGTGCGAGTTTTATTGCCGCAGATAGGGCAATATATCCATTCTGTGGCTTTCATGTTACTTTTCTAATTTCAAGTCTTTTATTTTTTGAGATATTCTCTCA
>OBYM01000759.1_pt1 | contig 16070 bp, 25 predicted proteins | sample 1538191 | NCBI WGS metagenome assembly OBYM01 (sample SAMEA2580165, study PRJEB22360) | human gut metagenome | biome: human gut; feature: human-associated habitat; material: faeces | place: Denmark | collected 2008/2010 | reverse complement strand
TACAAGCTTCTTCGATTGCTACAGCAACAGCAACAGTTGCTCCAACCATTGGGTTATTACCCATACCAAAAACAAGTGAATTCAATCTTGTATTTAATAGCTATTTTGTGTCTATTTCACAAGAATATTTGCATTTTATTTGTAAAATAACTAATTTTATATAGGTGTGTTGTATATGTTTAATAAGTATGCATCTAAAATATTGCCAAAAAGGTGTCAAAAATGGTGTCGAAAATAATTAATTATAAAGATTGGTTGTCTGAAAATTACTTGTCTTTTCATTGTCTAATTCTGTGTAAATATCAGCGGTTGTTTTATAGCTAGAATGACCAGCTAACAATTGTGTTACTTTTATATCGACCCCATTGTTATACAACTGAGTGATGAAGGTATGTCTAAGCATGTGATAGTGAAAATCAATGTTAAGCTTTTGAGAAGCTCTTTGTATTGACTTCTGTATCTTTCTTGGTGACATACATCCCATATCTTTATCATGTATGACAAACTCACTTTCAGGATACTTTTTAAAATGCTCTTTTAAAATTTCATACAGTTCATCCGATATAGGAACTTTTCTGTAACTTGAATTTGTTTTCAGTTCAGATATTCTTATGTCACTTCCTATGATCTGAAGCTGCTTGTTAATTGAAATGTTTCTGTTGATCATATCCACATCTTCTTTTTTTATTCCCAGGCATTCACCTAAACGAATACCAGTATATAGTCCAATATATAGTGCAACAATATAATTATCATATTCAACTTTTTTGTTTATATTTGGATGACTATAGTTATCTATAAATTGCTTAAACTCATCTATTGTGATTGTATTTTTCTTTTTCAAAGTTTTTAAGCCATTTAGTTTAAGCTTTACATATGGTTTCCTTATTATATAGTTATTATTATATGCATACGTAAAAACTCCATTAACAACTCTGTATATGTTTTCTATCAATGTTTTTGTTTCAGTCTTTGCTTTTTCATTGAAGAAGTTTTGAATATACTCATAATCCAATTTTGATATATCACATGGACCTAGCATATTTTTTAGATGTTTATTGTAAGTAGACAATCTGCAATATTTGGTTGAGTCCTTTGTAAATGGATCATTATTTATATAGAGATTGAAAATATCATTAAAAGTATATTTCTTGGTCTTTATATTGATGTTTTCGCTGATTTCTTTCTTTTTTTCAGCTTCATAGATTTGAGCTTCCTTTTTTGTAAGAAATCCGCTCTTAGATATTCTTTTCTTGTTTCCTGCATAGTCTACATATTTTATAAATACTTCAAAAACATATCCATTCTTTGCTTTCTTGCTTTCTCTTTTTCTGATGCTCATAAGAACACGTCCTTTCATTTGTATTTGCCTTAGACGTGCTTTATGTGTTAAAATAAAGTACGTAAAAGGACTTTGGTTAGTTGTTTTACAATGAGATGAGGTATTGGTAGTACCTCGAAAAGTTTACTGTTGGTAGCAGTAGACTTTTTAAATTATTTTCTATTCCCCTGTTGGTAGCAGGGGAGTTTTTTATTTTATAAATCTATATTTAGGTTTTCTCTGTAGAACATTATTTCAGTACCGATATATTTTCTTTCAACTGTATAAGTTAATTGATATGTTTGATAGTTTGAGAAATCATACATTCTAATAATTTCATCAACATTGTCGTATGTTACAATCCAGGGATAATTTAATTCTCTTACTATTTCAGCAATTTCCCTATGATCTTGAATGGTAAAATAGTTTTGATATAATTGACTACCCTTTTTAAAATAGGGAGGATCAATGAAGAAAAATGAATTATTAGGGAAGTTTAATCTTAGAAAATCACGTGCATCAAAATCAAATATTTGAATTTTATCTCTATTATCATAAATTTGTTGTACACGTTTGATTAATTTTGATTTATTAAATCTGCAATCAATTAAATAATTGCCGTTTTGTTTATAACCACCGATAGGGCCAGCTGTTATTATTCCAGATCTATTCGTTCTATTTAAATAGAAAGTTGCAAACCCTAATTCCAATACATTGTCAGGTTTCGAATCATATATGTTTTTTTGGTGTTCTCTCTCTTCTATTGATATAGGAGCATCTCTAATTAGTTCGATAAACTGAGGTCCAAAATTTAATATTGCAGACCAAACAGAGTAGATGGCAGGATCAATATCATTTAGGATGATGTTGTTAACTTGACCGTTAAATAATAAATTCAAGGCCAAGTTTGCTCCACCAGCAAAAGCTTCAATATATGTACAACCAATTAGATTGTTTTGTTGTAATATTTCTAATGTTTGATTATACATTTTACCTTTGCCACCAGGATATCGTAAAGGTGAATAATGTGCCATAATAATACCTCCTTATGCGTATTGTAACAAAATTCGCAAAGAATGGCCAAAGAAATAGTTACTTGTAGATATTTTTAATTAATGGATGAATAGAATTATAAAAATCAATTAAAACTGTCTTTGGTAAAGAGTTTGTTTGAAAATTATGTGTTACTTCATTTAATAAATTAATTATCTCTGCATTTGCAAGTAAAGCTTTAAGTGTGCCTTTTTCTTCTCTACTAATCAATTTCATTTCGAACATTTTGTTCATCACGGAATTAATTGTGCCTAAAAGATTGTTATGATTAAATGATATTTTTTCTTTAGAGGCATACCATTCAAATGAATACTGCAGGAATGATCTAAGTATAATTGGTCCAGAAATAGTGAAAGTATTCAAATTTAAAATAGATAGTTCATGGGCAATTTGATTTACCTGACTATTTATTGTCATAGATAGTTCTTGTTTCTGCTCCAAAGAAATTATAGTATTTCTAATATCAACATCACGTTTTAATGGATTAGCACTTTTATTTAATATGTTGTCATTTTTTGACTCTGTTACTAGTTCAAAATCAATTTGTTTTGTTGTTGGTTTATCTGATTGAATTTGTGGTTTTTTATCGGATTCTACTGTTTGTTTATTTGACATGTCGATAGATAATTGACCAATAGAATATTTCTTAATTAAATCATCAACTATAGATGTATAAATGTTTTTAGGTGTACGTGTATTAACTGTTTGAATTTTATCTTCTAAATAGTAAGCTTTGTCTTTCACAATTTTACAGATTTGAGACAAAATAGCAGTATCATTTGGCAAATCTATTTTCCCATTATCTAAAATGTTTAATTGACTTTTTCTCATGATTCTGTTAAAAATATCTGTTTTTTTATGTGTCATTTCAATTATTTGCTCATCACTAAAACCATAGTATTCTAGAGTTCTGATCCAAGGATGCTTTATTGTAGAACCTATAAATTGGCTTGCTCGATACTGAGATAGAGCATTCCAATCCTTTTTTGTTTTACTGTCATTGATATGTAAATCATCAAGTGCTTCCATAAGATTTTCTTTATCTTCATCAATAGAATCATAATAAATGTCTGCATTTAGTTCTTTTATATTCAAAGAGCCTTTGGCTATACAAAGGTGTCTAAGATCGTCAAATTTACTATCTGACGGTATTAATGTTGGATCATTAAATATTTTTAAAACTGATACCCTTCTATTGGCATCCATTAATATTTTTTTATTGTTTCTTTCCAATATCAATATTGTAAAAGTACGACAATCTTTAGCCATGGTTCTAGCTAAATTTAAATAACTTTCATAATCTTCTGAAATTAAATATTGTATAGCTTCTAATTCACTGTTTAATGGTGAATGTCTAAAATTTTCTTTATTTACTTCGACTTCTTCAAGAGGAATCTTTATTCCCTTTTTACCCATATTTTATCCTCCCACAATATATTTAATATATTTTTCTTTCATTTCCTTTACCATCATGTGAGTTTCTTGCTCACATCTTTTTTCATATGCAGCAGGACAAGAAAAATGATTTTTAAAAATATGTATCATCTCATGCACTAAAGTTTCTTGCTGCTGATAAGATGAACACCTGGAATTGATAATAACCAAATATTCATTTCCATTGTAGTATGCAAAGCCATTGACGTAGCTTGGCATGTTTGTGATTTTCAAGTTAATGTTATACCAACGTAGAAAATCTTCAAAGCTCATAATTATCACACCTTACTTAGTTTCTTTATTAAATGTGTCGATAATCTTTAATATTTGTGCTAAGTCTTGTGGTTCTAATTTTTTTGCTTTATCAAACAAAATAACTAATTGATCATTTGCATGTATCTCATTGTACAGATCAACAAGATTTGGATAGTTATCTTTAAGGTATTCAACGTTTTCTTCGTAGTTACCTAAACTATCATTTTTTGAATAAAACTGTACTTTCTCTTCTGCTTCTCGTATAACATCAGCATAATTTAAACATAACGCTTTACAAATTATTTCTAATGTATCCATATCAATTCGAGAAGCACCATCTTCATATCTTTTTAAAGAACTTTTTGTTTTTATATTGCCAATCTTATCAACTAACGTATCAAGACTTATCTTTTGTAATGTTCTTTCTCTTTTTAATATGCTCCCAATTTCTTTATAAAGCATCATATCTATTTTTGCCATTTTCTCACCTTCTTTAAATACATTATATCAAAAAAATGGTACATTACAACATAAAACTATAAAATTGTGCCAAAAAAGTGTTGCAAAAACAAACGAGAGATGATAATATATGTATGTGCCATAAAAATGGAACAGAAAGGAGCGATATAGTGGAAAAATACACAGTTGAACAAGCTCGAGGGTTAGCTAAAATATCCCAAAAAAGAATGAGTGTATTATTGGGTATGAGTGAAAATGCTTATATTAACAAAGAAAAAGGGGAAACTCGATTTTATGTTGATGAAGCTCTAAAATTTTCTAACATAGTTGGAATACCATTTGAAAACATTATATTTTGTAATGTAAATTTTTTTAAAAAGAATGTGCCATAAAAATGAAACAAAAAAAAAGAAAGGATGAGAATATGTTCGATTGTAGAAGATTAGATAACTTAACAGTGCAAAAAGTAATTATTATTGAATTGCTTAGAGGAGAAGGGACAGAAGAAGATATGTGTCGAATCGTAACTCAGTATTGGGATATTGAAGGCAATTTTTTATTTGAGATTGATCCATGTAAAAAAGAAAAAGAGTAATTATTTACTACTCTTTCGTTGTTGTTCTTTTGTATCAGATATTGCAATGATGTCTGAAAAAAGTTCTTCTTGTTCATGACGATTTATATACCATTCTTTTATTAAATATTCAATTAGTTTTATAAGTTTCACAGCTTCATCAGGATCGATATCAAGAACTAAATTTATGGCATGTTCCATATGAGCACCAATATTTCCGATTTTTCTTACACCATCAAGAACTTTCCATAATGTTGGAGAAACCTTAGTTTGAAGAGATGTAATTTCTGCATTTAGATTTTTTTCATGAATGTCCCAAAAATCATGAATCATGCCTTGTAAACATCTACGAGCAAGTGTTGCTGATGATTTTGGACTTAGATTTATAATTGCACAAGCTTCTTCATAATCGTTACGTATTGGTTCTGGTACGTATTCAGGGAATCGTTTAGCAAACGATTGAGGCTTTAAAAATAATACGTCAGTTTTAACAGCATCTCCAGTTCCTTGAGCAATTATAGTATATTCACCACATTTCGGGCATTTATAAAAAGATATACTGAATTCCGATTCTGATGTTGGGTGATTCTTTAAGTGATAATCGAAACTAGGATAACTTGAACTGTAAGTATCATTAGTAATTGGAAAAACGCTATTGCAATATGGACATGTAAAACTATTAGACATTTAATTTCACCTCGCTTTCTATATTTCATTATAGCAAAGTGAGTTCAGCAAACAAATATTAAAGATTATCGACAAGTTTATTTTAGCAGATTTTGGAAATTGAAGTTTTGAAAGATAGTGTTTTAACACCGGAAAAACGGAGTTAAAAGCAGAAAGTAGGAAAAATTATGAAAAACGTACTAATTAATGTTGAAGGAAATTATGATGCGACTGAAGAGATGTTCGATCAACTAAACAAATTATTCAAGGGTACATCGTTTGGAGCTGAACATATCAGTACTGATTTTAATACTATTGACGGAAAGCAGATTCAGTTGAATGCAATCAACATTTTTGATCATCTGTCAAAATATTATTTCAGCTTTGGAACAGCTGAGTATTTTCCATATCAGGGTGGTCACGTTATCGTAAAAGCAAGAAGTAGATATGAGGCTACGGAAAAGTTCAGAAAGAAGTATCCAGATTATCAACCGGGATTTTTGAACTGCTCATTTGTTTATGATGAACTGGAATGGGATCAAACGATTATGAAAAATTCAATATGTCATGATGTCATTGTTTAGAAAAACAGATTTTTGAAAGGAGGTGAACAGTAAAATGGAGGCTATCAGACAAGTTAGATTGACCAAGATGCTGAAGGCTGAAGAAGTGAAAGATGATTTAGGAATTTCTACAGTTCAATTGAATAATTTTATCACACTGAAAATACTCAATCCCATTTTTCTAGGGAAAGGCTGGAAATTCAGCCAGAATGAAATTCTTGAATTCCAGGAGAAGTACAAAGGAATGAATTTAAGTAATTACACTTTGGCCAAAGAAGCAAAAGAAAAAGTCGATGCGGCAACATCGACCAAAGATTAATTAAAAGTGAAAATTAATCACCTTTATTATAGGTGGTTAGAAAGGGGAAATCAAGATGAAAGTATACATGATTGTATTTGTGATTACATTTGTATCAACTTTATTAGCGCCTATTGCAGGAATCTATAATGGAAATTTATCGTTGCTATTTGGAACGATTGGTTTTATATCAGCGATGATACTTGGAGGTATAGAAAATGAAAATGAGTAGACCAGATCTAGTTGTCCCTTATCAGGAATTGCCATTGAGAGATAAATTATATCCTTATATTTTAACAACAGCCATAGTACTGGCAACTGTAGTCGCAGTCATTATGGCCAGTGTGAAAGGAGTGGGGTAAATGGAAAAGGAATTCAAAAAGGGACAGCTGGTAGCCTACTGTCCAACAGATGCAAGAGGAAAAATCTATAAAGTTGAAATTGGAGTTTTCAGCAAATATACAAAGGACAAAAGGGGTGCATTCATCTGGTATCACATGGGAGGTACATGTGCTTGTACTCCAATAGAACACTTATACCCAATAGAAAATGACAACTATATTGTCATTGGACATACATTCAACAGCTTAGATAAGGAGGAAATATAATATATGAACGAATTTAATTTAGATGCTTTTTCTTCAAGTTTAGACGAAGCAATCAAGTATATAAAAGTAAATAAATCAGTAAACATAAATGAAAGATATAGAATCGAAACAAATAAGAATGATGAAATTGTTAAAGTTTATGTCATTGAAAATGGAAAGATAAAAACTGTTGCACATTTCAACAATGGAAAATTAATTAGTGAATGTCAAGGAGGATCAAAAAATGGATAAAAAAATAACAATCAATTCTCTTGAATTGGAAAATGTGAAACGAATTAAAGCAGTGACTATTACACCTACAGAAAAAGGGTTGAATATCATTGGTGGGAACAACAGACAGGGAAAAACATCAGTTCTTGACAGCATTGCATGGGCATTAGGTGGAGAAAACTTTAGACCATCCAAGCCAACAAGAGAAGGGTCAACGATTCCACCATATTTGAAGATTCAATTAAGCAATGGAATTATCGTTGAAAGAAAAGGGAAGAACAGCTCTTTGAAAGTAACTGATCCATCTGGAAAGAAAGCAGGCCAAACATTATTGGATGATTTTATTGAAAAGTTAGCTTTGAATTTACCAAAATTTATAAATTCATCCAATAAGGAAAAAGCCAATATTCTTTTACAGATTATAGGAGTAGGAGAACAACTAGCTCAATATGAAATGCAGGAAAAGGAATTGTATCAGGAACGATTGACAGTTGGACGTATTGCTGACCAGAAGAAAAAGTATGCTAAAGAACAGATGTATTACGCAGATGTTCCTGATGATCTTATTTCTCCACAGGATTTGATTAATCAGCAACAGGAAATCTTAGCGAAGAATGGAGAAAATCAGCGTAAAAGAGAAAGAGTTCATCAGATTGAATATCAGGTATCAACTCTTGAACAGGAATATGCTGCATTGATGAAACAGATTGAGGCTAAAAAGATTGAACTTGAAAAGGCAAGAGAAGACTTGTCTATTGCTCAGATGGATGCTCTTGATTTAATTGATCAGTCTACTGATGAATTGGAAAAGAATCTTGCAGATATTGAAGAAACAAACAGAAAAGTACGTGCAAATCTTGATAAACAGAAAGCTGAAGAAGATGCAAAACAGTATGATGAACAATATGATTCATTGACGGTAAAGATTGAAAATGTCAGAAAACAGAAGATGGATTTATTAAATCATGCTGATTTACCGTTGCCTGGTCTTTCTGTAGAAGATGGAGAACTTACATACAATGGAAACAAATGGGATGGTATGAGTGGCAGTGATCAACTAAAAGTATCAACAGCTATTGTTCGCAAACTTAATCCTAAGTGTGGATTTGTATTGTTGGATAAGCTTGAACAAATGGATCTTGATACACTCAATGATTTTGGTCAATGGCTAGAAAATGAAGGTCTACAGGCGATTGCTACACGTGTTTCGACAGGTGATGAATGTTCAATCATCATAGAAGATGGAATGGTTAAGCAGGTACAGGAAGAAGTTAAAGAACAACCTAAATGGAAAGCAGGTGAATTTTAATGGGGTATGAAATTACAGAAGGTATCGTAAACAGTGCACAAAAAGTTGTCTTTTATGGTCCAGAGGGTATTGGAAAATCAACTTTTGCATCACATTTTCCTGATCCTTTGTTTATTGACACTGAAGGTTCGACCAAGAAACTAAATGTCAAAAGATTACCAAAGCCAACAAGCTGGCAGATGCTTATAGATATGGTCAAGTTTGTTATTCAGACAAAACCATGCAAGACTCTTGTCATCGATACAGCGGACTGGGCAGAGAGATTATGCGTTGAAGCAGTATGCGCATCTCATGGCAAAAAAGGCATTGAAGACTTTGGATATGGAAATGGATATACATATGTTGCTGAAGAATGGGGAAGATTTCTCAACCTTCTACAGGATGTTATTGATATAGCAAATATCAATGTCTTATTGACAGCACATGCAATCATCAGAAAGTTTGAACAGCCCAATGAAATGGGAGCGTATGATCGCTATGAGCTTAAATTAGGAAAGAAGACAACTGCCCAGACAGCTCCTATTACAAAGGAATGGGCTGATATGGTTCTTTTTGCAAATTATAAGACTTTCAGTGTTGCTGTTGATGATAAAGGAAAGAAACATAAGGCACAGGGAGGACAGCGTGTCATGTATACAACACATCATCCGTGCTGGGATGCAAAGAATAGAGATGGATTGCCAGAAGAGTTACCACTTGATTATAGTGCAGTTGCACATATCTTTGATAATCAAAATGATGTTAAAGAATTAAGTGAGGTCTCAACATTTACTATTGAACAGCCAAGTGAAAAAGTATTGGAGCCTGAACCATTGGATCCAATTAAATTTGATGATTTAGAAGTTCAAGAATTTGATGATGGAATTCCTAAGGCTTTAAAGGACCTTATGAATGTTAATATGGTTACCGAGCAGGACATCATAGATGTTGTAGCAATGAAAGGATATTATCCTGCAAATACACCTATCAAGAATTATGATCCTGGCTTTATTGAGGGTGTGTTGATTGGAGCATGGGACCAAGTATTGAATATGATTCAGAACAATAAAATGCAATTTTAAGGAGGAAAATACGAATGGAAGTAATGGAAAGAGAATTTGGATGGGATGATGTCATCCAGAAAGATAGTGAATTTATTATATTGCCTGAAGGAGATTATGATTTCAAGGTAGAGTCATTTGAAAGATCAAGATTTGATGGAAGCGAGAAAATGCCACCATGCAATATAGCCATTGTTAAAATCAGAATTGATGATACTACAACTGGTCAGTCTGCTTTTGTCAATCATAGATTAATGCTGCATAGCAGATGTGAATGGTCATTGAGTGAATTCTTTGCTGGCATTGGTCAAAAGAAGAAAGGTGAGCAGTTAAAGATGAACTGGCAGATGGTTCCTGGCTCAACAGGAAGATGCAAGCTAGGTATAAGAACATATAACGGGAATGAATATAATGAAATCAAGAAGTTCTATCCAAAGGATCCTAGTTACAATCAGAAATCTCATGTAAATGGCGGATATACTGCTGGTCAGTTCTAGGTGAAACTTATGGAATTTAAACCTAGACCATATCAAAAAGAGGCACAGGATGCTATATTCAAGCAATGGAATGAAGTTGATAGAACACTGCTTGTCTTACCTACAGGATGTGGAAAGACAGTTGTTTTTGCTAAGGTAACAGAAGAATGTGTTAGAAATGGGGACCGTGTCCTCATTCTTGCACATCGTGGAGAATTGCTAGAACAAGCTGCCGATAAAATCAAAAAATTTACTGGTCTTATGTGTGCAACTGAAAAGGCTGAAGAAACATGTCTAGGAAGCTGGTTTAGAATTGTTGTAGGTTCTATACAGTCATTGATGAGAGATAAGCGACTAAAACAATTCCCATCAGATTATTTTGACAAGATTATAATCGATGAGGCTCATCATTGTTTAAGCAATGGATATCAAAAAGTGCTTATGCATTTTGATCATGCAAAGGTACTTGGCGTAACAGCTACTCCAGATAGAGGAGATATGAGAAACTTAGGAAGTTATTTTGAATCATTGGCCTATGAATATACATTACCCAAGGCAATAAAAGAAGGTTTCTTGTGTCCAATAAAAGCTTTAACTATTCCACTTAAACTAGATTTATCAAGTGTTGGAATACAGTCTGGCGATTTTAAGGCTGGAGATTTAGGTACTGCACTTGATCCTTATTTACTATCTATTGCCGAAGAGATGAAAAAATATTGTACAAACAGAAAAACGGTTGTATTTTTGCCACTTGTTAAGACAAGCCAGAAATTTACGGACATATTAAATAAAAATGGGTTTAAGTCTGTTGAAGTTAATGGTGAAAGTAAGGAAAGAGCTGAAATATTGAAGGATTTCGAAGATGACAAATATAACGTTTTATGTAATTCTATGCTGCTTACAGAAGGATGGGATTGCCCATCAGTTGATTGCATCATAGTGCTTAGACCAACGAAGGTAAGAAGCCTTTATAGTCAGATGGTTGGCAGAGGTACGAGACTCTCACCTGGAAAGACTGAACTATTATTGTTGGATTTCTTATGGCACACAGAACGACATGAACTTTGTCATCCAGCATCTCTCATATGTGAAAATGAAGAAGTTGCGAAACAAATGACTCAAAATCTAGAAAATGAACCAGGAGTAGCAATTGATATTGAAGAAGCTGAACATATTGCATCTGAAGACGTTGTTGCAAAACGTGAAGAGGCATTAGCCACAGTTCTCGCAGAGATGAAGAAAAGAAAGAGAAAGCTTGTGGATCCTCTACAATTTGAAATGAGTATTCAGGCAGAAGATTTATCGAACTATGTTCCAGCATTTGGATGGGAATGTGCTCCTGCAACAAAGAAACAAATTGAAGCTCTTGAAAAGTTTGGAATTTTTCCTGATGAAATAGACAATGCTGGGAAAGCAAGCATGTTGCTCGATAGATTAAATAAGCGTAAGCAGGAGGGGTTATCTACACCAAAGCAAATCAGATTATTAGAAGGACGAGGCTTTAACAACGTAGGAATGTGGACGTTTGAGCAGGCTAGTCATATGATTAATCGTATTGCTGCATCTGGATGGAGAGTGCCAAACGGTGTAGTACCTCAAGAATATATTCCTAATAAAAAGGATTAACCTATGGAAAGAGATTTAAATGAATTATTAGAGTATATCGATCCTTCAACACTTTCATATCAGGAATGGATTAATGTAGGAATGGCCCTTAAGCATGAAGGATATGCTGCATCAGATTGGGACAGGTGGTCATCAAATGATTCGAGATACCATCCTGGAGAATGTTACAAAAAATGGGACACATTCAATGAAGGAGCATTGTCAATAGTTACAGGTGGAACAATTGTAAAGATGGCCAAGGAACATGGGTGGATGTCACGACCAAAGAAGGAAGATTATGAATTGAACTGGGATTCAACCATCAATGACGAACAGGTTATTGTCGATAAGGATTGGATAGAAGGTCAAACAATCAATGAACCTAGACGCTGGAGTCCTGCAAAGCAGATTATAAAATATCTTGAAACTTTATTTGATTCAACTGATATTGTTGGATATGTAACAAGAACATGGAAAAAGGATGATAAATATCTTCCTACTAAAGGAAATTTCAAAGAAACGGCAGGTGACATCATTTCTAGGTTGGCAAACTGCAACGATGATATTGGATCGGTATTTGGCGACTATAAGGAAGAAGCAGGTGCATGGATACGTTTTAATCCGCTTGATGGAAAAGGTGTAAACAATGCTAATGTCACTGAATTCAGATATGCATTGGTTGAATCAGATACAATTGAGATTGAAAAACAAAATGCCATCATAAGAGAGCTTGAACTACCAGTAGCGTGTCTTGTTTATAGTGGCAAGAAAAGTCTGCATGCCATTGTAAAGATAGAAGCAGCTGATTATTACGAATACAAAAAACGTGTAGACTTCTTGTACATGATCTGTAAGAAGAATGGTCTTGATGTTGACACACAAAATAAAAATCCATCTCGATTATCCAGAATGCCTGGGGTTATCAGAAATGGGCACAAACAGTTTCTTGTAGATACGAACATTGGAAAATCATCATGGGATGAATGGAAAGAGTGGATTGAATCGGTTAATGACGATTTGCCTGAACCGGAATCATTGAATGATTTCTGGGATGATATGCCTGAACTGGCTACACCACTTATTGATGGAGTGTTGCGACAAGGGCATAAGATGCTTCTTGCAGGGCCATCAAAAGCAGGAAAGTCATTTGCTCTTATAGAGCTTTGCATTGCAATAGCAGAAGGGAATGATTGGCTTGGATTTAAATGTGCACAGGGGAAGGTCATGTATGTCAATCTGGAGCTTGATAGAGCATCATGTCTGCATCGTTTCAAGGATGTATACAAAGCACTTGGATTAACCCCAAATAGTCTTTCTAACATTGATATATGGAACCTTAGAGGTAAATCCATACCAATGGATAAATTGGCTCCAAAGCTTATAAGAAGAGCTTCAAAGAAGAATTATATAGCAGTTATCATAGATCCAATATATAAAGTTATTACAGGAGATGAAAACAGTGCAGATCAGATGGCTAACTTCTGCAATCAGTTTGACAAGATATGCAATGAGCTTGGTACGGCAGTTATTTATTGCCACCATCATTCAAAAGGCCAGCAGGGCTCTAAAAGATCTATGGATAGAGCTAGTGGTTCTGGAGTGTTTGCACGTGATCCTGATGCATTGCTGGATTTGATTGAGTTAGATCTTAATGATGATGTCTACAAGTATATGAGAAATGATGCAGCGTGCAAGTGCTGTGTTGATTATATTAAAGCTCATAATTCGGCTCTGTTGGACGAATTATCACAGGATGATGTTTTATCCCAAAGTGTCATGATTGAGTTCTGTAAGTCAAAATTAGGCCGAAAATATTATCAGGAACTTGATGGATTAATCAACAGAGCGAGAGAACACGTTACATCAGTAACAGCCTGGAGAATAGAAGGAACATTAAGAGAATTTGCAAAGTTTTCACCAGTTAATTTGTATTTTGATTATCCTGTACATACAGTTGATAAAACAGGTGTATTGAATGATATAGATCCTGATGATGTGAAGCCTCTGTGGAAGAAGGCAAAGGAGGCACGAAAGAGTCCGGAAGAAAAGAAAAATGAACGTATGAAAGCACTGGAAACTGCATATGAAGCACTGAAGATTGATGGTGAAGTTACCATAAAGGCACTGGAAGAATATTTTACATTAAGTACAAATGCAGTACGCAAGAGAGTTGACGAACATCCTGATTTCACCCGAAAAGGAGGGATTGTTTTAAGAAAAGAATAGGGGTCAAAAAACATGAAAAGTGACGGTGACCCCTCTAGGGGGTCAGTCAGTCAAATAACAAGTAAACTGACGGGTCAGTCGAGGGGTCAGTGAATATATATACTATGTATATATATTTAGTGACGGTGACCCCTAGGTAGAAATTACTCGTGCATGTCATTGCGTGGTAAGTAGTCGTGCGTATAGCTGGCGCACGACGCCTACTAACCCGCTTGCAATGACTAGTAGGAAAATGAAGGGGGAGTTGATTATGAAGAAGATGATTGAATTCTTTCTGCCAATGATACCTCCAACTGTTACTGCTCAACAGCATAAGATTGGTAATGGAAAGTTCTATGATCCACAAGAACTGAAATCAGCTAAGATGAAAATACGAGATGCTCTGATACCTTTTAGACCAGATGAACCATTTGATGGTGCCTTAAGACTGATTGTCAAATGGTGCTATCCAATAACAGGAAAGCATTATGATGGTGAGTATAAATACACTAAACCTGATACAGACAATCTCAACAAGGCTTTAAAGGACATCATGGAAGATTTAAATTTCTTTGTTAATGATTCAAGAGTGGCGAGTGAGATTATTGAAAAATTCTGGGCAGAGATACCTGGTATATACATAAGGCTTGAAAAATTATGAAATATGAAATCATATACGTAGAAGCTTATTCATTTCAGGATATGATGGATGTTTATAAAAAGCGATATGAACCAAATTATCAGCTTATTGGATATAGATTCAGCTCTCTTGACCATGAAGGAGAACTGGTCTTATATCCCAAAAAAGTTAAGAAAGGTTAAGAATTTATGATTGGAGTGAAAATATGAAACAAACAACAATGATTTTTCTCTTAAACGTTGCAGTAATGATATTTACAGCATGGTTAATATATTATTTCAATAATGGGTGGTGGATCTTATTATTTATCATCTGTTATTTTGGAAAGCTAGAAATAAAAAATACAGGCGATAATCAAAATGAATGAAAAAGATGAATAAAAAATTTGTAGAGGTGAAAGAGATGAGGCGAAATAAATATCAAAAAGCATTAAAGAGAATTAGAAATGATTATCTAAATAACCATAATCCTGATTGTGATATTCTTGAAGAATTAGTTGATAAAGCCACACCTAAAAAAGCAAAACCTATGTATATTCCATTGGTCTCCACTCCTTATCGTTGCCCTTGTTGTGGCACTTTAGTAAAAAATGAAATAGAAGAATTTAATTACTGCCACAATTGTGGTCAGGCGATAGATTGGAGTGATGATTATGCCTAACTGGCTTATTAATTTCTTCGCAGGATTAGGAATATTGGAAACTGCGTTATTGTTTATTGGTGGGATTATTGTTTATGCAGATATCAAACGTGCTGATCAGGAGGACTAGGAAATGGATTCATATGAAAAGGTTGAAAACTATCTAAAGAAATACCAAAGCCTTAGATACGACATCATTCTTTATGAGAACAAGATGGGTGGTCTGAAGGCCATTTCCTATTCTCAGGAAGAAAAAGGCACAGCACAGGATGATATGATGCTGGTATACATGCAAAAGATTGAAGAGTGCAGGGAACAGCAAAAAGAAATAGAACAGTTCATTGAAAAGAGTTTTATTGGTATTGATAAGGTGATGATTTATGAAAGATATATAGAAAATCAAAGCTATACAGCAATTGGCAATAAAGTTCATTTCTCTTCTGTACATGTGAAAAGACTCATTAGAAAAGCTATATATAGATATCTGGCTAGATAATACAAAAAAATGAATGTAAAATGAAAAGATGTTAAAAATGTTAAACATGTTAATCGCATAGTATGATATTATTATAATGTCAGGAACTGGCAAAGAAGAATGAACATTTCCCCAATATTCGAATATCCCTTGTGAAAGAGCAACACTAGTTGTTCTTTTTTTGTGTGTGCCACGCATGGCATAAAACTTGGTGGTGAAAGTCCACTGTGGAGGTTTCGT
>OBYM01000756.1_pt1 | contig 16168 bp, 10 predicted proteins | sample 1538191 | NCBI WGS metagenome assembly OBYM01 (sample SAMEA2580165, study PRJEB22360) | human gut metagenome | biome: human gut; feature: human-associated habitat; material: faeces | place: Denmark | collected 2008/2010 | reverse complement strand
GCATCTGCCGCACCTCGCTCGCCGTATCGGCACTTAGAATTATGCGGTATTGCCTTAACACACCGCAGCTGCTGTTGAAAGGAAACCATCTTTTATGAAAACTCGCATCATTACCGCCGTAGTCGGGCTGGCTGTTCTTGCCGTGGTTCTGGCTTTCTTTGACACGATCCTGTTTGACCTGGTGCTGGCGGCTATCTGCCTGCTTGCCATTCATGAAGTGTTTACCGCAATGGGCTTTGGCAAAAAGCAGTGGTACCTGTATGCGGCAGCGGTGCCGTTTACCATGCTGCTCATGCTCAGCTCCAGCGGCGCGGCGCGCGCAGCGCTGCTGGCTGTGGGCTTTTTGACGGTGCTATTTTATAATGTGGTGCTCATCACCCATGATAAAACGCTGGATTTTGGCAAGCTGAGCGGCTTTATCTACTTCAGCGGTGTGATTCTGTTCTGCTTTTACTCTCTCATCCACCTCAAGCGCTGCCTGCCGATGGATATGTACGGCTATGATGCCATCTACTTTATCCTGCTGATCCTGTGCTTTGCCTGGGGCGGCGATACCTGCGCCTACTTTGCGGGCCGCGCGTTCGGCAAGCACAAGCTGGCTCCGGTGGTAAGCCCCAACAAAACGGTGGAAGGCGCCATCGGCGGTGTGATTGGCAGCGTGGTCATCGGGCTGCTGGCAACCATTATTTACAGCGCGCTTTCCGGCCGGTTCGCCAGCCTGACGGTGGCTGTCACCGCGCGGCACTATATCATCATTGCCGCCATGGGCGCCGTGGCGTCGGTGCTGGGCATTTTGGGCGATCTCTTCGCCTCTGCCGTCAAGCGTCAGGTGGGTATCAAAGATTACGGCACCATTTTCCCCGGCCACGGCGGTATTTTGGACCGGTTTGACAGCGTGATGTTTATCGCACCGCTGGTGTCCATCGTGGTGCGTTACTTCTTTTATGTGTTCCAGTAAAGCGTAAACAGGGGGGCCGCCGTATCAACAGGCCAGGTCCCAAAAACCAGAACAACAACCGGCACTGCACTTTTGGGGCAGTGCCTTTCCATAAGGGGATGTCAACATGCCAAAAACCATTACTCTGCTTGGCTCCACCGGTTCCATCGGTACCCAGAGCCTTGATGTTGCCCGGATGCACGGCTACCGCATCTTTGGCCTTGCAGCGAACTCCCGCGTGGAGATCCTGCAAAAGCAGATCGAAGAGTTCCACCCGGAATATGGGGCGGTGGTGGACCCTGCCGCCTGTGAGAAACTGGATGCTGCCCTTGCCGGTACCGCCAACGCACCCAAACTGCTGAAAGGCCCGGAGGGGCTGCGCACTCTGGCTGCCATGGATGGCCCCGATGTTGTATTGAACGCGGTAGTCGGTATTGCCGGTTTGCCGGCCTCTCTGGCTGCAATCGAAAGCGGACATGATCTGGCCCTCGCCAACAAGGAAAGCCTTGTGACCGGCGGCCACCTGGTAACGGACGCGGTAAAGAAATACGGCGTCAAGCTGCTGCCGGTGGACAGCGAGCATTCCGCCATTTTCCAGTGCCTGCAGGATCAGCATTCTGCCAAACGGCTGGAAAAGATTCTGCTCACCGCGTCAGGCGGACCTTTCTTTGGTATGACGACCGAGCAGCTGCGCGGCAAAACCAAGTCTGATGCCCTCAAGCACCCCAACTGGAATATGGGCGCTAAGATCACGATCGACTCCGCCACCCTGATGAACAAAGGTCTGGAGCTGATTGAGGCTGTCTGGCTGTTTGGCTTGCCGGAGGATAAGATTCAGATTGTTGTCCAGCGCGAAAGCATTGTGCACTCTGCTGTGCAGTTTGCCGACCATTCTGTTATCGCTCAGCTGGGCGTGCCGGATATGCGCATTCCTATCCAGTATGCCCTGACCTGGCCGGACCGTCTGCCCAGCCCGGTGCCGGAGCTGGATTTTGCTGCCCTCAAGCATCTGAGCTTTGATGTGGCGGATGATGAAACGTTCCGCTGCCTGGCAGCCGCCAAAAAGGCGATCCGCAAGGGCGGCCTTGGCCCCTGCGCCGCAAACGGTGCCAACGAGGAAGCTGTGCGCCTGTTCCTGCAGGATAAGATCGGCTTTTTGGATATTGGCCGCCTGGTGGAAGGCATGGTGGACAGCGACAGCTTTGGCGGGGATTATACCCTGCAGGATGTGTATGACTGCGACCGCATGGCGCGCGATTATGTAAAAGCCCATGTGTAACCCTTCTGTGCCGGGCATTTGGCGGCCCGGCTGTCAAAGTTCCCTGTAAGCGAGGTGCTTATGAATTTTCTGCTGACCGCGATTGTGGCAGTTTTGGTATTTGGCACGGTGGTGCTGGTGCATGAGGCCGGGCATTTTTTTGCCGCCCGGCACTGCGGCATCCATGTGGAGGAATTTTCCATCGGGTTCGGCCCGGCGCTGTGGAGCACCGTCAGGGGCGGCACCCGTTATTCCGTGCGTCTGCTGCCGCTGGGCGGTTACAATAACCTTGCCGGTGAAACCCCGGAAGAATCTGAGGACCCGGACGAGCAGGAGCGGGCAGAACCTGCGAAAAAGCAGGATGCTGCCGCTGCTTCTGTGCATACCTATGATCTGCATGCTCCCTTGTTCCCCCTGACGGTGGATGGCAAAAGCTTTGTGGAAGCAAGCCCCTGGCAGCGCTTTTTTGTGATTGCCGCCGGTGCCCTGATGAATTTTGTGCTGGGCTTTATCCTGTTGCTGGTACTTGTGGCCAGCGGCAGCGCTGTGACCAGCAAGATCATTTATGACTTCCAGGGTGAAAACCCAAAAAGCCAGGCATCTGGCCTGCAGGTGAACGATGAGATCATGTCGGTCAACAGGCATTTCTGCTTTACGGCTGAAGATGTCATGTACGAACTGCAGCGTACCGAAAATGATACCGCAACCATCACGGTTCTGCGGGACGGCAAGCTGGTCACACTGCCCCAGGTGCAGTTTGATTCCACTACCAATGCGGACGGCACAACCTCCATGGTACTGGATTTCCGGGTGTATGGTATTGAAAAAACGCCGCGCAGCGTGGTGCATGGGGCGGCACGGTATTTCTGCTATTATGCACGGGTCATCCTGCGCGGATTTCTGGACCTTTTCACCGGGCGTGTGGGCGTCAATGAGCTTTCCGGTCCGGTCGGTATAGTGAATGCGGCCAACGAAGCCGTCAAATATGGCTGGCGGGATGTGCTCAGCCTGGCCGCTGTCATCACGGTAAATCTTGGCGTGTTTAACCTGCTGCCCATCCCCGGGCTGGACGGCTGCAAGCTGCTGTTCCTTGCCGCAGAAGGCATTACCCGGCGGGAACTGCCGCTGCGCTTCCAGACAGCCATCAACGCGGCAGGCATGATCCTGCTTTTAATGCTGGTGGTGCTGACCACGATGCAGGATGTGGCAAAATATATTCTTTGATTTGGAACGAAAGCCGCAGCAACCCAGATAAAAGGGGAACAGTAGGCTTTGCGAAGTAACATACAGGAGGCGTTTTTCCATGCGTCAGCTAAAACGGACGGTCAAAATCGGCAACATTACCATTGGCGGCACCAACCCCATTGCAGTGCAGACCATGCTCAATGTGCCCGTTAAGGATATTGCGGGCAACGTAGAGCAGGCAAAACGCGTGGCAAAAGCGGGCTGCCAGATCGTGCGCGTCACGGTGCCCACCCCGGCAGATGCCGCGGTGGTATCGGCCATTAAGGAGGCAGTGGATATCCCCGTTGTGGCCGATATCCACTTTGACTATCGCGCCGCCCTTGCTGCCATCGATGCCGGTGCCGATAAGATTCGCATCAACCCCGGCAACATCGGTGATGATGACCGTGTAAAAGCGGTCGCGGATGCCTGCAACGCCAAAAACATCCCCATCCGCATTGGCGTGAACGGCGGCAGCCTGGAAAAGCATATCCTGGCCCGTTACGGTGCCCCTGTGCCGGAAGCAATGGTGGAAAGTGCCATGTACCATGTGCGCCTGCTGGAAAAGCATGACTTTAATAATATCGTCATCTCCATAAAATCCTCCAACGTGCCGCGCATGATGGCCGCTTACCGGCTGCTGGCCTCCCAGACAGATTACCCCCTGCATGTGGGTGTGACCGAAGCCGGCGGCAACCGCATGGGCTTGATCAAATCCGGCATGGGGATTGGCGGCCTGTTGCTGGAAGGCATCGGCGATACGCTGCGCGTCTCCCTGACCGGCGACCCGGAGGATGAAGTGTACGCCGGTTACGATATCCTGCGTGCGGTTGGCTACGCCGTGGCCGGGCCGGAGATCATCAGCTGCCCCACCTGCGGCCGCACCCAGTACCCCATGATCGAAATTGCCAACGAGGTGGAGCGCCGCCTGAAAGAAGAGGGCTTCAAAAAGCCGGTAAAAATCGCCATTATGGGCTGTATTGTTAATGGCCCCGGCGAAGCCAGCGATGCGGACATCGGCATTGCAGGCGGCAAGGACTGTGCTGTGCTGTTTGAGCATGGCGAGAAGATCCGCACCCTGAAAGGCGATATCGTCAGCCAGTTCGTTGAGGAAATCCATAAACTGTAATGGTACGGAACACCCCAAAAAACGCAGAACCGACCGCTAAAGCCAAGCTCCCGCCGTTTGTGCGGGGGCTGCTTTGCATTGGCACGGTGCTACTGGTGTGCTTTGTGGTCAGTATTGTGCTGGAAGTTTGGTACTGCAAAAGTGCTCCCAACGCCGCAATCAAGCTGGCCGCCTGCCTGGTGCTGGATGCCTTTGCCTTTTTACTGCCCGGCGTGGTGGCCACCATCACCGCGATGCATGTCATCCGCAAAGATAAAAACAAGTTCCGAAAACAAGTCCGAAAACCGATGCCAAAGCGATGAAAATGTTGCGTGAAAGCGGCACGGCACCGCATGGGAAAACTGCGCTGTTTACCCCATAGTGACCATAAGGGCGCACGTTGTGCGCCCGTCACCTTGCGGAGCCTGCTGTGGAGGAATCTGCGGCAAAGCCCACCATTGCGGGACGATGCAAGCATCGTCCCCTACAAATCATGTGCAACGTTCGCAGCACACGGCAAGGCAGAATTCCTCTGCGGTGGCGTTCACCCCTATCCTCTACAAGGGAAAATACGCTTTTCAACACGCTGAGAAAAAGTCTGATTTATATTTCCCGGTAAATAGAGCATTGCACTTCTATGTGATGCTGACAAAGCCTGCGAAAACAGGGGAGCTTAATGCCAGCTGCCGGGCTGCCTTTGAATCCAACATAATATTGTTATAATATTACTGTAATTTATCATATTAAGGCAATACCGCATAATTCTAAGTGCCGATACGGCGAGCGAGGTACGGCAGATGCTAAGCCAAAAGCGCAGATAATACTGGATGCCTTATCGAGCATTTTGGCAACGCAGATGCCGTGCCGCAGCCGCCGGAGCGGTGCTTGAGCCGTTAGGCGGGAATTGTGCGGTGATGCCTTAAAGTTTTTTGCCAGGCCTTTTTTCAAAAAAGGCCGTCCGTAACTCTCAAGAGGTGCTATGTTAAAACCACTTGTTACCCAGGTTTGGCCGCAGTTCACGGCCGATGAACAGTTTACCGCCAGCTTCAGCAATGTGTTTGTGGAGCGGGTGGAACTGTTCCGTTCCGCACGCAAAGTTATCATCTGCCTGCGCAGCACAGAGCCGCTGGACTCTGCCCTGTGCGGGCGCCTTTTGGCGTCATTGGAGCAGATTTTTGCCGGTTATGAGTTGACCATGCGCAACTACTTCAACTATAACGCCATCACGCCGGAAGCCGTCAAGGCTATGATCGAAGAGCTCAAACAGCAGGGGATGCCGGTCAACGGCTTTCTGGATAAAACCCAGCCGGTTGCTTTTGCTCAGGACGGTCTTGTGGTGCGGGTCAACGCGGGTCTGCCGATTCTGGAAAGCGTGGAGCTGCCCAAGCATCTGGCAGAACTCATCCAGGAGCGCACCGGTGCTTTGCCCATTGTGCGCATGGAGCTGGTCGGCAAACAGATGGATGCGGACGAACTCGACCGCCGCGTGGCAGAAAAAGTGCCCGCCGTGCAGTTCAAGGCCAAAGAAGAAGTGGCACCCTTTACCATTGAGGGGCTGGAGCTCACCTCCAAGCCGGCTAAGGTGTTCTATGGCAAGTCTTTCAAGCCTGCCGACCTGCGCCCGCTGAACGATCTGGGCGATGGCGGCAAGGTGACCGTGTGGGGCGACGTATTCTTTACCGAGGTAAAGGGCAACCGCCGCAAAATCTACTTTACCTCCATCACCGACTATAACGGTTCCATCAACCTCAAAGTCCTCGGCGATGAAAACGAGGATATGTCTAAGTGGGAGGGCCTCAAATCCGGCACAACCCTCATCGTGCGCGGCAACTATACCTACGATAAGTACGAGCACGACTATGTCCTGCTGCCCTATGATGTATTGCAGGTGGAGCGTATGCCCCGCCATGATGATGCCCCCGAGGGGCAAAAGCGCGTGGAACTGCATCTGCATACCAAGTCCAGCAGCATGGACGGCTTCTGCGATTCCGGCAAGATCGTGCGCCTGGCCCACCGCATGGGCCACCGCGCCATTGCCATTACCGACCACGGCGTGTGCCAGGGCTACCCGGAAGCCATGCTTGCCACTGACGAGATCCACCAGGACGACCCCAACTTCAAGCTGATCTATGGGTGTGAAGCCTACTTTGTGGATGATATGATCCCCGCTGTGTATGGCACCAAAACCATGCCCATCACCGGCTCCTTTGTGGTGTTTGATACCGAGACCACCGGCCTGGACTCCAACGTGGAAGCTTTGACCGAAATCGGCGCCGTGTACGTGGAAAACGGCAAGATCAACCCGGATAAGAGTTTCTGTACCTTCGTCAACCCCGGCAAACCCATCCCGCAAAAGGTGGTGGAGCTGACCGGCATCAACGACAGCATGGTGGCCGATGCCCCCACACCGGCCGAGGCCATCCGCCAATTTAAGGAATTCTGCGGCGATAACATCCTGGTTGCCCACAACGCCAACAGCTTTGATATGCTGTTCATCCGTAAAGCAGGGAATAAAGCGGGGGTGGATTTTTCCAACACCTATATTGACACCCTGCCCATGGCGCAGGCGTTGTTCCCCGGCCTGCATAACTATAAACTGGATACCATCAACAAACATCTGGAAATCCAGCCCTTTAACCACCACCGCGCCGTGGATGACGCCATGGCGCTGGCCCGCATCTTTGAGGTTATGCTCTCCGATTTGAAGGAGAAGGACATGACCACCGTGGAGGCTATCAACACCGGCCTTGGCGGCAACAAAGAGGTGCTGAAAAAGAAGTATTACCACCTGATCATTCTGGTGCAGAACCAGACAGGACTCAAAAACCTGTACCGCATTGTCAGTGCGGCGCACACCAAGTATTTCTTCAAAAAGCCGCGCGTGCCCCGCAGCCTGCTGAATCAATACCGCGAGGGCCTGCTGCTTTCACCTGCGTGCGAAGCAGGCGAGCTGTACCGCGCCGTAGTGGCAGGCAAGGCCCATGATGAACTGCTGCGTATTGCCCGGTATTATGACTATCTGGAAGTGCAGCCTCTTGGCAACAACGAGTTCATGGTCCGCAATGGGCAGGTGGATTCCATCGAAGCCATCAAGAACTTCAACCGCACCATCATCCAGCTGGGCGAAGAACTGCATATCCCCGTGGTTGCCACCGGTGACGTTCACTTCCAGGAGCCGGAGGACCGCATTTACCGCGCGGTCCTGCAGGCAGGCAACGGCTTTAAGGATGCTGACAACCAGGCCCCGCTGTTCTACCGCACCACGCCGGATATGCTGGAGCAGTTCAGCTATCTCCCGCAGGAAAAAGCCTTTGAAATCTGCGTGACCAACCCCAACAAGATTGCCGCTACCATTGATAACAATCTGCGCGCCATCCCCAAGGGAACCTACCCGCCTTCCATTGAGGGTGCTGAGGATCAGCTGCGCTCCGGCACCTGGCAGCACGCCCGCCGTGATTACGGCAACCCTCTGCCGGATGTGCTGCAAAAGCGCCTGAAAAAAGAGCTGGATTCCATCTGCGGCCATGGTTACGCTGTTTTGTATGTCATTGCGGTCAAGCTGGTGGCGTTTTCCAACGCAGGCGGCTACCAGGTGGGCAGCCGTGGCTCTGTCGGCTCCAGCGCTGTGGCGCACTTTTCCGGCATTTCGGAGGTCAACTCCATGCCGCCGCACTACCTGTGCACCAAGTGCAAGCACAGCGAGTGGATTGATGATGGCGTGACGATGGACGGCTTTGACCTGCCGGATAAAAAATGCCCTGTCTGCGGCGAACCCATGATCATGGACGGCCACGATATCCCGTTTGAAACCTTCTTGGGCTTTTACGGCGATAAGGAGCCGGATATCGACCTGAACTTCTCCGGCATGTACCAGTCCAACGTTCACCGCTATACGGAGGAGCTGTTCGGCAAGGAGAATGTGTTCAAGGCGGGCACTGTATCCGGCCTACAGGATAAAACGGCTTACGGTTATGTGAAAAAATATCTGGAAGAGCGTGGCAAAACCGTGAACCGTGCTGAGGAAAACCGCCTGTGCCTGGGCTGCACCGGTGTCAAGCGCACCACGGGCCAGCACCCCGGCGGCATGGTTGTTGTGCCTTCCACCTTTGATATTTATGATTTCTGTGCCATTCAGCACCCGGCGGACGATGTGAAGGGCGGCCTGCTGACCACCCACTTTGAATTTAAGTACCTGCATGATACGCTGCTCAAGCTGGACGAGCTGGGTCATGATGTTCCGACTTTCTATAAGTTCTTTGAAGAGTATTCCGGCATCCCCATTGACAGCGTGCCGATGAACGATCCCAAGGTCTACAGCCTGCTGACCTCCACCGAAGCACTGGGCGTTACCCCGGAGCAAATCGGCAGCCAGACCGGTACCTTCGGCATCCCGGAAATGGGCACCAACTTTGTGCGCGGCATGCTGCTGGATGCAAAGCCGAAAAACTTCTCGGAGCTGATCCAAATCTCTGGCCTGTCCCACGGCACGGATGTGTGGACCGGCAACGCGGACGAACTGATCCGCTCCGGTACCTGCACCATTGCCGAGGTGATCGGCTGCCGTGACAGCATCATGCTCTATCTGCTGCGCAAGGGGCTGGAACCCAAAATGTCATTTGACATTATGGAGGCCGTGCGTAAAGGCAAGGTGGCCAAGGGCGGCTTTAAGCCCGGCTGGGAAGAAGCCATGAAGGAGCATGATGTGCCGGATTGGTACATCGAATCCTGCCGCAAGATCAAGTATATGTTCCCCAAGGCTCACGCTGTTGCCTACCTGATGGCGGCCATCCGCCTGATGTGGTTCAAGGTGTACCACCCGGCTATCTTCTATGCTGTGTACTTTACCGTTCGCGGCGCGGATATCGACTATGAAGCAGCTGTTGGCGGTGTGCGCGTGGCCAAGGAGCACCTGCGGGATAACGAAAAGATCCCCAAGGATGAGCGTACCGCTAAGGACGATGATGCCCTTGTCAGCCTGCAGCTGGTCAATGAAATGCTGCAGCGCGGCTGCCAGTTCCTGCCCATTGAGCTGGGCAAGAGCTATGCCAGCAAGTATGTGGTGGAGGACGGCAAAGTGCGCCTGCCCTTTACCGCCATCCGCGGCCTGGGCGAAGCTGCCGCTGTGGCGTTGGAACAGGCTACCATCCATGGGCAGGAATATATCTCGGTGGAAGAACTGCAGCAAGCCTCCGGCGTGGCGCAGTCGGTATTCGACAAATTGCACGAAGTCGGCGCTTTGGGAAATCTGCCGGAAACCAGCCAGGTTGACCTGTTCAGCTTAATGTAATGGCAATCCCCCGAAATCCCGCCTGCCGCAGCGCAGGCAGATCAGCATACGAATATACGATGATGTACCGGACCTGCAGTAGCGCTGCGGGGACGGTACTTTTTGTTTTGCGGGATTCGCTTTGATTCGTTGATTGAACTTACAGCCAGGCAGGGGAAAACACCCCCCCAAAAAATGCCCGCGCCCCATTCCAGCAAAATTTTCCGGGACAGGTGTAGAAATTGCGTATTTGACGATGGAAAATTGATTTATCATGGAGAACATGATAGACTATAGGATACATGTAGAATCTACAAGGAACTATACGATGCCCAGCAGTAAAGATAAGGCAATACCGCACAATTCTAAGTGCCGCAGCCGCCGGAGCGGTGCTTAAGCCGTCAGGCGGGAATCGTGCGGTGTTGCCATAAACAAATTTAAAGAAGTCTATGATAAATGAAAGCGATTGGAGAGGCAACCGATCATGAAAAGCAGAAGAAAGCATGGCTTCCAGTTTATGACGATACTATATTTTTTGATCGTATTTTGTATGTGTGTGTCGCGTTTTAACGTGATTATGACAATTATGGGTGGTCAACTAACGCGGGTGGAAGAAATTAATCTACTGCCGTTCCATAGTATTAGAGAAAACTTGAAATATGGTCGCAGCCCTGTTTCATGGGATATGCTTTATAATATGGTAATGTTTGTACCTTTTGGAGTAATTTACTGCTATTATCAAAAGAATTTCCGCGTATATAAAGCAGTTGGAATGTCATGCTTGACAACATTCTTCATAGAAAGCGCGCAGCTCGTTTTAAAAACTGGTGTCGTAGATATAGATGACCTTATTGTAAACACATTGGGAAGTTTGACGGGAATTGTGGTGTATGTTATTCTGCAGCAGATATCCTTCAAAAATCAAAAGTTTGAGATTCACGAATTGATTGATATCAGTGCGACAATGCTTCCACCGATGTTTGTTGCCTTCATTGCGGAAATGTTCCTGGGAGATGGTTCGCTAAAATTGCTGCCAGTTCACGGTGTAGTGTTACTGTGCTATGGAATTTTTGTCTATGTATTTTTAATAAGGGATTTTACGCGCAAAGCAAAAGTTTATTATCTGGCATGTTATGTGGGAGCCTTTTATCTGAGCCGTGTGCTACTGTAGAAATAATGGCATAATATAATTTTAACCAAATCACAAAACCGTAAATAGAAAAAATGAACGCCTATAGTGAGAGAGTATTCGTATTGTCGTTACTGTCTTACGTCTTTTCAAGAACATTTTTAAGTGGTGGAATAGGAGCACCCATCTTTTCGGCATTTTCGAGAATACTGCCTAGGGTGTATCTGAAAAGTCAAAACTATCGTCTATTTCTACAAGCACAGCCGGATTATGCGTTAAAAATCCTTGGAATCCTGCTTGCGTTTGCGAAATATCCGTCATTTTCTTTGTTTTCAGATACACCTCAAATACTTCCGCCTTTATGCCACACCCCCTGCCTAACTTTATGAGGACTCTAACCCCGGTGAGAGTTCTCGACACCAGAAAATTTTCTGAGCAAAATTTCTGGGGACAGGCATCTTGTACTTTGCCGTGCGTTGCGGTATACTTAAGTGTCAGATTCTAATTTTTTGTGCTCTCCCAGGCGTTAGCTGGGACAAACTGCACCCGTCAGGAGCAATATCTTGGAAAAACTAACCTATACCCATAACGCGGATGCCGCCGCCGTCATCGCCCAGACGTATGATACCCCGCCCCTTGCCTATGTGCGCAGCTATGGCTGCCAGCAGAACGTGAACGATGGTGAGAAGATACGCGGCGTGCTGATGGACATCGGCTTCGGCGTCTGTGATTCCGTCGAGCAGGCAGATTTGATCCTGTTCAATACCTGCGCTGTGCGCGAACATGCGGAACAGCGCGTGTTCGGCAATGTCGGCGCGCTGAAAAAGCTGAAGGAAAAGAACCCCCGCCTGATCATCGGGGTATGCGGCTGCATGGCGCAGCAAAAGCATATTGTGGATAAGCTGCGCGCCAGCTACCCTTATGTGGATCTGGTGTTCGGCGTGGACGGCATTGACCGCCTGCCCGCTATGCTGGTGGAGCGCCTGCACCGCGGCAAGCGCTACCTGGAAACCCCGGTCGAGCGCAACGCCGTGGTGGAGGAGCTGCCCATCCGGCGTGATTCCGGCTTCCGCGCCTGGCTGCCCATCATGTATGGGTGCGATAATTTCTGCACCTACTGCATTGTGCCCTATGTGCGCGGGCGCGAGCGCAGCCGCACTCCGGCGGATGTTCTGGCAGAGTTCAAAACGCTGGTAGAGCAGGGCTATAAAGAAATCACCCTGCTGGGCCAGAACGTAAACAGCTATGGCAAAGGTTTGGAAGAAAAGACGGATTTTGCCGATCTGCTCAACCTGCTGTGCACCGTTCCGGGCGATTACCAGATCCGCTTTATGACCAGCCACCCCAAGGATGCCAGCCGTAAGCTGATCGATACCATTGCCGCGCAGGATCACCTGTGCAAGCATATCCATCTGCCGGTGCAGTCCGGCAGTGACCGTATCCTGAAAGAAATGAACCGCCACTATACGGTTGCCCAGTATATGGACCTGGTCAATTATGCTAAGGAGAAAATCCCCGGTGTAACTTTCTCCAGTGACATCATTGTCGGCTTCCCCGGCGAGACGGAAGAGGATTTCCAGGCAACGCTTGATTTGATCCAGCGGGTCAAATACATGCAGCTGTTTACCTTTATCTATTCCAAGCGCACCGGCACCATTGCCGCTAAGCTGCCGGACCCGGCCACCCATGCCGAAAAGGCCGCCCGCATGGACCGCCTGCTGAAACTGCAGGATTCCATTGCTTTCCCGATGATCGCCGCTATGGCGGGGCAGACCGTGAAAGTGTTGGTGGAGGCTGCTGGCCGCACCCCCGGCACCCTGAACGGGCGGCTGGATAACAACCTGGTGGTCGAGTTCCCCGCCGAAGAAAGCCTGATCGGCCAGTACGCCAATGTGCGCCTGACCGGTTCCCGCGCCGCACTGCTGGTGGGGGAACTGGCAGAATAAAGCCAGTTCCAATAAAATATCGTAGCTAACATTTGCTGAATACAGCGTAATAATAAGGAGTAACCAAAATGGATTGCATTGATCTTTTCAAAAAAGCCGCCGCCGCCATGCAGACTGACCCCCGTTACCTGGAACTGGATGCAGCCCGCCGCGAAAACGATAACGACCAGGAGCTGCAGGGCCTGATCGGCGAGTTCAACCTCAAGCGCCTGGACCTGAACAACGAAAGCGCCAAGCCGGAACCGGATACCGCCCATGTGGCCGACCTGAACCAGCAGGTGAACGACCTGTACACCCAGATCATGTCCAGTGAGGGCATGGTGCGCTACAACACCGCCAAAAAAGAGTGCGAAGCCATGGTCAGCCATATTGATGCCATCATCAACACGGCCATGAACGGCGGCGACCCCATGACCGTTCAGGCCCCCACCGGCGGCTGCACCGGCAGCTGTTCCACCTGTGGCGGCTGCCACTAAGGCAGCACAGCAGCCAATTTGTTCATGAACAGAATCAGGAGTGTGAAGAATGGCAGCAAACATTGTGCCCCAAAAAGTTGAGGATGTTGATACACAGGCGCTTTCGCCCATGATGCAGCAATATCTGGAAATCAAGCGCCAGCACCCCAACGAGATTCTGTTTTACCGCGTGGGTGACTTTTACGAGATGTTCTTTGACGATGCCCTGACAGCATCGCGGGAGCTGGAACTGACCCTGACCGGCAAAGCCTGCGGCTTGCCGGACCGTGCGCCGATGTGCGGCGTGCCGTTCCATTCGTATGAAATTTACGCCGCCCGCCTGATTGCCAAGGGCTACAAAGTCGCTATCTGTGAACAGATGGAAGACCCGGCGCTGGCCAAAGGGCTGGTCAAGCGGGATATCATCCGCGTAATTACGCCGGGTACTGTGATCGAAAGCAGCATGCTGGCGGACGATAAAAACAACTATATCTGCAGCATTTATACCCGCAAGGTGCGCAGCCGCTGGAAAGCCGGCATCTGCTTTGCGGATATTTCCACCGGCGAGGCCTATGCCACCGAGCTGACCGCGGAAAAAATGGGCCCGGCCATCATCACCGAGCTCTGCCGCTATATGCCCAGTGAAATTCTGATCAACCCGGCACTGCTGGACTTAAAAGAAGTAACCAACTATGTCCGCCAGCACACCCATGCGCTGGTGGAACTGCGCGAGGATGCCTGCTACCAGCAGCGGGTGATGGAGGACGCCATGACCGCTCAGTTTGGGGCGGATTGGCGCAATACCTGCGGCTTTGCGCAGGACGGTCTGGTGCCCTATGCCTTTGGGGCACTGCTTGGCTACCTGCATGAGACCCAGAAGCACGGCATCGACCGCATCAAGTCAGTGCAGAACTATGCCGATGCCCAGTACATGCGGCTTTCCCCGGTCACACGCGCTAACCTGGAACTGACCGAGACCATGCGCGGCCGCGAAAAGCGCGGTACGCTGCTGTGGGTGCTGGATAAAACCGAAACCTCGATGGGCAAACGCCAGCTGCGCGCCTGGATCGAGCAGCCGCTGGTGGACAGCAGTGTCATCAACCAGCGTCTGGATGCTGTGGAAGCACTGTACAATGCCAACGTGACCCGTGCAGACTTAAAAGAAGCGCTCTCCCATGTATATGACATTGAACGCCTGACCACCCGCATTCTGTATGGCTCCGCCACCCCCAAGGAGGTCAAAGCCCTGGGGGATACCTGTGTTTATCTGCCGCAGGTACGCCAGCTGGCCCGGCAGTGTACCACCCCACTGCTGCAAGAGCTTTCGGGCGCTGTGGACCCGCTGGAAGATCTGCTGAACCTCATCAACCGTGCCCTGGTGGAAGATCCCCCGGCAAACCTTAAGGACGGCGGTGCTATCCGCGCAGGGTTCAACGCCGAAGTGGACGAGCTGCGGGATATCATGCACGGCGGCAAGGGCTTCCTTTCCCAGTTGGAAGCCAAGCTGAAAAAGGAGACCGGCATCCCCAAGCTGAAAATAGGTTTCAATAAAGTGTTCGGCTACTATATTGAGGTCAGCCGCAGCTATGCGGCCAGCGTACCGGATACCTTTATCCGCAAGCAGACCCTGACAACAGGGGAGCGCTACATTACCCCGGAACTGAAAGAGCTGGAAAACAAGATCCTTGGCGCAAACGAGCGCCTGTTGGTATTGGAACACCAGCTGTTTGCCGACCTGCTGGAAGCCATCTCCGCCCAGCTGCTGCGCATCCAGCGCACGGCTTTTGCGGTGGCCCAGCTGGATGTTCTGGCTTCCTTTGCGGAAGCGGCGGTGCAGAACAACTATGTAAAACCCACGGTGGATGACAGCGATGTGCTTTCTATTACCGAGGGCCGCCACCCGGTGATTGAGCAGATGCTGAAAGGCAGTCTGTTTGTGCCAAACGATACCACGCTGGACGAAACCGAAAACCGCATGCTCATCATCACCGGTCCCAACATGGCGGGCAAATCTACCTACATGCGCCAGAATGCGCTGATTGCCCTGATGGCGCAGATCGGCAGCTTTGTTCCGGCATCCAGCTGCCATGTCGGCGTGGTGGATGCTATCTTTACCCGCGTGGGCGCATCGGATGACCTTGCCGCCGGTCAGTCCACCTTTATGGTGGAAATGACCGAAGTGGCCGAAATTCTGCAGCGGGCCACCAAGAGCAGCCTGGTCATTCTGGATGAGATCGGCCGCGGCACATCCACCTTTGACGGCATGAGCATTGCCCGCGCCGTGGTGGAGTATATCTGCGATAACATCGGCTGCAAAACCTTGTTCGCTACCCATTACCATGAGCTGACCAGCATGGACCAGGATGTGGACGGCATTAAAAACTATAACATCGCCGTCAAAAAGCGCGGGGAGGATATCACCTTCCTGCGGCGCATTGTGCAGGGCCCGGCGGATGACAGTTATGGCATTGAAGTCGCCAAACTGGCCGGTCTGCCGGAGGCCGTGATCAAGCGTGCGCACGCCGTGCTGCGCCAGCTGGAAGCCACAGCTCCCGGCGCCAACAAGGCCATGCAGCTGGATTTTGAAACAGTGGAAGCCTATAACAACCCCGCCGTTCCCAGCGAGGTTGTGGACAAGCTGAACAGCCTGGATATTGAGACCCTGACCCCCATCGAAGCGCTGAACTTCTTGTATGAACTGAAACAGGCGCTGAAGTAAATACATTGTTCAAACGCTAAGGCAATACCGCATAATTCTAAGTGCCGATACGGCGAGCGAGGTGCGGAAGCTGCTAAGCCAAAAGCGCAGATAATACTGGATGCTGCAAAGGTGAGCGCCGCCAGT
>OBYM01000751.1_pt1 | contig 16195 bp, 15 predicted proteins | sample 1538191 | NCBI WGS metagenome assembly OBYM01 (sample SAMEA2580165, study PRJEB22360) | human gut metagenome | biome: human gut; feature: human-associated habitat; material: faeces | place: Denmark | collected 2008/2010 | reverse complement strand
GAAGGCGGCGCCGGCGCGCGCCCCGTGGGGTGGACGACTGGCGAGCCGTAGGCTCGACTGAGAGGTTGAATTTAGTATACCACGTTTTTTGCCTGTGGAAAATAGTCTGCGGTTATGTTATGATAGGAAATAACCGAAATCCGAACGAAATGAGGAAGGTACATCATGCGTGAAAGTGGAATTCTGATGCCGGTGTCCAGCCTGCCCGGCCCTTATGGAATTGGCTGCTTCGGAAAGGAAGCTGAAAAGTTCGTTGATTTTCTCGCCGCTGCGGGCCAGAAGATCTGGCAGATCCTGCCGCTGAGCCCCACCGGCTACGGCGACAGCCCCTACCAGAGCTGCTCCGCCTTTGCGGGCAACCCCTATTTCATCGACCTCGATGCCCTCAAGGCCGAAGGGCTGCTGACGGCGGCCCAGCTCAAGGCCGAGCCTTGGGGCGAAGACCCGCTGGCAGTGGATTATGGCACGCTGTACACCAGCCGCTACAAGATCCTGCGGGCCGCTTACGCCGCATGGTGCAAGCAGTGCGAAGGGCTGCACGGCTGTACCCATTACTACCCGGATGCTTACTACGCCTTCACCCTCGAAAATGAGGACTGGCTGGAGGATTACGCCCTGTACATGGCGCTCAAGACCGCCAACGGGATGAAGAGCTGGACCGAGTGGCCCCGCGAGTACCGTCTGCGGGACGGCGGTGCGCTGGAGCGCTTCCGCGCCGAAAACGAGGAAGAGATCGGCTTCTGGAAGTTCTTGCAGTACGAGTTTGCGGCCCAGTGGAAAAAGGTCAAAGCCTACGCCAACGAAAAGGGCATCCAGATCCTCGGCGATATCCCCATCTACGTCTCGGCGGACTCCGTGGACGCTTGGGTGGGCGGCCCGCTGTTCGAGCTGGACGCCAACGGCGGCTTTGCCCGCGTGGCCGGCTGCCCGCCGGATTACTTTGCCGCCGACGGCCAGCTCTGGGGCAATCCGCTGTACAACTGGCCCTACCACCGCGAGACCGGCTATGCTTGGTGGATCAAGCGGGTGCGGCACGCGCTGGGCATCTACGATCTGCTCCGCATCGACCACTTCCGCGGCTTCGACACCTACTGGGCCATCCCGGCGGGCAGCACGACGGCCCGCGGCGGCAAGTGGGAGATCGGCCCCCGGATGGAGCTGTTCCACGCCCTCGAAGGGGCGCTGGGCAAGCTGCCCATCATCGCGGAGGACCTCGGCGACATCGTGGATAGCGTCCGTGAGCTGCTGGCTGAGAGCGGCTTCCCCGGCATGAAGGTACTGCAGTTCGCCTTCGGCGGCGGCGACAACGAGTACCTGCCCCATAACCACATCAAGAATAGCGTGGTCTACCCCGGCACCCACGACAACACCACCCTGAACGACTGGTGGGAAAACAGCGCCACCAAGAAGGAAAAGACCATGGCGGCTGCCTACCTGCACTTGGTGCCCTGCCGCCCCACTGCCAAGGAAGTGGCCGCGGTCAAGGCAGACACCGCCCGCGTGGCCCTGCTGCGGGCGGCGCTGGGTTCGGCTTCGGATCGTGCCATCATCCCCATGGGCGACTGGCTGGGGCTGGGCGAGGAAGCCCACCTGAACACCCCCGGCCGCTTGGGCGGCAACTGGACATGGCGCGCCGCCGCCGGGTTCGACACCGCCGCGCTGGCCAAGGAGATCCGGGGCGAGTGCGAAGTGGTCTGCCGTGCATAAAAATCGGAAAAACCGGGGTATCTTTGGCAGATTGACGAAGTTGTGAAAAAATCAGCTAAAATTTGTGCGTTTTGCTGGCAAGTCGCCCGCCGGAGTGGTATAATCGATTGTAAATCGAGGATCGTAAAAAGGCGGTCCCGTGGAAAAGGGTGCCGGGAGGGAGAATCTGGCACCACGATGATGGGGAAAAACGCATGAAAAAAGAATGGACCGAGCAGGACCTGCGCGTATTTGTACGCAGCGCACAGGCAGCTTTCGAGGACGTGACCCTGACCGAGGCGGACGAGGAGTCGGCCCGCAGCTGGCAGGATGACGGCCTGATGGTGGACTATGAGCTGCGCAACGGGCAAGTGGACTGCGTGCTGCGCCGTCAGATCGTGGCAGACGGCAAGGTATGGCAGCTGCAGATGACGGCACCGCTGGCGGGCAACGACCTGCCGGAGGACCGGATGACCCCGCGGGAGCGGGAACTCTGCCGCGACGATATGAACCACGATTTTCTATCGGGCGTGTTCAACCGCCGCTATTTTGAGATCGAGTTCTGCACCCGGCTGGACGACTGGACCGACGCCCACCGCTGCGCCTCGCTGGCGCTGGTGGAGCTGGACAAGGCCGACGAGCTGCTGGCCCAGCAGGGTGACGCCGTGATGAACCAGTTGGTCTGCTTTGTGGCGAACCAGTGGAAAAAGCACTACGACCGCCCGGACGAGCGGGTGGTCTGCCGCCTGACCGATACGCTGTTTGCCATCGGCTGCGCGGACAAGACCTGCGCGGAACTGGCCGAGGAGCTGCGGGGCATCTACGCGGAAATGCCCCGCGAGTGCGTGGCCTCGGTGGGCCTGATGCGCCGGGTGGCGTTCACCCAGTCCATCGGCTGTGCCTGTACCGGCGAAGTCCGGGGCAAAAACTGGGATGCGCTGTACAAGCTCTGTGAAGAGCGGCTGGCCGCAGCCAAAACGGCGGGCGGCGATCAGGTCTGCGCCGGGTAATCCCCATGGATAAACGATCCCCCTTCTGGGTACGCTAGGTGCCAGAAGGGGGATTTTTGTTATGGAGAACCAGAAAAACGACAACCTCAACTTACTGGAAGCCGTGGTGCAGAATACCGAGATGGGCAAAAACACGCTGGAGCAGATCGTGCCCATGGCGGAGGATGCTCCGTTCAAGGCCGAGCTGCTGCGGGAGCGGAACATCTACCGGCAGCTGAATCAGGAGGCGCACACCGCCATCGAGGCCTGCGGCGGCACTGCCCAAGGCCAGAGCGCCATGGCGAAGCTGAACACCAAGATGGGCATCGGCATGAAGACCCTGACCGACAAATCGACCCGGAATCTGGCCGAAATGCTCTCCGAGGGCAGCAGTCAGGGCGTGATGGACTGCATCAAATCCCAGAAGGACTACCCCGACGCGGCCCCCGGCTCCAAGCGGCTGATGCAGCGGCTGCAGGATTTCGAGGAGGACAACCGCATCAAGCTGGAACAGTTCCTGTAAGCAAAAAGGAGCCGGGCGGCAAGCCCGGCTCCTTTTACGCATGGAGGTAAAATCAGAGCGATTCGACCATGGCGGCGACGATCTTGGTCGCAGTGGCGACGTACTCGGCGATGCTGAACTTCTTGACGACCAGCACCTCGTGGCCGTCTTCGTCAGCGTTGTCGCTCATAGCGCGCAGAATGACGCAGGGAACGCCATTCTTGGCCGCGATCTGGCTGACGGCGGCACCTTCCATCTCCACGCAGTCGGGGGCGCACTTGGCCTCAATGGCGGCCTTGGTCTCGCTGTCGCCCACGAAGAGGTCGCCGGTGGCGATCTTGCCGGTCAGCGCCTTGACGCCAGCCGCCTTGCAGGCGGCCTCGGCGGCGGCGATCAGCTCCGGGTCGCCGGTGTATTCCTTCAGGAACGGCGGGTTCTGGCAGATCATGTCCAACTGGGCGTCGTGGTAGAGCACCGTCTTGCCGATGACCACATCGCCGATGCCGATCTTCGAGGTCATGTTGCCCGCGATGCCGGAGAAGATGATCTTCTCGGCCCCGAACTTGGTGATGAGCACCTGCGTGGTGGCGGCGGCGTTGGCCTTGCCCATGCCGGCGCAGCAGACCACGACCTCCTTGCCCGCGAGGGTGCCCTTGTGATATTCCACGCCGCCATAGGGCGCCACGGTGACGTTCTCCAGCTTGGCACAGAGCTGATCGACTTCATCGGGCATTGCGCCCATAATTCCGATAATCATAGTTGAAATCCTTTTCCTTGTAAGCTCGCCCCTAGGGAGAGCCGGCGAGCGAAATGAGCCTGAGAGGGCAATCAAACGTTGAACAGGAACTCAATGACGTCGCCGTCCTTGACGACGTATTCCTTGCCCTCGGTGCGCTGCAGACCCTTGGCCTTGACGGCGGCGTAGTCAAAGTTGTTGGCTTCGAGGTCGCTGTAGCCGATGACGCTGGCGCGGATGAAGCCGCGCTCGAAGTCGCTGTGGATCTTACCGGCGGCCTGAGGAGCCTTGGTGCCCTTGCGGATGGTCCAAGCGCGGCACTCCTTCTTGCCGTCGGTCAGGAAGGAGATCAGGCCCAGCAGGTCGTAGCTGGCGGTGATGAGGTTGTCCAGACCGCTGGCCTCGATGCCCATCTCAGCGAGGAAGGCCTTTTTCTCTTCGGGGGAGTAATCGGCGATGTCCTCCTCGGTCTTGGCGCAGATGGGGATGTAGCGGGCACCCTCTTCCTTGGCGCGGGCAGCCACCAGCGGGACATACTTGTTGTTCTCGATGCCCTCCATCAGGTCGTCCTCGCCCACGTTGCAGGCGTACAGGACCGGCTTTGCGCTCAGCAGACCCATCTCGTGCAGCACGGTCTGCTGTTCGGCGTCGCTCTCGTCGAAGTCGAAGCTACGGGCGGGTTTGCCGGCACTCAGGTGGTCGGCCAGCTGTTGCAGCCAAGCGGCCTCGGCGGCAGCGCCCTTGTTGTTGCCGCTCTTGGCGGCCTTGGCCATCCGGCCCGCGCGGTTCTGGACCACTTCGAGGTCGGAGAGGATCAGCTCATAGTCGATGGCGTCGATGTCGGCGATGGGGTCCACGGCCTCGGCCTTGGTCACGTCCTCGACGACATGGATGATGTTGTCGTCGTCGAAGCAGCGCACGACATGCACGATGGCGTCGCACTCGCGGATGTGGCCAAGGAACTTGTTGCCAAGGCCCGCACCCTGACTGGCACCCTTGACGAGGCCCGCGATATCGACGAACTCCACGATGGCGGGGGTCTTCTTGTTGGTCTGCCAGATCTCGGCCAGCTTGTCCAGCCGCTTGTCGGGCACGGCCACGATGCCGCTGTTGGGCTCGATGGTGCAGAACGGATAGTTCGCCGCCTCCGCGTTCTTGGTGGAGGTGATGGCGTTGAACAGAGTGGACTTGCCGACGTTCGGCAGACCGACGATACCTAATTTCATATCAAATACGCTCCTTACACGTTCTCGATCTATAAAACCACTCAGACCTCGCCCTTCGGGAGAGGTGGCACGGCAGGGCCGTGACGGAGAGGGTCCAGAACATAACAATACATCTATCATTATACGCAAAGCGGGAAGGGAGCGCAAGAGGTAGAAAAAGCTTCGGTGGGTTCGTTTTGCAAAAGTGTCAGTAGGGGATCCGGAAATAATCCATGACCGCTTTGAACTGATCCTGCGCGGTCAGGCAGGTATCCAGCAGATATCCTTGCTCCGACTTCCACTCATGGAGCCCCCGATAGTAGAACATTTTGAGGTCGTCCGTAATAATGAATGGCACGATGTTGTTCCGCAGACACTCCTTGAAGAGCAACAGCCGCCCGACACGTCCATTTCCATCCTGAAACGGATGGATGGATTCAAAGGAATAGTGAAATTCCAACAGGTCTTCCAGCGATTTGGCAGAATTTTGATTGTACGCAGATAAAAGCTCTTTCATCTGTGGGGCAACCAGTTCGGGAGCAGTGGTGCTTCTGCCGCCGACTTCGTTCGGAATTTTTTTGTATTCGCCGACGGCGAACCAGTCCTTGCGGGAATCGCTGGTGCCGCTTTTTAGGGTAAAGTGCAGCTTTTTGATCAGAGCTTCGGTGATGGGCTTCTTGGCATCTCGGATGACCATATCGATGCACTTGAAGTGATTGGCTGTTTCGACTACATCATCTACATTGATAACACCGTTCTCCATGCCAATGGTGTTGGTTTCGTAGATATACCGTGTCTGGTCATGGGTCAGGCGGCTGCCCTCAATGTGATTGGAGTTGTAGGTAAGGTCGATCTGGATTTTGTGATAGATTCCACCTTTGACATGTCCGGCCATTTCATCCTGTAAAACAGTAAGCAGAGTACGAGGTGCTTGTTGCTTTTTGTTGATACGTTCTGGACGCTCTGCATCCTGCGGAATATTCCATGTCTTGCCGATAAGGACTGCCCCCGGAATCTTGCCGGCAGCACAGTAGTTGCGGACCGTGCGCTCTGAAACATTCCATGATTTTGCCGTATCAGCGACAGAAAGATACTTCATATAAACACCTCCCAGTAAAATAATTATACCATTTTATCGGCAAGAAATCAAATTTTGAAATACGTAAAATTGAATTTTGCCGATAAAAAGTTGCGAATAATCTGGTAAAAAAGAATGGCCGCTGATGGAAAGAGAAATCTTTTCTTGATCCATGAGCGGCCATAATTTTGAGGGAGAAGACGGAACAAAACCATGTTGGTGCCGCTTTTTTGGCACCAGAAATGTGAAAAATCATACAAAACCTTCTTTATTTTGTCATAACTGTTCCGTATAATAGAAGATAGGCATTCATTGGAAACAACTGTCCCGGTGCGTGGGACGCTTTTTAAGAGACGATCACAAACGACGAACGAGTCGAGATACAGGAGGAACACTCATGGCAAACGAAAAGATCCTTGTCGTGGATGACGACGTGAATATCTGCGAGCTGCTGCGGCTCTATCTGACCAAGGAGGGCTATCAGGTCACCATCGCCAACGACGGCGAAGAGGGGCTGGACAAGTTCAATCAGGTCAAGCCCGACATGGTGCTGCTGGATGTGATGATGCCCAAGATGGACGGGCTGGAAGTCTGCCGCCGTATCCGCAAGCTGGGCAACACCCCCGTCATGATGCTGACGGCCAAGGGCGAGACCTTCGATAAGGTGCTGGGCCTTGAACTGGGCGCCGACGATTATATGGTCAAGCCCTTCGATGCAAAAGAGGTCGTGGCCCGTATCAAGGCAGTGCTGCGCCGTTGCACCGCTTCCACCCAGACCGAGACGAAAGAGGGCGTCATCGAGTTCGACAACCTCCGGCTGGATATGAACAGCTACGAGCTGCGGGTCAAGGGCAAGGTGGTGGAGGCTCCCCCCAAGGAGCTGGAGCTGCTCAACTGTCTGGCATCTCACCCCAACCGGGTCTACACCCGCGATCAGCTTCTGGACGAGGTCTGGGGCTTCGAGTATTACGGCGACAGCCGCACCATCGATGTCCACGTCAAGCGTCTGCGCGAAAAGCTGTCCGGCGCTTCCGACAAGTGGGAGCTGAAGACCGTCTGGGGCGTGGGCTATAAGTTCGAGGTGCGTCAGTAATGCGCAAAAGTATTTCCGTCACCTTCTTTTCGATGGTGGCGACCCTTCTGGTGCTGGGCACGGCGGTGATGGGATTCTCGGAATGGGTCCTGTTCAACCGCTATTTCGCGCAGGAGCGCTACGAGACGCTGGACAGCGTGGCCGAGGTCACCCAGCGGGCGGCGGACTACGTGGTGCAGCAGGCGGCGCTGCCCGGCGGCGATGAGCTGGATGCGCTGAGCGACAAGCTGGTGATCATCGGCGAGAGCGCGGAGGCCTACCTCTTTTTCACCGATGAGGACGGCAGCGTTCTCATCACGTCCAATCCGGAGCTGCTGGCCAAGGAGACGGTGCCCCAAGAGCTGATAGCCAAGGTGGGGGAGGATAAGCCCTACCACGTGCTGAGCACGCTGGACGGCGTGCTGACCGAAAAGAGCTACGTCTCCGTCCGGCAGACGCGGGATGCGCAGGGCGTGTGCAGCGGGTATCTGTTCCTCTGCTCCTCCGGCGCACGGCTGACGGCCTTCAAGCAAGAGTTCGGGTCGAACTTCTTCTTCTCGGCCTGCATTATGCTGCTCTGCGCCAGCGTGGTGACCTCCTTCCTGATGCGGCGGCTCACCGACCCGCTCCAGAAGATCACCGATGCGGCCCAGCGGTTCGGCGGGGGCGATTTCTCCGTCCGGGTCGAGGGCGTGGAGGGCGAAGGCGAGGTGGCCGATCTGGCCAACACCTTCAACCGGATGGCTGAGAACATCCAGTCCAACGACAACTCCCGTGGGCAGTTCATGGGCAACATCGCCCACGAGCTGCGCACCCCGATGACCACCATCAAGGGCTTCATCGACGGCATTCTGGACGGGACCATCCCGCCCGATATGCAGAACCACTATTTGCAGCTCGTCTCGGAGGAGACGGGCCGCCTTGCCCGGCTGATCCAGAACATGCTGGATCTGTCCAAGCTGGAGAGCGGCGAGTATCAGGTCAACGCCCGGATGTTCAACATCTGGGAGACCCTGACCGGCGTGGCTCTTTCGGCCGAGCAGCGGATCAACGACGGCATGATCGAGCTGGAGGGTCTGACCATGGACGAGAAAGTCCTCGTCTACGCCGACCCGGATCTGATCCATCAGGTCGCGTACAACCTGCTGGATAACGCCATCAAGTTCACCCCGGCGGGCGGGACCATCAAGTTCAAGGTCGAGAAGCTGGGCCCGGAGGTGGAAGTTTCCATCTGGAACTCCGGGCAGGGCATCAGCCCGGAGGCGCTGCCCCATGTGTTCCAGCGCTTCTATAAGGAAGACAAGTCCCGCGGGCTCCATGCGCGGGGCGCGGGCCTCGGCCTGAATATCTGCAAGGTGCTGGTCAACCTGTCCGGCGGCCAGATCCGGGTCGAGAGCCAGCAGGGCGAGTGGTGCCAGTTCGTCTTCACCCTGCCCACCTGCCCGCCCAACCCCGGCGAGATCAAGCGTCTGCCGGACGAATCGGGCCGCCCGGTGCCGGTGGAAGACCCCGCCAGCATGAAACCGGTGGATTAAAATCTGCGCAGTCAGGCTGCTCCGCATCCGGGAGCGGCTTGGCTGCTTTTTGTATTGCCGGGGCCGTGAAATGGATTTTTGCGTCTTTTCCGTGAAAAACACGGCTGTGGGTTTGATTTTTTGCGTGTTTTCATGTAAAATAGAAATAGCTATGTCTACCCTGAATTCTGTCTGCACAGGAGCGACAGAACCGGGCCAAATAGCAAAATTTTTCGTAAAAATAACGGAGAGTACAAACGAACATGACGATTGTAAGTCCTTCGATCCTTTCGGCTGATTTTACCAAGCTGGGTGCCGACTGCCAGATGGTTCTGGACGCCGGAGCGCAGATGCTGCACTACGACGTGATGGACGGCCACTTTGTGCCGAACATCAGCTTCGGCGTGCCGGTGCTGAAAAGCCTCCACAAGGGGATGCCCGCCGCCTTCTACGATGTCCACCTGATGATCAGTCATCCGCTGGCCTACGCGGAACCCTTCGCCAAGGCCGGTGCCACCTTGCAGAACTTCCACCTCGAATGCGAGGACGACATCCAAGCCACCATCGACGCCATCAAGGCGCAGGGCTGCAAGGTGGGCCTGACCATCAAGCCGGGCACCGCCCCGGAGGCGCTCAGCCCCTACCTCGACCAACTGGATCTTGTGCTGGTGATGAGCGTGGAGCCGGGCTTTGGCGGGCAGAAGTTCATGCCCTCGGCGCTGGAAAAACTGCGCTGGCTGCGGGAAGAGCGGGCCAAACGCAGCGCTCACTTCCTGCTGGAAGTGGACGGCGGTGTGGACGACACCACCGCGCCCCTCTGCGTGGAAGCGGGGGCCGACATCCTCGTGGCGGGCAGCGCCGTCTTCGGCGCAGCCGACCCGGCGGCCGCTGTGCGCCGTCTGGCCGCTCTGTGAGAGGAGCCGCACCATGGATGAAACTTTGATCCGTGCGCAGGAGCGGGAGCTGGCCAAGACCGGCCATTACTACAAACACCTCTGCTGGATGGTGGTGCCGCTGCTGTGCGTGTCCTGCTTCCTGTACGGGCTGCGGCCGCTGCTGCTCTGCGGCGCGGCCCTGCTGACCGGCAACCTCTGCGACCGTCTGGTTTCGCTGCTCCGCCGCCGCGTCTACCAACCCAAGGACTGCTCCAACGAGAGCTTTGCCCTCCTCATTGCGCTGCTGATGCCGGTGACGGTGGACTGGTACGTCCTCATCGCCGCCGTGCTGGCCGGTGTCCTTATCGGCAAGGAGGTCTTCGGCGGCTACGGCAGCTATCCTTTCAATCCGGCTGCTGTCGGCTACACGGTGGCGGCGGTGTCGTGGCCGGAACAGGTGTTCCGCTACCCGCAGCCCTACACGAACATCCCGCTGTGGGACGCTTCCGGCGTGCCGGTGTCCGACACCGTCTCCCAGACTCTGCGCAGCGGTGGCATCCTGAACATCGGCTCCCTGTCGCTGGGGCTGGGCGAGTACGCCGCCCCCATGGGCACCGGTGCTGCGCTGGTGATCTTGGCGTGCGGGTTCTTCCTCTGGCTGCAGAAGGATACCCGCCTGAGCGCGACCATCAGTTTCTTGGTGACGAGCGCCCTCATTGCCTTCTTCTTCCCCCGTCAGGTGGGTTTGATGGACGCTTCTTTCGCGGCAGGTCTGCTCTCCCGTTTGCAGTGTGTGCGGGACGAGCTGCTGACCGGCGCGATGCTCTTCAGCGCGGTGTTCCTGCTCAACGAGCCCTACACCTGCGCCCACCACCGCATCGGCCGCATCCTGTACGGCGTGCTGGTGGGTGCCGCGACCATGGGGTTTCGCTATTTCGGCGTCTATGATACGGGCGTCTGCTTTGCGCTGCTCACGGTCAACAGCATTTCCGGCTGGCTGGACCGCACCGAGACCCGCCTCTATCGGCTGCTGAACCGGAAGGAGGATGCGGAATGAGACGTCATATTGCCGAAGCGATCGCGCGCGACCCCGAAAAGTTCGCGCACCATGACCGCATTTTCAAAAATAACCCTGTCGTGATGCAGGGCATGGGTCTGGCTCCGCTGGTGGTCCTTGCCACTTCGGGCAAAAACGCCGCGATGCTGGCGGTGGCCGTGGCCCTGCTGCTGACGCCTTCCCGGATGCTGGCGTGCCTTCTGAGCCGCCTGTGCCCGCTGCGGGACGAGCGCCCGGAGCCGGAGGAGCTGGAGAAGAAGCTGCTGCCCCGTGCCTTTGTGTACAGCGGCAGTGCGGCGGTGGTCTACCTCGCCGCCTACCCCATCCTGAACATGCTGTTCGGCACCGACTTGCTGACGATGGGCGTCTACCTGCCCATGCTGGTGGTGGAGCCGCTGCTGACCTACCGGTTTGGCCGGGTGCAGGAGTCCATGCACAAGGCTGTTTCGAAAGGTCTGCGCATCACGCTGGGCTACGCGCTGCTCCTGCTGATCCTTGGCTGCGTCCGCGAGTGGCTGGCCTTCGGCACCGTGTTCGGCGTGGAGCTGAGCCGCTCCATCCTGCCCATGGCCAGTATGCCGGCGGGCGGCTTCATCGTGCTGGGCGTGGTGTGCGCCGTCTGGCGTGCGCTGGCCCGCAAACAGCGCGAATATCTGAAAAATGAGGCGCGCGGCTATCTGGCCGTGCATCCCCAGAGCCAAGAGAGCGGGAAGGAGGAAAAAGAATGAGCGAAGTGCTGCATCTTGTGGGCGTGTTCTTCAGCTACGCGGTGCTGGCCATCTTTGCCCAGAATGCCATCTTCACCCGCGGCCTCGGCGTTTCCCGCCTTGTCCAACTGGTCGGCGACAAGCGGACCAGCAGCTGGTGGTTCGCGCTGATGCTCTGCATCACGCAGGTACTGGTGGCTCCGCTGGCCTTTTATGCGGGCCGCCTCCTCGCCCCGCTGCCCAACCGCGCCCAGCTTCGCCCGGTGGTGTACCTTGCGTGCATCGCGGTGGTCTGCCTGTTTGAGCTGGTGGTCCTGAAGCTGGCCAAGGGCCCGCGCAGCGGCCAGCTCATCCGCATCCTGCCCATCGCCGCCGTGAACAGCGGCGTGCTGGGCACCGTTCTGGTCGAGCGCACCCAGAGCTTTACGCTGGAGCAGTCCATCGGCTTCGGCCTTGGCAGCGGCCTCGGCTATCTGCTGGCCGTCATGCTGGTGACGGAAGCCCAGAATCGTCTGCGCAGCCGGGCCATCCCGGAAGCGTTTCGCGGCTTGCCCATCACGCTGATCTACATCGGTGTGCTGGCGCTGGCCATCTATGGCTTTACCGGCCATTCCGTGATCTTGTAAAGACCCCAAGGGAGGGTGGTTCATTATGGCAAAATATCCAAAACGCCAGAAGGTCAAGCGCTACCGGCGCAGCTTTTACAGCCGCGAGATGCGGGTGAAAAAGGGCATTGGCATCGCGGTGCTGGTCCTCGTGGTGCTGGCCGCTGCATGGGTGGCCGCGCCGCATGTGCTGGACTGGGCGACCCATACGTGGTACACCGTCGTGCGCAACCGTGACCTTTCCGCCTCCTCCCCGGCGGGCGGGAGCGCTTCGTCCGCAGCCGAGAGCACGGCGTCGTCCGTGGCGGAGGAACCGGCAGCTTCTTCGGAGGCCCAGCCGGAGGTGGTGACGCCCGCTGTGGACGGCACCGCCATCGTGAAGGGCGCTTGGGCAGAGGCTGACCTCACGACCCTGACCGATGATGCCGCCATCCGCGCCGCAGCCCAGCAGCTCGCTGCGCAGGGCGCGAAGTACGCGGTCGTCACCCTGAAGGATGCCGCCGGCGCCGTCTATTACGCTTCGCAGGTGCCCGCCGCAGCGGCCAGCCCTGCCGGTGTGACGGTGGACCCGGCCAAGGTGGCCTCCATCTTCAAGGACGAGGGCCTGATCCCGGTGGCGAAGCTTGCCGCCTTCCGGGACCCTGCCGGTGCCCGCGTGGATCACGCCATGGCCATCCGGTATAAGAATCAGGAGTACCTCTGGCTGGACAATAAGGCGTCCGCTGGCGGCAATCCGTGGCTGAACCCCTATGCCGCCGAGGCGGTGCAGTACATCGGCGACCTTATCGACGAGCTGCACACGGCGGGCTTTGACCAGATCGTGCTGGAAAATGTCCAGTTCCCCTCCTCTACCAGCAGCAAGCAGGACTACGGCTCCACCAACGGTGTGGACCGCGCCGACCAGCTGACGGCAGACATCACCGCGTGGGAACAGCGTTTCGGCGGCAGTGTGACCCTCTGGTACAGCTATACACTGGCCGAGGTGACCGGCACCTCCCCGACGCTGGGCGTCCCGGCGGTGGAGCTGGGCGTGAAGAACCTGCTGGTGCGGGTGCCCTCGGCTTCCACCATGACCGACGAGGAGCATACCGCCCTTATCCAGAGCCAGACCGAGGCGGGTGCGGAACATGTCGTCGTGTGGGACCCGACGGCTGGAATTTTTGAATGAACCTGCGAAACCCTTTCATGAGAGGGAGGAATGTGATATGAAAAAAACATCCTGCTTTTCCCCGGCACATATCCTGCTGCCGTCGGAGCAGATCAAACTGGAGCAGTGGGGCTGCGTGGCCTGTGACCAGTTCACCAGCGACCGCTCCTATTGGGAAAAGGCGGAATGGGCAGCGGCAGGTTCACCCAGTGCGCTGAACCTGATCCTGCCGGAAGTGTATCTGGAAGACGAGGATGTTCCCCGGAAGATCGAAACGATCCATGCGGCCATGGACGAATACACCCAGTCGGTGCTGACCCGCGCCGTGGACGGTTTCATCTACGTGGAGCGCACCGAGCAGAGCGGCCGGGTGCGGCAGGGCCTCGTGGGCAAGATCGACCTCGAAGCCTACAGCTACGCCGAGGGCGCCAAGGCGGACATCCGCCCCAGCGAGCACACGGTGGAGAGCCGCATCCCGCCCCGGATGGCCGTCCGGCGGGGGGCCAGCCTCGAAACGCCCCACATCATGATGCTGGCCGACGACCCGGACTGCACCCTCATCGAGCCCATCGGTGAGAAAAAGGCGCAGCTGCGCAAAGTCTACGAGGGTGAACTGATGCTGGGCGGCGGCCACATTGCGGGCTGGGCCGTGGAGGACCCGGCGCTGCTGGCCCAGATCGACGCCGCCTTGCAGCAACTGGGCAGTCAGGAAGCCTTTGACGTCAAATACCCGGAGGCCAAGGGGGCCGCGCCGCTGACGCTGGCCGTCGGCGACGGCAATCACTCGCTGGCTTCCGCCAAGGCCTGCTGGGAGGAGCTGAAGCCCACCCTGACCCCGGAGCAGCGGGAACACCACCCGGCCCGGTGGTGCCTTGCCGAGGTGTGCAACGTCCACTCCCCGGCCATTGAGATCGAGCCCATCCACCGCGTGCTGTTCAATGTGGACTGCGGCGCGGTGCTGCTGGCCCTCATCGCGTGGAGCGACTCCAACAACGCGGGCATTTGCTTCGGCGATGCCAAGCAGCAGTCCTTTACGCTGGCGGGCCCCCACATTGCCAACGTGCTCAGCTTCGAGCGCCCCATCGCGCCCCTGACCGTCGGCACCATCGACACCTTCATCGAATACTTTATGGCCCGCCACATCGAGGCCCGCGTGGATTACGTCCACGACGAGCCCGCCGTCCGTGCCCTGTGCAAACAGCAGGGCGGCGTGGCCTTCCTGCTGCCGCCCTTTGAAAAGAGCGACCTGTTCAAGGGCATCGTGATGGGCGGCGTGCTGCCCCGCAAGACCTTCAGCATGGGCCATGCAGAGGAAAAGCGGTACTACATCGAGTGCCGCAAGATCAAAGAATAAACGTTACGAAATGCCAGAGGCTCCCCCAGCAGAGGGAGCTTCTGGCAAAGAGGGAAACATTTTATTGATACAGGAGAACCATGACTTTTAACGAACTGAATCTGTCCGCCCCGCTGCTGCGTGCCGTTGCGGAGGCGGGTTACGAATCCCCCTCGCCCATTCAGGCATCGGCCATCCCGCCGGTGCTGGCCGGGAGGGACTTGATGGGTTGCGCCCAAACGGGCACCGGCAAGACCGCAGCCTTTGCGCTGCCCATGCTCGACCGCCTGACCGCGAACCCTGCGAAGAAGAAAGGGGCCGTCCGCGCCCTGATCCTCACCCCCACCCGTGAGCTGGCTCTGCAGATCGGCGAGAGCTTTGAAATGTACGGCAAATACCTCTCCCTGCGCAGCACCGTCATTTTCGGCGGTGTGGGTCAGGCCCCGCAGGTGGCAGCTATCAAAAAGGGCGTCGATATCCTCATCGCCTGCCCCGGCCGCCTGAACGACCTTGTGGGGCAGGGGCTCATCGACCTCGGCAGCATCGAGATCTTCGTGCTGGACGAGGCCGACCGGATGCTGGACATGGGCTTTGTGCATGACGTGAAGAAGGTCATCGCAAAGCTGCCCAAAGTGCGCCAGAACCTGATGTTCAGCGCCACCATGCCTAAGGAGATCGAGCAGCTGGCGGCGGGCATCCTGCACGACCCCGCCTTCGTCAAGGTGGACCCCGTGTCCAGCACGGTGGACCGCATCGACCAGAGCCTGTACTTCGTCGAGAAGGGCAACAAGAAATTCCTGCTGCCGTGGCTCATCCAGAACCTGAATCCGCCGGTGCAGAACGCGCTGGTCTTCAGCCGCACCAAGCACGGCGCGGATAAGATCGCAAAAGACCTGAACAAGCAGGGCATCCCTGCCGCCGCCATCCACGGCAACAAGAGCCAGTCCGCCCGTGTGGCCGCGCTGGAAGGCTTCAAGGCCGGGCAGACCAAGGTGCTGGTCGCCACCGACATCGCCGCCCGCGGCATCGACATCAGCGAGCTGTCCCATGTCTTCAACTACGACCTGCCCGAAGTGCCGGAAACTTACGTCCACCGCATCGGCCGCACGGCCCGCGCGGGCGCAGACGGCACCGCCGTCAGCTTCTGCGCCCCGGAGGAGCAGGAGTATCTGGCCGGCATCGAAAAGCTGAACCGCCAGAAGATCCCGGTGGTGTCCGGCCACCCGTGGGACGGCGTGCCCGCCCCCGCCAAGAAGGAGCCGCCGGTGCGGGGCAAAAAGCCCAAGGCGGCGGCCGAAGCCCCGGCTGCCAAGCCGGAACAGCCCGCCAAGGCCGTGAAACCGGCCAGACCCAAAAAAGAAAAACCGGCCGCAGAAAAGCAGCCGTTGAAATCTCAACCGAAAGAGGAACCATCCATGGAAGAAAATCAGAAGCGATCTTCTGGCAAAACCCCCGCTATCTACTTAATAACCGCCCCCGCCGCGAGGACAGTGCCGCCGCCCCCAACCGGGGCAGCAATGCGCAGCCCAAGTTTGACCCCCACTTCGTGAGCGCCCCGGAGGCAACGCCGCTCCGCCCTGTGAAGAAGGCCGCCCCGGCTCAGCCCGCCGCCAAGGCCGCTCCGGCAGCGAACAACGCCAAGAGCGAACAGGGCAGCGGCCAGAACCGGCGCAATGACCGGGGGCAGCG
>OBYM01000750.1_pt1 | contig 16202 bp, 16 predicted proteins | sample 1538191 | NCBI WGS metagenome assembly OBYM01 (sample SAMEA2580165, study PRJEB22360) | human gut metagenome | biome: human gut; feature: human-associated habitat; material: faeces | place: Denmark | collected 2008/2010 | reverse complement strand
CGGGCGGGTGTCCTCCGCAGCGTCCGGCTCCGGCTGTCCCTCGTCCGGCTGCTCCTCAGCGGCGGGCTGTCCGTCCTCCGGCTGAGAGCCGTCGGGAGCATGCTCCTCCCCGTCTCCCAAGGGAACGGGGGGCTTGATCTCCTCGCTGACGATGTGGATGTTCTTGGCGGGGGGCTCGATATCCCCGGGCAGCGGCTTCTTTTTCTCCGACTGCCGGGTGGAGGCGTAGGCGTCCTCCACCAGGGCGGGGTCCCGGCCCTCGATGATGGCCACCATCTCGCCGCCGGTGATGGTCTCCTTCTCCAGGAGGTAGGCCACCACCTTGTGCATGTCCTCCAGGTTGTCCTGGATGAGGGCCACAGCGTCCTTGTAGCACTGGTCCAGGATGACCTTGACCTCCTTGTCCATGATGGCCGCCGTCTCCTGGGCGCAGTCCAGGCCGTAGCCGCCATCCAGATACTGGTTGCGGATGGAGCCCAGGGCCATCATGCCGAACTCGTCGCTCATGCCGAACATGGCAACCATGTTCCGGGCGATGTTGGTGGCCTCCTGGATATCCTGGGAGGCGCCGTTGGTCATGGTGTGCATGACCACCTCCTCGGCGGCGCGGCCGCCCATGGAGACGGTGATCTTGGCCATGAGCTCTTCCTTGGTGCGCAGGTTGGTCTTGTCCTCCTCGGGCATGAGCAGGGTGTAGCCCAGAGAGCCCTCGGTGTGGGGGACAATGGTGATCTTCTGCACCGGCTCGGCATTCTTCTGCTTGTAGGCCACCATGGCGTGGCCCACCTCGTGGTAGGCCACCAGCTTCTTCTCAAACTCGGTGAGCACAGAATTTTTCTTCTCGCTGCCGGCGATGACGAACTCGAAGGAGGCCAGCAGGTCCTCCTGGGTCACCAGTCTCCGGCCGTGGCGCACCGCCCGGAGGGCGGCCTCGTTCACCAGGTTGGCCAGGTCGGCGCCCACGCACCCGGCGGTGGCCAGGGCGATCTTCTTCAGGTCAACGTCCTCGGACAGCTTGATCTTCCGAGTGTGCACCTGGAGGGTGGCCAGGCGGCCGGCCAGGTTGGGCCGGTCGATGGTGATGCGCCGGTCGAAGCGGCCGGGCCGCAGCAGGGCCTTGTCCAGCACCTCGGGCCGGTTGGTGGCGCCCAGGACGATGATGCCCTTGCCGGGGTCAAAGCCGTCCAACTCGGCCAGCAGCTGGTTCAGGGTCTGCTCCCGCTCGTCGTTGCCGCCCATGCGGTTGTCGCGGGACTTGCCGATGGTGTCGATCTCGTCGATGAAGATGATGCAGGGGGCCATCTTGGCGGCCTCTTTGAACAGGTCCCGGACCCGGGCCGCGCCCATGCCCACGAACATCTCCACGAAGTCGGAGCCGCTGATGGAGAAGAAGGGCACTCCCGCCTCTCCGGCCACCGCCTTGGCCAGCAGGGTCTTGCCGGTGCCCGGCGGGCCCACCAACAGGGCGCCCTTAGGCAGCTTGGCGCCGATCTCGGTGTACTTCTGGGGGTTGTGCAGGATGTCGATGATCTCCTGGAGGGACTCCTTGGCCTCGTCCTGACCGGCCACGTCCAGGAAGGTGACGCCGGTCTTTTTCTCCACGTAGACCTTGGCGTTGGACTTGCCCAGGTTGCCCATGCCGCCGATGCCGCCTTTGCCGCCCACGCCCCGGAACAGGAACCAGAACAGGCCCACCATAATGAGAACGGGCAGGATATAGGCCATGAACAGGCTGAGCAGATAGGAGGAGCTGTCCACCGGATCTGTGTAGGCATAACCGCCTTTCGGCAGATGCTGCTGCAGCAGGGTCATCAGCTCACTGTCATCCACACCGCTCAGGGGGATGGTCACATACTGTACGGGCTCATTGGGGTCCTGCTGGCGGGTAGGCATCAGGGACTGCATCAGCTCCTGAGTCTGGCTGGTGCTCTCCTGCTCCTCCTGAGGCAGTTCCACCTCCACTCCCTCCCGGAGCGTAAAGGTAATCTGACTGGCCTCCACATTGACCTTGTCGATCTTATCCTCCACCAGCCACTCCCTAAAAGTGGTGTAAGGGACCGTGACGGTGCCTGCCTGTTCATAGGAGGACATACAGCCCCGGAACAACAGCGTCAGGAACAGGGCCCACAGGACAATGCTCACCAGTCCGAACGCGTTGCGCCGGTTGTTGCTGCCGCCTCCTCTGTTGGGATTGTTGTTGTTTCTCTTGTCTGGCTTCAAGGGAGAATACCTCCGTCAAATCTGCAAAACAGAAATTCCATGGACCCGGGCACGGGAAAATCCCTGTGCCGCCGCGTCTCTGCGGGCGGGTCCAAGTCTTTTATACTATAACACACTATCCCTTTAAAAACAAGAAATCGGCCTGTAAACTTTCTGTGAAAGTGAAGGGGTAAACGATTGGGCGTACCTTTGGACAGAGACAGCGGGGCCCGGAGAGGGGCAAAACAGCTCCTCTCCGGGCCCGGTTGGCACTGATTTTAATGTGTACTCCCCTGCTCAGGGCTTGCACGTCCCGCAGGGGGAGTACCCCTGGTCCAGGAGGGACTGGCGGGTGCCGGTGTAGTCCTGGCGGTTGGCGGGGTTCATGTTCTCCACCCCGGAGCAGTCGGGCAGGTGGAATTTTTTCGAGTTGGTATTGAGCACGTAGTGCTGCTCCGTCTCCGCGGCGGTCTCCCCGCCGGAGGAGGCGGTACCGGAGCTCTGGGGCTCCTCCCCGTCCAGCCAGCTCTCCCCGGTGGCGTAGTCGATGGCAATACCCGGCTGGTTGTTGTAGCAGTAGACATGGAAGCACACGCCCTCGCCGCCGTCCTCCACCGAGAGGGCCTCCAGCTCCACCCCACGGGCTACCAGCTCCGTGCCGGAGAACACCGGGGTCACCCGGTAGAGCACGTGGTTCCCCGTCTCCTTCACGTAGTCGGCCACCAGATTTTCAAAGGGGAGCATCCCCTCCACATTCAGGTACCGGGTGCCGGTGATCAGGTTCTCCTCGTTGGCGTTCTCCCCGGTGAGCTGGAACCCGATGAGATGGCAGCGGTTATAGAGGTAGCCCCCGTCCACCAGCTGGGTGTCGTACTTGGCGGTCTGCCAGCCGGAGGGTTTTACACTGCTGATGGACTCACGGTCCTGGGTGGGCATGGTGTCCAGCCCCACGCTGGCATAGGCCGCGCCGCACCGGCCCAGGGAATCCAGGGGGCTGTACTCCTCAAAGCCCTGGGCGGCCTGGTCCAGCTCCTCCTGGGTGAAGTCTGGCTGGTTGTCGCTGAGTACCACATAGGGCTCGCCGGAGAAGGCCGGCAGGTCCTCCAGAGAGAAGGAGGTCTGGGTCCCCCCGGGCGCAGACCCGCAGGCGGACAGGAGCAGGCACAGGAGCAGAAACAGGGACAGGGAAACTTGCTGAATACGCTTCATCGCTGGTAAATCTCCTTTGTAATCACGTCGTGGGAAGATCCGGGAAATTCCGTCCGGCCGGTCAGGGTCCAGCCCTCCGGGGGCAGGGCGATCCTCCGGTCGGAGGGGTAGTGCCGGTTCCACCGGTAGAGGATGAGCCTCTCCGCCCGCTCCAGGGCGGGGCCGGGGCCGGTGAGCTCCAGGAAACAGAAATCCTCCGGACCCGCCTGGGTCCAGGGCTCCTCCGCCGTGCGGATGTGTTTGGCCTCCTGGGGGAACAGTGGGCGGGAGTAGGGCTCCACCCAGAGGGTGCATCCCCCGGCCTGCGTCAGCAGGTCGGCGGACACCGCCCGGTCCCGGCTCTGCCGCCGGCGGTTGAAGGACAGGCCACCCCGGTCGTCCACACAGAATGCGAGGGTCACGGTCATCCCTCCTGGTACAAATGTTTGAGTGGTATCAGTATATCATCCCCGGGGCGGATTGGCAAGGTTTTCTTGGGGCGGTCTCGTCCGCCTCCCCTTGACGGGAGGGTCCGGGGCCGGTATGCTCAAAAAAAACGGAATCTGCTTGCAGCACCGCCCTCCCCCGGTGCGTATATAGGGGCAGAGAGACACAAAGGAGGGATCCAGATGGACGACCAGGCGTTGATCCGGGCGCTTCGGGCCGGAGAGCGCGCCGCCCTGCGCCGGACCATGGAGGTCTACGCCGGCTACACGTCGGCGGTGCTGGGCAACACCCTGCGGGGACAGGCCAGCCGGGAGGACCTGGAGGAGCTACTGTCCGACGTATTCCTGTCCCTGTGGCGGAGCCGGGAGGGGCTGGACCCGGAGAAGTCCCTGAAATCCTGGCTGGCGGCGGTGGCCCGGAACCGGGCGGTGGACTTTCTCCGCCGGAAAAAGGAGACCCACCCGGTGCCCGACGGCCTCCCAGACCCCGCCCACGGCCCGGAGGAGCAGGCGGAGCGGCGGGAGGCGGAGGAGCGGCTGCGGGCCCTGGTGGAGAGTATGGAGGAGCCCGACCGCACATTGTTTCTCCGGTACTACTATGAGGAGGAGCCCCTGGACCAGGTGTGCCGGGCTTTGCAGATGCGCCCGTCCACCGCCCGGTCCCGGCTGTGCCGGGGGCGCAGGAAGCTGAAGGAGCGTCTGACCCAGGAAGGAGGGATGCTGGATGCGCAGTCACATCCATGAGCTGTGGGAGGACCTGGAGCTGTCCCCCCAGTACCCGGAGCCCGACCTGGACCGGGTCATGGACCAGGTCATGGACCGGATCGCGGCGGAGGAGCCGCAGGCAGAAGGAACCGCTCATGTCATCAAAGAGAGGAGACGACCCATGCACAAGAGGAAACTGTTGCTGTCCCTGGCCGCCGCCCTGGTGGTGCTCACCGGTTCGGCGGTGGCAGTGGGAAGCCAGCTGGGCCTGCTGGATGTATTTTTCCAGGGGGACACCAGCGCGCTGGAGCCATACGTTCAGACGGACCTGGGCAGCGCGGAGAACGAGGACTTCCGCTTTACCGTGGACAGCGCCTACTACGACGGCATGACCGTCTACGCCACCGTCACTGTGGAGGGGCTGAATGAACAGGCGGTGGAGGATTTAAAGAGTAATCGCGCCGATGCGGAGGCCCACCGTGAAATGTGGGGGGATGCATTGGCGGACAATATGCTGGAGACAGGAAAATTTGGCCCGGACACTATCCGTGCCAACCAGGATGAAGTCACCGAAGCGGCTGGTTTTTGGTATAGTGGTGGGAACGGCGGCATCCATGAACTGGAAGCGCCTTCAGACACCAGCCGGTCCTGGCAGGTGGACTTCACCTTCTCTAGGTGGTTGGGGCCTCTGGATATTCCGCTGAAGGTGTGGGCGGGACTGATGGGGGAGGAGTATGCAGTGGAAATCCCCCTGGATACCGTGGTGGGGGCCGCCCACTTGGAACCAGATCAGGAGTTTTTGTTCAATCCCCTTACGGATCAACGGGCCATTTTAACCGAGGTCACCCTCACCCCCACCCAGCTGTACTATGAAATCCAGACCGTGGGGGAGATGAAAACGGATACGGGCTGGGACGTGATGGAGGGCCGCTTTGTGCTGAAAATGAAGGACGGCTCCCTGATTACCTCGTCCCAGCTGCACGGTCTTCCTAGCGGAGGAAAAAATGGCTGGGATGACGGAGAATTTGCCTACGGAGTGGAGTTCCACAAGGTGCGGTTCTCCGACGTGAGCGAGGTGGAGGCCATCATTTTCGGGGACACAGAATTTCCCCTGGATGGCTCCGAGCCCACCCTTGCGGATGAGAGCGAACGCTTCTACCCCTTCTATGTCCCCCGGTACGACGAGAACGGGCCGTGGTGCACCGATGTGGAGGCCTTGTGCCGGGGCCTGGGGGCGGAGTATATCTGGGATGAGGACACCCAGACTGCCACCGCCACCTACCGGGACGTGACTATTCAGATGACTGTGGGCAGCAGCCAGGTCCTGGTGAACGGGAAACCCGTTGAGCTGACCGGCAGCATATGGGACGAGGAACTCCAGGATTGGATCGACGACGTTCCCCTGCCCATCGCGCGGGAGGACGGGATGCTCCTTGCCCCCACCTACTTGTTCTACAACTGGAGCGCCATCGGAGATACATGGGACGTCAGTATCAGCTATCTCCATGTGGACGGTCAAGTCAACCAAGACCCCGACCGGTTAGTGGTCCTCCCCTAACTGTATACAGACGAAGCCCCCGGGCCGCAGGCCCGGGGGCAGTTTTTATGTGGCGGAGGCGGTTTTCCAGTGCTTCTTCCAGAAGCGCAGGAGCAGGAGCCCGGCCAGAATCCCCGCCAGCAGGGAGCTCCCCGCGAAGTTCAGCCAGATGCCGGTGAGCCCGAAGGGGGACAGGGCGGCCAGCAGCAGAACCGGGAAGATCAGGGCGGTGGAGATGGAGATGAGGGAGGCCTCCCCCGCCCGCTCCAGGGCGGTCATAAAGCTCTGACAGGCGAAGGAGAACCACCGGGTCACATAGGTGAAGGCAAACAGCTGGATGGCCGTCCGGGCGGTGGCCAGGAAGCCCTCGTCCATCCCGGACAGGAACAGGGCGGTGATCTGATCGGGGAACAGGAACATGACCACCGCGGACAGCAGAGAGATGACGGCGGCGGCGGAGAAGCAGTACTTCTCAATGGCCAGGATGCGGCCCTTGCTGCCCGCCCCCCAGTTGTAGCTGACGGCGGGCTGGAGGGAGTCGCAGCAGCCGTACATGAGGGGCTGAATGAGGCCGTCCACATACATGAGGATGCCGTAAATGGACACGGCGTTCTGTCCCCCCACCCGCAGCAGCACCGCGTTCATGATGATGGAGGTGACACGGCCGGAGATATTGTTCAGGAAGTTGGGGCTGCCGCAGGCCACGATCTGCTTCACCATGGACACGGAGAATCTGGGCCGGCAGAACTTCAGCTGCAGCTTGCCCCGGGCAAAGGGGTACAGGGCGATGGCCACGCAGGCGATCATGCCCAGGGAGGAGGCCAGGGCCGCCGCCCAGATGCCCCATTTCAGCACCGCCAGCAGGAAAAACTCCAGCACGGCGGTGAGAATGGACATGAGGATGTTCAGCCACATGCTCATGCGGATCTTGCCGCAGATGCGCAGATAGTTGTCCGAGGCAAAGATAACGGTGGTAAGGGGGGAGAGCAGGGCGTACACCCGCAGGTACTGCACCGCCAGCGCGGCCAGCTCCGGCTCCGCCCCCAGCAGCTGAAAGAGGAGGGGCGCGGCGAAGAACAGCACCGCCCCGATGAGGGCCCCCGTCCCCACGATCATCAGACAGGCGCAGGTAAAAATATTGTTGGCCGCCTTCTCCTCCTTCTGGCCCAGCCGCACCGAGATGGGCACGGCGGAGCCCACGCCGATGAGGTCGGCCAGGGCAAAGTTGATGATGACAAAGGGCATGGCCAGGTTGATGGCGGCGAAGGCGGTGTCCCCCAGCACCTGGCCCACCAGAATGCCGTCAATGAGCTGATAGAGGGCGGAGGCCAGCATGCCGATGGCCCCCGGCAGGGCCGCGAGCACAAAGAGTTTGCCGGGCGGGGTTTTGGCAAATAGCGTGTTGTGGTCCATATTGCGTCTATTTCAACTCCGTTCGATCAAAAATTTCCCGTTGAAATTCCTGGGTCATGTTCCGGGTCAGCACCTCAACGGCCTTTACAAATTCCGAGGAGTACTCCCCCAGGGTGCGGGATATGGCCCGCTCCTCCGCCTGATAGATGGGCCGGAGCACCTTTTGGGCATAGGCCCGCCCGGCGGCGGTGAGGGTGATGTTTTTCTCCCGGGAGTGCCCGCTGGGGACCAGAGAGAGGTAGCCCGCGTCTGTGTACTCCTTGACAATGGTGTTGATGGTGGTCTTTGGGATCAGAAGCTCCTCAGCCAGCTGCTTCTGGGAACAGGGCGGGCCGTTGTCCAGGGTATACAGCAGCGAGAGGGCGTTCTCCTTCACCCCCAGGCGGCGGGCCGCCAGATAGTACAGGCCGTCTATCTTGTTGCAGCAGACGTAAAAGCGGTCCAAAAACGACCGGCTGGATTCCATCGCCATCCCTCCTCAGACAGATAATCCGGATTCGTACCAGCACAGGATTATAGTACGGATTCGGATTAAAGTCAAGAGGGATTTTCAAACCGGTTGCGCCCTCCCCGCCTCCCGTGCTATACTGAGAGGCAGAAACTGACATTGGCAAGGAGCGCGTATCCATGAAGTATTTGATCTATGGGGCCGGGGGCATCGGGGGCTGTCTGGCCGCCTTCCTGGCCCAGGGGGGAAAGGACGTGTCCCTCATCGCCCGGGGCGCCCACCTGGAGGCCATTCAGAAAAACGGACTGGTGCTGGAGACCGGCCACGGCGCCTTCGCCGTCCCGGTGCGGGCCTGTGAGCAGGAGCAGGTGACCGACAAGCCGGACGTGATCTTTGTGTGCGTGAAGGGCTACTCCCTGGAGGGGACCCTCCCCACCCTGAAGCGGCTCTCGGACGGGCACACCATCGTCATTCCCCTGCTGAACATCTACGGCACCGGCGCCCGGCTCCAGCCGGAGCTCTCCCCCGCCCTGGTCACCGACGGGTGCATCTACATCGCCGCCGAGATCAAGGCCCCCGGCACCGTCCACATGAGCGGAGACATCTTCCGGGTGGTGTTCGGCCCCCGCACGCCGGAGGAGTACCGCCCGGAGCTGGAGGAGGCCGCCCGGGACCTGAACGACTGCGGAATCGAGGGCATTTTGTCCCAAAACATCCAGCGGGACGCGCTGATGAAGTTCTCGGTGGTGTCCCCCATGGCGGCCTGCGGCATCTACCACAACATCCAGGTGGGGGGCATGCAGGCGCCGGGGCAGCCCCGGGAGGACTTTAAGGCGCTGGTGGCGGAGGTCGGGGCCCTGGCCCAGGCCATGGGCTTCCCCTTCCCCGAGGACCCGGTGGCCCGGAATCTGGCCATCCAGGACGCCCTGGACCCGGACGCCTCCACCTCCCTGAAGCGGGACCTGGACGCGGGAAAACCCTCCGAGGTGGACGGGCTCATCTTTGAGGTGGTCCGCCTGGGCCGGAAGTACCACGTCCCCACCCCCATGTACGACAGGGTGGCCGCCAAGCTGGGCTTCAACTTGGAGGAGTAACCATGATCAATACAACGCTCTGTTATATCCGCCGGGGTGATGACTACCTGATGCTCCACCGGATCAAGAAGAAAAACGACCTGAATCAGGACAAGTGGATCGGCATCGGCGGCAAGTTCGAGGACAAGGAGAGCCCGGAGGACTGCCTCCTCCGGGAGGCCCGCGAGGAGACCGGCCTCACCCTCACCGACTACCGCTACCGGGGGATTGTCACCTTTGTCTCCGACCGCTGGCCCACCGAGTATATGCACCTGTTCACCGCCGACGGCTTCACCGGGGAGCTGAAGGAGTGCGACGAGGGGGTGCTGGAGTGGATTCCCCGGGACCGCCTGCTGGAGATCCCCCACTGGGAGGGGGACGCCATCTTCCTGGAGCTGATCGCCCGGGAGGAGCAGCCCTTCTTCTCCCTGAAGCTGTGCTATGAGGGGGACGCCCTGGTGGAGGCGGTGCTGGACGGCAGACATATAAAAGGAGGTTCCGCGCCATGATCTATACCATTCAGAATGAATTTCTCACCGTCCGGGTGGAGGACCTGGGGGCCCAGCTCTCCTCCATCCAGGCCCCCGACGGCACCGAGTACCTGTGGCAGGGCGACCCGGACATCTGGGCCCGCCGGGCCCCCATCCTGTTCCCCTTCATCGCCCGGCTGCGGGAGAACACCTACTGTCTGGACGGACAGCCCTACGCCATCTCCACCCACGGCTTTGCCCGGGACATGGTGTTCTCCCTGGTAGAGCAGGGGGAGGACCACATCTCCCTCCAGCTCGCCGACACCCCGGAGACCCGGAAGGTCTACCCCTTCTCCTTCTCCCTGACGGTGACCTACACCCTGGAGGGGAACCGCCTGAAAAAGTGCCACCGGGTGGAGAACCGCTCGGACAAGGACATGTACTACGAGCTGGGGGCCCACGACGGCTTCCGGGCCCCGGTGGAGTCCGGCGTCCCCATGTCCAGCTGGTCCATCCGCCTGCCCGGCGTGGAGCGCGTCCAATTTTACGGCATGGATGAGAGCTGCACCCTCACCCCCAAGGGGGAGGCCATCCCCCTTGAGAACGGGAAGCTCCCCCTCACCCCCTCCACTTACGGGCTGGACACCATGGTGCTGGACCGCCCGCCTCGGGCCACGGCCCAGCTGGTGGACGGCTGGGGCCACCCCCGGGTGACGGTGGAGTTCCCCGACTTCGACTATCTGGGGCTGTGGACGGCGGATAAACCCTTCGACACGGGGTATGTGTGCATCGAGCCCTGGTCCTCCCTCCCCGACGCAACTTTCGTGGGGCGGGAGCTGTCCCAAAAGGCTGGGGTGCGCCGCCTGGCCCCCGGTGAGAGCGAGGAGCTGTCCTATCTCACCACCATCAACCATCGAGACAAGGAGGAAAAGGGATGAAGCCGGAATATGTGAATACCTTCGCTCTGCGCAAAGTGGTCAATAAGGACGGTGAGGCGCTGGAGATCACCCTGGACGCCTCCCACAAGTACATGGAAAACAACGTCACCGTCACCTCCAACGGCCTGGAGAACGTGGCCACCCCCGCCTCCGACCAGGTGGCCTCTCTGGTGATGAACCGGCAAACCGCCATCTCCCTGCGAAATCTGCTGATCCAGACTTTGGATGGAGAGACCTGAAAAAAATTCACCACCCTCGGGTGAATGCCGGCGAGGCAGTGTCAAACGCGAATTAAACTGAACGGCTGACGAATTGGTACGGTTAAAAAACCGGCGTGCTATTTCATTGCGAAATAACACGCCGGTTTTCCACGCACCTGTGCCAGCTTTGGATGGGACGACTAAAATCAGTCTTTGTTATTGATAGAATCGTTGCAGGAGAACTGCCCGACCGGCCTTCTGGCCGGCGGCGCTTTTGCGCCGTACGAGTGTTTTGCCGCAGGCAAAACCTCGGCGCAGGCGGAATTCACTTCCGCCGAGCATTTGAATCACCGAAGGGTGGAGGCCGCCTATAAACGCCGATATTCATACGTTTTAATCTCCGTATCTGTTTGATTGTTTCTACTGTGTCCCGCCCAAACCGACTGAGGGACTTCACTAAAATTAGGTTACCAGGGGCTTTTTTTGCTGTCCGTATAATCTGGGGCTGTTCAACAATGTCGTGCGGGGCTTTGCATCAAAGCAGCTCCTTCGTTTTTCTGGCGAGGTAAAGCGGTATATTCGTGATCTCGCCGTCCTTGCGATACCCCCGCTTTGAAAAGCGAATAGCGTGTTCAGGATGACGGTTAGCAATAAACCGCTTGAAAGACGGCGCGGACTTGTCTTCGCCGCCCTTCGCCTCAATTGGAATGATTTCTGTGCCGTTTTGCAATAAAAAGTTAATTTCTCCTGCTTTGTCTGAGTAATAGCGAGGCTCCACCGCAAACTGCCCGCGAAGCTGCTGCAAGACATAGTTTTCGGTCAGAGGCCCTTTGAACTGATAATCAGCTTTCAACAGAATCGCGCTGTTGTCGATACCCGCCATGTGTTTGAGAAGCCCTGTGTCAAATAGGAACAGCTTGAATTGATCGAGCTTATCAAAGGCGGAAAGAGGATGCTCCATCTTGGAGACATTGTAGATACGGTTGAGCATACCGGCTGAGACAAGCCATTCAATCGCTTCCTCAAAGTCCCGTGCTCTGCCACCCTGCCGGACAGCGCCATAAACAAACTTCTCGTTGGATTTGGCAAGCTGAGAGACAATGCTGCGGAACACCATCAGAATGCGCCCACTGTTCACCTTCCCGTTGTGCTTGGAAAAATCGTTCTCGTAGATTTCCACGAGTTCTCGCTGGATTTGGGAAACTGCCGCAGGGTCTTTGTGGTTGACCCAAGAGACAACGCATTCCGGCATCCCACCGATGATCAGATAGTTGTTGTAGACTTCCAGCAGACGGTTATGGAAGATTTCCTCAATGTGCTGGTCCTTCTGGATGCTTTCATAGTAAGTAAAGAGAGCAGGATCAATCGCTTCCAAAAATTCATCAAAGTAAAGCGGATATCGCTTTACATCGTCCCTTATCATCACAGGGCAACAATCCGGCAACAGGGCAACAATTTCTGTCCTTCTGCAACCGCAGTACCGGAAACACTGCCATTATACCATATAACCGTACAGTCTGAAAGGATTTGGGTGGATTCGGCCCAAATCCTTTTTCTTTTCTCACTCTAAAAAACGAGAGGACTGTATGATATGTCACTGAACAATAAGACGGCCGAAAACGGCACCTTCCGAAAGCGCCAGGGCTTCACCATGGCTAGTAATGCCGCCATCCGCGACCGCAAACTGTCACTGAAAGCCAAGGGGCTGTACACGTTTATTATGTCCTACGCCACCATGCCGGGCCTGACCCTCACCAAGAGCTTTCTGGCAACCCACTGTCTGGAGAAGGAGCGCGCCTTCAACAGCGCCTGGGACGAGCTGAAAACCCATGGTTTCCTGAAAGTGTACTTCACCCCGTCCGGCGAGAACAACCGCTGGTGCGTGGAGTATGAGCTTCTGGACGTGGCCGACCCTGCCGACGGAGTACACACCTACTATTACAATCTGGCCGGGGAAGTTACCGCAACCAACCTCACCCGGAAGGCCCAACGGGACAACGCCGAACCGGCCCCGGAACAGCAGGAAGATTCCCGTACCCCACAAAATGTAGGGGACGCGCCCCGTACCCTACATTATGCCAATGTGATCGACGCCATCAACCGCAACTCCGATCACTGCACCGAGGGCGGTCTGTCCGAGTTTCTGGAGCAGACCATGGACGACTTTCTGAACGCCTGCGAGAACACCGAAATCACCGACATCCGCAAATACACCAAGTCTTTGATCTGGAGCAGCTTTTCCACCTACAAAGTGAAGCTGGACGCCGCCTGTCTTTCGTAAGCCGTCCGCAGACGGCCTCCCCCGTTCCCTGTAAGCTGCCGTGCAGCTTACAACAGGCGCGTGTATGCCAAATGGAAGGAGATGGTGGGCAAACAGATCGACAGTGCTGAAAACGCTTGTCAGGTATTTTTCCTTCTTAACAAGCCCTATTATTTGACCTTTCTCAAATTTACCGCCCCAGTCCTTTCACAGGAGGATCTGGGCCAATTGCTGGCTCATGCGTGGATCTTGGAGGAGTGCCCAAACCAAGACCGCAATGTGAGCAAAAGAGAACTGCTGGCTCTATTCCATTCTGTCCCGCCGGAACTTCTGATGGACGAGGAGGAGTACGCAGTTTATCAGTCGCTGGAGGATCCTGTGACCGTCTACCGCGGTGTGACTTCCTATAATGCCAAAAACATCAAAGCACTGTCCTGGACGTTGGACCGGGATACGGCAGAGTGGTTTGCCTACCGCTTTGGTGAGGAGGGCACCGTCTATGAGGCTCAGATCCAGAAAGAACACATTCTTGCCTTTTTCAACGGTAGGAATGAGTCAGAAGTTGTGGTAGACCCCAAATACCTGGAGCAGATCATGGAGTCACCGGAGCCAGAGATAGGGATGCGGATGACCTGAATTTTCTCCACGATTTGTAGTAGACTTTCATCACAAGTTGTGGTATTGGTTGTGTTCAAAAAACAGAAACGAGGTGATCGAAGTGAAAAAACAAAGTAGTTTCCAACAGACGCCCCCCTTTGACCTGCGGCCCGCTTCCGTTGAGGAGGCGGGCCTTTTCTATTCCAACGATGAGCGGGACGAGGCACTGGGCACAGTGGGCCACCTCCGTATGGACTTCGGCTCCGGCGGGAAGGGCTTCTATCACACCTGGTGGCCCCACAATGAAGACCGATTCAACACTCCGGAATTCAAGGAGGCCCTGCAGGAATTTGTGGATGCCATGCGGCAAAGCGGTCCACTGAAGAACTTGGCGGCCATGAACACCTATTGCTGGCACAACGGAGGTGAGATCTCAGAAAACGACCGCGTCTACGAGTTTGTTGCGGAGACAGAACATTACCGATTTTGCCTGCGGTGTACCCCAAGACCAGGGGATTATCAAGGGTATCCTGGATGTCTGCACCTCATGCAGACGGGGAAGATCCCCGCATATCGAACGGATCCACGAGCCGATTACGGCTCAAACATTTTATTTTGGAGGAAAACGACTATGAAATTCTATGTACACCGTGACCCCAACAACAAGCTTCAGATGATTCCCTATGTTGCCCTGCAAATGTCCAAGTTGGCTGACGCGGATGGGCTGCTCCTGGATGTTGGCGAGGGTACTATCCTGCTGAGCCGGGGAGAGATGTCCACCCGTGAGACCATGAAGATGGTCTCCCACCTGGAGCAGATGTCCGTCGATCTGGTGAAGCAGCTGACGGAAGCCAGCTATAAGGCCCTCAGCTGCCCGGAGGGATGCAAAGATCCTCTGGATGAGTTTGATGAGGATGTCATTGAGAATCTGATGGGCTGTGGTGCGGATCTGGGCGGCCTGCGAATGCTCCTGCTTCAAGAGGAGGCCGAGGATGAATAAAACTTATCTCTATCCCTACTCTGCGGAGGAGGCCCGCAGGCGAAATGAGATGTCCCTCTGGCGGGCGAGCCACAAGGCAAATCTGGCCTGTAAAGAAGAAATTGAGCTGGCCATCGGGACGCACTTTGATGGAACGCATCTGGAGGAGGGATGCGCTGAAGGGGTCATCCGGGAATACGGATATAAACGAGTCCAATGGGTCCTGTCCCACACGATCCAGCAGTTGGACTGGAGTGATCGTTTTAGTCAAGCTACAGCCATAGAGCCGCTGGTGCCGCTCCCTGATTCGGGCAGCAGTCCAGTCCAGTTTAACTGGGCCTATATCCTGGTGCCGCTGGGTGTGGTATTCGCCGCGGGCGGCGTCATTGGCGGATGCCTGCTCTACAAACGGAAGCATGAGAGTGAGGAGGAAACCGAATGAAAAAATTGTGTGCGTTTCTCTGCCTGATGTGCCTGACCGCCGCCCTGTCGGTTCCGGCAAGCGCGGCGGGGCCGCTGGAGTATTCCATCGACGCACCGGGCGATCCGGACTACGGCACCCCCACCTCCTTCGAGCCGGTTGCCACGGCAGACGGCGGGGCCAGGAAGAACGAGGACGTCAGTAAAAACGCCGCCCTGATCCCGCCTGGATTTGGTACCGCCAGCGCCGATGCCCTGAACACCGGGACGCCCCTTACCCCCAACCTGGCCCCCGGCTCCATGCCCGCCACCGGCGCAGCGGTCAACGGCACCTCCGCCCCGGTCTTTGTCCCCGGAAGTACGATCCCCACTGTGAATACCCCTGCTGACCCGGAAACATCTGCTCCCTCCACCGGCTACACCGAAGTGACAAGCGACCTCTATTACTCTGGCGGCCACCTGGGAACGCTGAAGATCCCGGCCATCGGTTTAACTGTGAAGGTCTATGAGGGCACGGACAGCAAAACCCTGGCCAAGGGTGCCGGTCACTTCGAGGAAACCTCTATTTGGCGCGGAAATATTGCGGTGGCGGCGCACAACAGGGGCACCAACAACCATTTTGGGAAGATCCATACCCTGGAGCTGGGGGATGAGATCACCCTGACCACCAAGCTGGGGACCCGCACCTATGAGGTGGTGTCCGTTTCTAAAGTCTTGGAGACCGACCGAAGCGGCCTCGCCGCCACCACGGAAAACATGATCACCCTCTACACCTGTGTGATGAACCAGAGAGACTACCGCTGGTGCGTCAAGGCAGTGGAAATTTAGTTGATCTGCTTTGTTTTCCCCTCTGAATTTCTACATGCAGGCGCTCTTATTTCTCTCGACTTCCGTCCGCTCTTCCGGTATTGTGTGCTTGCAGAAAGCTGCAATTCCAGACAATAAGGAGGAGCGAAGTCATGAGCAGAAAGAAAAATATCCTGCTGGCATCCACATGTATCGTGCTGGGGATGGCCCTGGCCGGTCCTGCGTCGCACGCGGCGGAGGAGATTCTGACGGCGGTCCGCAGCACTCACCAGTTCTATCTGGATGGGGAACAGATCCAGTTGGAGGCGTACCTCATTAACGGCAATAACTATGTGAAATTGGCAGATGTGGGCGAGGCCCTGGACTTCAACGTCTATTGGGATGACGCGGTGCGGATCGAGAGCGGTGCACCCTACACCGGCCGCGCCTCGGAACAGGTGTCCGACCTGGAGCAGACGCGCCAGGATATCGCCGCGCTGGTCAATCAGGTGCGGCGTGAACACGGGCTCCCGGAGCTGGCTG
>OBYM01000745.1_pt1 | contig 16279 bp, 12 predicted proteins | sample 1538191 | NCBI WGS metagenome assembly OBYM01 (sample SAMEA2580165, study PRJEB22360) | human gut metagenome | biome: human gut; feature: human-associated habitat; material: faeces | place: Denmark | collected 2008/2010 | reverse complement strand
CCGTCGGTGCTTAGGCATGCCCTTTTAAAAAGAATTTAGGGCATAAGACATTTACAACAAATATTGGATTTTTCCTATATCTCTTTTTGATTATTTGTTAGCTAAATATTCATTGAGAGGGTTTATCGTTGTCGGGATTTCGCAGACAAACAACTACTCGTTATTACTAGATTCACACTCTTGACCTCATCCGAACGTATTAAATACAATTTTAGGCAACAAAGACCCCTAATCTTTGTTTACCCACCCCAAAATTAAAAAACAAGGAGAGCACATGTTCAATCTTCCACAGAGCACTTTCGGAAGAAGAAGTTTCCTGCGTTTTTCAGCACTCAGCGTTGCTGCAGGCAGCTTTTTGATGAATCCGATCTCTAAAGCCGTTGCTCAGGCGGTTAAAGAAATTGAACCTTTCTACTGGAATGCCTGCGTGATTAACTGCGGCCAGCGCTGCCCGCAGCGCTGCTTTGTCAAAGGCGGCCAAGTCATTCGCGTTGAAACCGACAACACCGCCGGTGACGCCTGCGATCATCGTCAGATTCGCGCCTGCTTGCGCGGCCGTGCATTAAGACAGCGCCTGTACTCACCGGATCGACTGAAATATCCGATGAAACGCGTCGGTGAACGCGGCGAAGGCAAATTCGAACGCATTACTTGGGATGAAGCCATCAAAACCGTGGCAGACAACCTCAAGAGAACCGTTGAAAAATACGGCAATGAATCCGTCTATTGGCAGTATTGCTCCGGCCAGCAGTCTCTAGTGAACTCCAGACGCGCTTGGTGGCGCCTGCTCAACCTCATGGGCGGCTACCTTAAGTACTATGGTTCTTACTCCACCGCCCAGATCGGCGCAGCCATGCCTTACACCTACGGCGGTCGTCCCGGCTCAGACATGAGTGAAATCGGCAACGCCAAACTGTATGTCACATTCGGAGGCAATACTTTAGTCACACGCGGATCCGGCGGCGGTAAAGGCTATCAGCTCGAATGCGCTAAAGAAAAAGGCCATCCGAAATCCATCATGATCGACCCGATGTACAACGATACCGTTGCCGCAGGTATGGATCAGTGGATTCCGATTCGTCCGGGTACGGACGCTGCCTTAGTCGAAGCCATTGCCTACGAACTGATCAAGAATAACTGGGTCGACCAGGACTTCCTTGATAAATACTGCGTCGGCTACGACGAAAAAACACTCCCCGCCTCTGCCGCAAAAGGCAGTGACTACAAGAGCCACATTCTCGGCAAAGGCAAAGACGGAATCGCTAAAACTCCGGAATGGGCTGCCAAGATTACAGGTATCCCGGTAGAGACCATTGTTCAGCTTGCTAAGGAAATGGGCACGACTAAGCCCTGCTTCATATCTCAGGGCTGGGGTCCTCAGCGTCAGGCTAACGGCGAAGAAACCGCTCGCGCCATCGCCATGCTGCCGATTCTTTTAGGTCAAGTCGGCTTGCCAGGCACGAACCCGGGTGATGCCGAAGGCAACTCTTCTCTGCCAGCTGTTTATCTCCCGATCGGCAAGAACCCTGTTAAAGCCACGATCCCTGTCTTCATGTGGACGGATGCCATTGTTCGCGGTAAAGACATGACCGACATTACCGACGGTATGCGCGGCGTCAAGAAGCTGGACCACGATATCAAGATGATCGTGAACTCCGGCGGCAACACCACGATTAACCAGCACTCCGACTCAAACGCAACGGATAAGATCCTTCGCGACACATCTAAGTGCGAATTCATCGTAGTCTGCGACAACATGATGACACCGACCTGCCGTTATGCCGATATTCTTCTTCCGGATGTCCTTGGTCCTGAAACCGACGACATCGCCTGCCAAGGCGGCTCTAACGGCGGTACGACTTCCATGCTGCCGATGCACAAGGCTGTCGAACCTCAGTGGGATCAGAAGACTTCGTACGAAATCTGCCGCTTGATTGCCAAGGAACTCGGCAAGGAACAGGAATTCACGGAAGGAAGAACTCAGCTGCAGTGGCTCGAATGGTGCTACAACGAGACACGCAAGAAAGTTCCTCAGCTGCCTGATTGGGATACGTTCTGGAAAGGCGGTCCTGCTCAAGTCTACGGCTGGAGAAAGAATCCGGTTGCGCTTTCCGAATTCAGAGCCGACCCGGTTAAAAACCCGCTTAAGACTCCGTCCGGCAAGATTGAAATCTATTCCGAACGTCTTAACAATATCGCCAATACCTGGAAGCTGAATCCCGGCGATGTGATCTCTCCGATTCCTATCTACTTCAGAAACTGGGAGATGTACGGGGATGAACTGCAGAAGAAGTATCCGCTGCAGTGCTACGGTTTCCACCATCACGGCCGTATTCACTCCACCTTCCACAACCTTCCCTGGCTGCGTGAACAGCATCCTGACGTCGTCTTTATGAACGTTTTGGACGCTAAAGCACGCGGAATCAACAACGGCGATTTGGTTCAGATCTTTAACGATCGCGGTATCGTCGAACTTCCGGCAAAAGTCACTTCAAGAATTATGCCGGGCGTTGTGAGCATTCCTCAGGGCGCTTGGTACACGCCGGTCAACAAGAACGGTAATGTCGTCGACGTAGGCGGCAACATCAATACGCTTACCTCGCTGCGCCCGAGCCCGCTGGCCAAAGGCAATCCTCAGCACACCAACCTTGTAGAAGTCCGTAAGGCCTAGGAGAAAAAAGATGACACAACTTGGATTTTTTGTTGACGTATCAAAATGCTCCGGCTGCAAGACTTGTGCCGTAGCATGCAAGGACGCACATAACCTTCCCGTGGGCATGAACTTTCGCAAAGTTCATGAATACGCCGGCGGAAACTGGAAACAGGCTGCTGACGGATCCTGGACACAAGACGTGTTCGGTTATTACGTCAGCTTAGGCTGCAACCACTGCTCCGACCCTGCCTGCGTTAAGGTTTGCCCGACAAAAGCACATCACAAACGTGCAGAAGACGGTTTGGTGGTCATTGATGCGACGAAGTGTATCGGCTGCGGACTTTGTGCACAGGCTTGCCCGTATCATGCACCGGTATTGGACGAAACTGCTCACAAGATGAGAAAGTGCGATGCCTGCTTTGACCGCTTGCAGAGAGGACTTCAGCCGATCTGTGTGGAGAGCTGTCCTAATCGCGCTATCGAATTCGGCGAAATCGAAGAGCTGCGTAAGAAATACGGCAAACTTGCTGAAGTTGCTCCTTTGCCCTCTGCTTCTAAGACACAACCGAATTTGGTTTTGGTTGTTCCTGCTCAGGCTCGCCCTGCAGGAGATACTTCAGGTACTGAGTACTAACCGAGTATTTAATTGAAATCGCAACAGGCGCCGAAAGGCGCCTGTTGTACATAGAGTTCGAAAACTCGAGCCAAATTAAGAAGAACTAGAGTGCTCCTCTTTCAACTGCTTTTCGTTCTTCTGCCTCCTCTTCCCGAATTTTTTGGTCTTCGGATTCTTTGCCAAAACGGCTCATCGTGAATTGAACGATGGCTTGCGCCAAGAGCTCGTCCGGTACAAAAGCCTGAGCAACACCGTCCGCCTTAAGGGCCTTAGCATCTTCTTCGTTTTCGGCAGGCATGACTGTTTCAATGGTCGGTCGCAGGATCTTGGCTGTTTCAACAATCTTGCGGCAAAGGATCTCATTTTCAATTGCCAGAACAAGAATGGCCGCTTCATGTATATGAGCTTGGATAAGGACAGCAGGATCTGTAGCATCTCCGTAAATAGAATTAACATTCCTCTCTCGAAGCTCTTCAATAACCGAATGGTGATCGTCTACCACTACAACGGAAAGATGTCGTTGAAGCAGCTCTTCGAGGATGATTTTCCCCTTTTCTCCATAACCGACAAGAACCACATGACCGTGGAGGATGTCGCTGCCGACGCTGTCCGGCATAAGTGCCATTGGATCGATACGCGCGTCCATTCTTCTAGCGAATCCCCAACGCTTTTTTATGAAGTCGCGAGCCGGTCCGACCGTTGCGAAGGCAAACGGATTCAGGGCGATAGAAATAATGGCGCCGGCCAATACTAAACTCATGCCTTCTTGCGGCAGGATCTTGAGCTGAAGTCCAAGTGCAGCCAAAATGAACGAGAATTCACCGATCTGAGACAGTGCGGCAGCAACCGTTAAAGCAGTGTGAAGCGTATAACGGAATAACAAGACCAGACCAAAAGCAACAAGACCTTTGCCTAAGATAATAATGGCAAGCACGGCCAACACATGCAAGGGCTGTTCGTAAAGGACATTGGGATCAAACATCATGCCGACGCCCACAAAGAAGATAACCGAGAAGGCATCTCTAAGCGGTAGTGACTCCATCGCAGCGCGATGAGAGTAACGGCTTTCACGCATCACCATGCCGGAGAAGAAGGCACCCAATGCGAAACTGACATGGAAGATCTGCGCTGCACCGTAGGCAATACCGATTGCAAATACCAACACTGAAAGCGTAAAGAGCTCGCGGGAACCCGTCTTAGCAACCTGGCGAAGAAGCCACGGAAGCAGGCGTTTTCCGACAACCAGCATCAGGATGATGAAACCGAATACTTGAGCCAGCGTGATGCCGACAATCTGCCAAAGCGGCAAAGAAGCCTCGGTATTTTGCAGAGGAGAACCCAGCAAGGAAGCCAGCGGAGGCAGGAGCACCAAGATCAAGACGGTCATGATGTCTTCGACGACCAACCAGCCCACGGCGATTTGACCGTCGCCGCTTTCCAGAATGCCTCGGCTTTCCAAGCCTTTCAGAAGCACAACCGTGGAGGCGCAGGAAAGACACATACCAAAGACGATGCTTTGTCCCCACGGCCACCCCCAGAAATGGGCCAAAACCGCGCCTAAACAGGTCGCCAGGCCCATCTGAAGAATAGCTCCGGGAACCGCGATATTCTTGACTCGAATGAGATCGGTCATAGAAAAATGCAAGCCGACGCCGAACATCAGCAGCATGACACCGATTTCGGAGAGTTCGGAAGCAATATTAACATCACCCACAAATCCGGGTGTTGCGGGCGAAATAATAATACCGGCGAGCAAGTAGCCAACCAATGCCGGTACTTTGATGCGCTCCATGAGGAAGCCAAGCGCCCAGGCAATCGCAAAACCGATCGCCAAGGTCGAAATCAAGCTAAAACTATGACTCATCGTTCGTTTGTCCTATGCGGGCAAAAATTTAATGCAGATTGCTAAAAATTCTTTGAGCGTAACCGTTCTGTACACTTAAGCGAATTGCATGACTCGGAGGATCCAACCGGTTCGTCCACGCAAATTCAGGCAATATTCTACTTTCGAGAAAGCTTTCTGAGACTGACAAATGGGAGTTTTCCGCCCATCTTAGAAATCTCGCTTTTGACGCATAATTTCTATAAGGAATCAAAGGGATAAATACTCTTATTCCTTATTCGCTATTTCTTAGAAATCGAACAATTCCCAAAGGCGACACACGAGATTAACAAGGAAGCTGAAAAACTCAGCTTTCTCAATAAAATATTAGGGATTGACTTCAGGATGCTGTGAAGGGGGCGCCGGGTTGACATCACTGTTAACTGCGATTTCTTCGTCCACCGGAGAATCGCCTTTAAGGATTGCCAGACGGACCAACTTATCCATTTCTTGGGACAGAATCACAGAAGCCTGAACGACCGTTCCCAGGTTATCCGCTCTGAAGTGGTTAGCTTCTTGGTCAGTAGCGGCTCGAAGGATAACCTTAACACCTTGATTGATCAGCTTGGCAGTTTCTACGACCTTGCGTTCCAAAATCTCATCACGGATTGTCAGAACAATCACGGCAGCGTTTTGCACGTGAGCTTGAAGCAGAACAGACGGATCCACGGCATCGCCTTGAATAGCGGTATATCCGTTCTTACGCAGCTGAGCCACCAGGGAATCGTCTTTGTCGACGATAACGGTTGGGATTTCATCTTTCTGAAGAGCTGCTGTTAACTTACAGCCGACGTCGCCGTAACCCACAATGACGATATGACCGGTGATTTTCTTTTTTTCGACTTCGTCCGGCATAAGAGACTGTGGATCCGGGCGAGCAGCCGAAATACGAGCCAGTTTGCTGCGTTTTTTAAGGAATTCAGCGACTTTCGGAAGGGTGGCAAAAGCAATCGGGTTAAGCGCAATCGTCAAAATCGCTGTTGCCAAGACGAGATTCATGCCTTCGTCAGAGACGATGCCCATGGACTTTCCTAGGCTCGCCAAGATGAACGAGAATTCACCGATCTGTCCTAAACATGCGCCGAGTGTCAAGGCGGTGTGCAAGGGATAACGGAACAGCATCACTAATAATGCGGCGATGATCGGGTTAATGAAGAGGATTAAAAGCAGCACGCAAAGCAGATGCCAAGGATGTTCGACGATCACCATCGGATTGAACATCATGCCGACACCGACGAAGAAAATAACCGAAAAGGCATCTCTCAGCGGAAGGGATTCCACGGCTGCTCTATGGGCATACTTGGATTCACGCATCACCATGCCGGCGAAGAAGGCACCCAAAGCAAAGGACACATGGAAGACTTCAGCGGCGCCGAAGGCAATACCGATGGCCACTGCCAATACGCAAAGCGTAAAGAGTTCGCGGGAACCGGTTTTGGCAACCTGCCAGAGGAGGTACGGCAGCAGACGGCGCCCGATCACCAGCATCAGTACGATAAAGACGACAACCTGAGCCAAGGTTATAAGCAGAAGCTGCCAGAGCGGCTGAGAAGAAGTCTGAGCCTGGCCTGTGAACACTGAAGCCATTGGCGGCAAGAGAACTAAGAGCAAGACTGTGACCATGTCCTGCACGATCAGCCAGCCCACTGCTACGTTGCCGTCGAAGCCTTCGAGCATGCCTCTTGCCTCCAAGGCTTTGAGAACAACGACCGTGGAAGCACAGGATAAACAGCAGCCGAGAAGAACTGAATGACCTACGTCCCAGCCCCAAAGCCAGCTTAAGCCGAAACCGATTAAGGCTGACAAAAGCATTTGGCAAATCGCGCCCGGAACAACAAGACCTTTGACCTTCAGCAAGTCTGTCAAGGAGAAATGCAGGCCCACGCCGAACATCAGGAGCATGATGCCGATTTCAGCCAGCTGGTTGGCCAAGTTCAAATCCACATCAAAGCCGAATACCGACGGCGAAACCAAAATACCGGCGAGCAAGTAGCCGACCAATGCCGGCACTTTTAATTTTTCTGCCAAAAAACCCAGGACTAAAGCGACACCGAAACCGATCGCTAAGGTCGAAATGAGAGAAATACCTTCCATACTTTTACCGCGTGCGTTTATTCGTTATTCCGCGTCCTTTTAAGAGAGCGAGTTTGGTTCGCACTTGAGCACAATCCAATGCTCCCCTCCACTTATTAATCGCTGCCATTACCTGGCAAAAATGTGCTCCAATTCTAAACACTCAGATCGAAGGATTCCTCTCAAAATTTAAAAACAAGTATTTTTTGTTTGTCTAGTAGTTTGCTAAATAATTTTTCAGCGATCAACCGTTTGTTCAACAGTTACTTTTCTATTTATTTTCAAATAGATGAATCGAACAGTTTGATTTTTGATGAACAAAAAGTTGCAATCCAAGATCGCTTTCGCCCATTCTTGGTAGATTGCTACTTATTAAGCCGCACTAGCCTCTTTTTTTTCTCATAATGCAGGCATGGGTCGCGGGACCCATTATTAATTAAGAAAAAAATGAATAAACCAATCATCGCAAAAATTAACGACAAGTTCGAAACCCTTCTTCTGATCATTCAGGCAGGCGCCCTGATCATCATCACAATTGCGACCGCAGTCGCGATCGTGGCCGAAGGTTATGACATGTTTGCGACCAAGAGCATCGGCTTGGCTAACTTACTGCTCTTGTTCTTATTCATCGAGATTTTGTCGATGGTCAGACAGTATTCGCTCGGACAGCATGAGTTAAAACTCAAGACGCCTCTGGTCATTACTGTTGTGGCTGTTGCTCGTTACCTCATTATTAATATGGAACATCTAACGAGCAAGTGGATTCTTCTTACTTCTGTTTCAATTCTCATCTTAACGATCTCCCTCCTGATATCCCGTCAGATTAAAGGCCTTCATGATGATATTGAGGAAGAAAACCTCTCTTCCCTACAGAAGCTGAGCGGCAAGCTCTCCGGAATAGTCTGCAAAAAGAAAGACATCCAGAAAGACGATAACCCATAGTACTTATACCTATTCATTTTCTCCTATTGTCTCTTACAATTTGTAATAAGTACCTCTTGTGGGTACTTTTGTAAGACAACGGTATGGATCTTTCCCGTACCTACCAAAGGAGAAAACTAATGCTTTTGACCAAACTTTCCGTGGCTGTCGGACTTGCCGGCGTTGCACTCGCAGCCAATGCAGTCACCTATACACCCGGAACTTACACTGAAAAAGTCAACGGTCATAATGCTGCCTTCACCGTCAAGGTAACCGTCAGCAAGAACAAGATTGAAAAGATTGAATATCCTGACAACCTTGAAACTATCGGTGTCGGCAAAGTCGCTCTGGAGAAACTGTCCAAGAAGATTATCGATCGCCAATCTCTCGGCGTAGACAATGTTACCGGCGCAACCATTACTTCCTTCGCATTGAAGGGCGCCGTTAAGAAAGCACTCGAACAGGCTAAGGTTTCCAAGGCTGACATGGCCAAGCTGATGAAGAACAGCGAAAAATACACTGCTCTTCCCGCTGAAATCAAGACTAATGTTGTCGTTGTCGGCGGCGGCGGATCCGGCTTAGCTTCTGCTATCGCTGCTCAGCAGGCCGGTGCCAAAGTTATCGTTCTTGAAAAACTCGGCATCCTCGGCGGCTCCACCAACGTTTCTGAAGGCGCTTTGAACGCAGCTGACCCGCAGCGTCAGGGCAAACAGGGTATCGAAGACTCTATCCAGAAACACTATGAACAGACCATGAAGGGCGGCCACAATATCGGCAATCCTGATCTGGTTCATTACCTGACTGACCATGCTTTAGAGTCCGTTCATTGGCTGGAAAGCATCGGCGTTAAGTTTAAAGACGAAGTCGGTACTGCTACGGGTGCTTTGTGGCAGCGTTCTCACTATCCTGCTACTCCGTCCGGCAACACCTATATTCGTTCCTTCGAAAAATACATCGCCGCTCATGGCAACGACATGAAGGTCTACACCGACATGGACGCGGTCTCCCTGATTCAGGACAAGGCCGGCCGTGTTATCGGTGTAGTAGCTAAAGACAACCACACCGGCAAGACCACCAAGTTCATGGCTGACAAGGGCGTCATCCTGGCAACAGGCGGCTTCGGTGCTAATGTTGCTCTTCGTCAGAAAGTCAACACCGGCGTGTTCAAAGACTATGACCTCGGCAAGGGCATCGGCTGCACGAACTTCAACAAGTCTGCCCAGGGCTCCGGCATCATCATGGGTGAAAAAGTCGGTGCACACGTTATCGGTATGTCCGACATTCAGGTTCATCCCTGCGGAACTCCGGGTACAGGTTTGATGGAAATGGTTCGTACATCCGGCCGTAACCGTCTGTTCATCAATAAGGAAGGCAACCGCTTCGTAAACGAAGGTGCTCCTCGTGACGTCTTGGCCAAGGCTATCTTTGCACAACCCGGCTCTACTTACTACGTCCTGGTTAACCACCTCCGTTATCCGTCTCTTGACTGGGTTGACGCCAACGGCGCCAAGATGAAAGACATGATCGACCTCGGTCGTGTTGTTTCTGCTCCGACACTTGACGAACTGGCCAAGAAACTCAACATGCCTGCTGCTAACCTGAAGAAGGCTGTTGAAGACTACAACGGTGTTGTTGCCGGTACATACAAGGATCCGCTGGGCTTCGTCGCCAACAACAAGGCTGACAAGCAGATGACTGAAGGTCCTTGGTACGCCTGCCAGAAGGTTCCGACTGTTCACCACACCATGGGCGGACTGGAAATCAACACCAAGGCTCAGGTTCTTGACGCCAACGGTAAGGTTATCCCAGGTCTTTATGCTGCCGGTGAGACCACAGGCGGTATCCACGGTTCTAACCGTTTGGGCGGCAACGCCATTGCTGACATCATGACTTTCGGTCGTGATGCCGGTACACATGCTGCTAAAGGAAACTAATCTTTCCAATAGCTGAGATTGTTTGATCTCTAACATGTTCGGGGATCGGAAATTTTCCGATCCCCTTTTTGCATCTTCGCTCTTTCCCTATTCTTCTGCATCGTGGATCCTTTATCTCCATATCGCGACAAATATTAACGTGAGTCTGTTTAAGATTACTAATAAGGCAAGAATCTTCTTAGGTTCTAACTAATAAAGTGACCTGGAGAAAATAATGGAAATAAACTTCAAAGAATTAACGCTTAAAGGTGATCGCCCTCTTGTATTCATCTTGTCCGGAGCGGGTCTTTCTGCAGAGAGCGGAATCCCGACTTTTAGAGATCCCAACGGCCTCTGGAGAAAATACGATCCAAAGGAGCTCGCTTCTATCCGCGCACTTGAAAGGCATACACAAGATGTATTTGACTTCTATAACGAAAGAATCAAAAACGCCGAACCGTGTCGGCCTAACGCAGCTCATATAGCAATTGCAAATTTCCAAAAGGAAATGGCTCCTTTTTGTGATGTGATACATGTCACTCAAAACGTTGACAACCTTAATGAATTAGCAGGAGCTCCACGAGTTTTCCATCTGCACGGCGACTTCCAAACTTCCTTGTGCAGAAAGTGCAAAAAGACTTTCCCAAGAGTCGGCTCTACGAACGAGAACAGGTTTGTCCGGTTTGCGAAGCGACCAATTTCGCAATGAGACCCAATGTTGTGCTTTTCGGAGAAGTACCTTACGGCATGGATTGGATACCTTCGTATCTCAAGAAAGCCTGCGTCTTTATTTCCGTAGGCACTTCCGGCACCGTCTATCCTGCGGCCAATTTCGTGAGAGAAACGAAAGCATCGATAAGAATCAATCTTGATTTAGATCCGCTCATCCATCCATATTCCAAATTTAATCATAGAATTTATGGAAAATGCACTGAGACGCTTCCCCCGCTTCTTGAAGAATTAAAGAAAGAATTAACGTCGCGACTGAAAGAAAAGGCCACCGAATAACAAATTCAGAACATGAGTTTTCATACATCTCTCCTAACTCGCTCTCCAAATCTTTCGGAGGGCGATTTTTTTGTTCTGTTCTTCCTGCTATCTCCTAGAATAGAGGCCATCACAACCTGCTAGAAAGAAAAGATGTCCCTTGATAAAACACAGGTAATTGAACATCTGCTTGGACTGTGCCGTTCTGACATTGAGAAAAGGTACGGCGAACAAGCTTTAGATATTCATAACGCCAAGCTCACATTTGAGAAAAACCGATGCGTTAGGACTCTTTTTCCAAAATCTTCTTGTCGTCGCTGTGTTGAAGCATGCCGTGAAAAAGCCATTTTCCTCAATAACGAAACGATCAGTTTAGAAAATATCAAATGTACTGTTTGCGGAGCTTGCGTAAGTTCTTGTCCTACTGAGGCGTTTGCTTTTGCAAAGTACCCTCTTTATTCCGCTCTGTTTCAACTCAAAAAATTACTGGAAGAGAATCAAGAACATCAATCGACCAATCTCTCGGCTATCTTTACTTGCCCTAAAAGTTCGCAAGCAAAAGAACGAATTTCCGTCGGTTGTTTAGGAAGTATGGGCCCTGCGCTCTTCGTACTGGCCCAATTAACAACGGAAGCTAAAGTTGTTGTTTATTGCGGAAACTGCAGAAGCTGCGCGATCAGTAACGAAGGAGACCCTGCCAAAAGCATGGCTCAAAAAATTTCCAGACTCTCTGACATACTGAAGATACAGCCGAAGCTTGAAATTGCTGAAACGGCCTCCGAAGAATTAGACAATTTAAAGCGCAGAAAGATCTTTAGAAAGATCTCTAATGAATTGCTGGAAAGGTCGGAAATTGCAAGCTTGAAAGGCAATGCTCCGAAAACTGAGAAAGTTTTCCCAGTGCTTGATCGAGAGATGCTTATTGACTGCATCAAGCTGATCCGTGACAAAAAAACGGAGTATGAGATTACTGAGAAGATATTTCCGCTTCCCGGTGTTTACAAAAATACATGCACCGGGTGCAACATCTGTGTGCTGCTTTGCCCTTCCGGCTGCTTAACCTCACGAGAGAAGGACGGTCACTTTAAACTCCTGGCAGACCCTCTCAGATGCGTGGACTGCAAACGGTGTGTGGAAGCGTGCCCGGAACAAACTTTAGTTATGCGAAAACTCTCCGGTATCCCACAGATACTGGCAGACGACGTCCAAATTTTATTAACTGGAGTACGAAAGCCTATTGAAGAAGACGCGGCCTCGATAGAGGCTAGAACGAGAGAGATCTTCAATATTTAATTTCCTTAGAGACTATTTCTCCTAGCTTTGAAATCCGAACCTTCTTTCAATTGTTTTTCAATGCTGGCAACGGCCTGCGGAAAAACTTCGTATTTGTCATCTATGTCAATATGACCTAGGTGGTATTCCAAGCAGTTTTGAAAATTTCTTTCATTACACGAAATCATGTCTTCCAAAGCCAGCTCGTAGCATTGCCGCTGTTCGATGATGTTTTCGTGTTTTCTGATCAGATTGAAGTTCTTTTCCAGATAGGCTCGACTGAAAATTAAACAAAGATAACTAATTGATTTTCCTTCTTCTTCTGTGAAATCTTTTTTCCAGTCCCATGGGATATAACAGCCTTCGACAATAAGGCTCTGGTTGTTTTCGATACAAGTTTTGATCATTTCCCTGACGACCGGCCAAAGCTTTTCCGTCAAAGTATCATCGTCACTTTCAGGAGTGAGGCCAGTATTACCGCTTCTGATAAGTCCCATCTTTAGGTGGTCAATCGAAACATACGGAATCTTGTAATGCTCAAGAAGTTTCTGAGCAAGATTTGTCTTGCCTGTATGGGTGTCGCCGGCGATGAGGATAATCATTCTGCTTTATTGCTTAATTTTTCAACATGTTGTGCAGCTTTAGCTATTTCAGACAACTCTTTAACAAGATGAAGAATGGCCAGATCATTACCGACACGCGCGCCAAGCATTATAGAAATAGGCGGTTTAGTCTCAAAAGAAACCGGCAAAGTGCAGCTCGGCCCTCCTCCGATTGAGAACCAATCTACAAAGTTCAAAAATCCCACAAAATCAGCATCGTAATGAGCAAGGATGTCATCAATTAAGTTTCTGGCTTTCGCCACATTTTCCTGAACAAGTTTCTTCAAGTCCGGTTTTGTGATTTGAGGCATTGCCAACGCATCTTCCAAGCGTTCCATACCGTATAGGTGCGCATGGGGCCTTTCTCGATACCGCTCCACAAGTTCTTCAAAAGATCGGGGTTCATTATCTGAGCCGAATCGCTGTAAAAAACACGTCATATCGGATCGAATGTCTGCCGAACTAATTGTTTTGTAATCAAAAACTACTTCCGGTAAATCAATAAAGGCAATCTCGAACCCTTTGAGTTTTAATTGACTTAAGAACGGATGCAGCTTGGTTTGCAGCATCTCCATCTCTCCGAGCTTGCGGTTCACGCAAAAAACGATTCGTTTTCTACTGAAACTTGATTCCGTTTTTGTTAATTCAAAGGGTTGATCGTCCTCTGGATCCACTCCCACCATGAACAAGAAAACCTCTCTCAAGATCTCTGGATTTCGAGCCAGAACACCCGGTGCATCGAAGGACGAAGACAGAGGAATAATTCCTGTTCTTGAGACCAAGCCTCTGCTCGGTTTAAATGAAAACACGCCATTCCTGAAACCTGGAATCATTAGACTGCCTCTTGTTTCGGTGCCAAGTGCTGCATCGCAAAAACCGGCAGCAACCGCTATGGCAGATCCGGAGCTTGAACCTCCGCAAGGAAAGTTTCCATGAGGATTTCGTCCGAAACCGCCCAGTTCTGAATAACCATAAGGCAACACGTTCGAGGTCACAAAACCAGCTAATTCAGTCAGATGGGTTTTGCCGAAGAAATCGATATTGGGATTCCGACGCAGTCTTTGGATGCAGAAAGCATCAGGAAGTTCCAAGTCTTTTAATGCGTAGCTTCCGGCAGATGTAGGAAAGCCTGCGACTCCGATATTGTCCTTGACTAAAAGATGTATGGCTTTATCCGCCTGCGGATCTTTCCATTTTCTTACCGCATGGAGCATTCCGTTTAGATGGAGTAAGCGACTTTTAATTCCAAGAGACGATAAGGGCTTATCTAGCGGAAATGAGAGATCGGCCATTCGAAATCCTTGTCTATTTATCTATTCTCGTAACAAACAACACTACAGCTTAATCCTAAGTTGTAGACGTTTTAAGATCCGTTTCCTTTATTCTTGATCTTTTGACATTTAGCAAACTACCTAGGTAGTACACAGTGCTATAAATGTTCTTGTCTCGCAACACATCAAGGAGAATCGATGATGAAAAAAAATTGCTTTGATTCCATTCATTTTATCTATGGCTTTTGCCAGTCAATCTCAAGCAGCACTGACTGACGGAGTATACGAAACGACAGTTAACGGTCACAATGCTCCGATGACTGTCAAAGTCACCATTAAAGATCACAAAATCGCAGCTATCGATACCAGTAAAAACTTGGAGAGTTTTGGTGTTGGCAAAGTAGCTTTAGACAAAACAGCTGCCGCCATACTAAAAGACCAAACAATCGGTGTTGACAACATTACCGGCGCATCCCTCTCGAGCCTCGCACTAAAATCTGCAGTTAAAACCTGTCTTCAGAAGGCCGGAGCTACGGATCAAGATCTGAAAAACTACACAAGAAAAGTCTCACACGTCTCCTCTACTCCCGTTGAGTACAAGGCTGATGTTGTCATTATTGGCGGTGGCGGAAGCGGCTTGGCTGCTGCTGTATCTGCATTGGAAAACGGCGCCAAGAAAGTGGTCATCCTTGAAAAACTCGGTTATCTCGGAGGTTCTACCAATGTCTCCGGCGGCGCCTTAAACGCTGTCGACGACAAGCGTCAGAAACCTCAAGGTATCGACGACTCTGTTCAGAAATTCTATGAAGCCACGATGAAAGGCGGCCACAATGTCGGCAATCCTGAACTCGTCAAATACCTTACCGAAAACGCTTGTCCGACTGTTGAATGGATGGAAAAAGAAGGTGTTGTCTTCCGTGACAAAATTGGCGCTGCAACCGGCTCTTTAGGTCAGAGAAGCCATTATGGTAAGAAACCGGCCGGTTATGCCTATACATCTGTCTTTGAAAACAAACTCAAAGAATACGGTGACCGTGTCGTGGTCTTAACCGAGACACCTGCTTCTAAGCTGATTATGGATAAGTCCGGCAGAGTCATCGGCGTTTCCGGATTACATGCAGGAAAGCAGCCGGTCACCGTTATGGCACCGAGCGTGATTCTGGCAACAGGTGGTTTCGGAGCAAATGTTAAGTTCCGTCAGGAAGTTAACACCGGCGTCTGGAAGGAAGTCACTCTGGATAACAGAATCGGCACCACTAATATTAATAAGGCAGCACAAGGTGACGGTTTGAAGTTAGCTAAGAGCGCTCATGCCGACATTATCGGTTTGTCTGATATTCAGCTCCATCCGAACGGAACGCCCGGAACTGGCCTCATGCAGGATATTGCAACCTCCGGCCGAAATCGTCTGTTCATCAATAAGAACGGAGACAGATTTGTTTCTGAATCCGCTGCCCGCGACACGCTTTGTAAAGCTATCTTCAAGCAGCCGGACGGAACATACTGGTTGTTAATGAACAAACTTCGTTATCCGGACGAAAACAAACCCGACCGCATGGGCGTCACAATGAAGGATATGTTGGCACTCGGTCGGGTGAAAAAAGCTGATACTCTTGATGAAATGGCAAAGCTCATCAACGTCCCTGCTGATCATCTCAAAGCTGCAGTCGCCGAGTACAACAAAGCTGCATCTAACAAAGGCACTAAAGACAAGTTCGGATTTGTTGCAACTAACACAGACGACGCACCGATGACTGAAGGACCATGGTATGCATGCCTTAAAGTTCCAACGGTTCACCACACGATGGGCGGCGTCCGCATCGATACGCTTGCCAGAGCTTTGGACAAGGATGGTAAACCCGTTCCCGGGCTGTATGCTGCCGGCGAAGTCACAGGCGGGATTCATGGCGCTAACCGTCTTGGCGGTAATGCCATTGCCGACGTCTTCACCTTTGGAAGACAAGCGGGAGCCTCAGCTGCACAACAAAAATAATGGTTAAGCAGTAACTTTGAGAGCCGCAGTTGCGGCTCTTTTTCTTGTGCGCTCGGCATGAGCGAACTCTACAGGGTGGAAGTCCCGAAGTGCAGG
>OBYM01000744.1_pt1 | contig 16299 bp, 12 predicted proteins | sample 1538191 | NCBI WGS metagenome assembly OBYM01 (sample SAMEA2580165, study PRJEB22360) | human gut metagenome | biome: human gut; feature: human-associated habitat; material: faeces | place: Denmark | collected 2008/2010 | reverse complement strand
CAGCTTCGCCGGTGTATTCCTTGGTTACGTTGATAACGGTCTCGCCGTTAAGGCCAGCAGCGGCATCCCAGTTAATGAGCAAGCTGCCGTCAATTGCCTTTACTTCTACATCAGAAACAGCCTTGCTGTAGTCATAATCGACTGTAGCAGCGTCGCTCTCAGTTCCGTCTTCGGCAACAGCCTTCACCTTAATGGTGACAACGCCCTTAGCGTCATACATGTCCTTAATGTAGTACACATTGTCATAAATGCCGCCCATGTACATTTCTTCGCCGTTGATCACAGCATAAACATTGTACTGCTTCACGTTGTCGTAGGAAGCCAGATCCCAAGAGATGTACATTTCGCCGGTATCAAATGCCTTGTCGATGGTGAGGCCGGTGGGAGCAGCGGGCTTCTGAGCTGCGCCAGTGGTATAGGCCAGTTTGCCAATGTTCATCTGATAATCAGCAGCAGCGCCATCGAATACCAGTCCCATAGCAGCGATCTTCTTGCCGGCATAAGCAGACAGATCCACAGTGGAGGTTACCCATTTGTCGCTCTTAGCAGCGGAATCAGCAACATCCAGCTTTACAACGGTATCGGTATCATCCTCGAAGATCAGGCCCAGCTTCATAGCTACGTCATCTTCAGAGGTCTTCTTAAAGGTCAGGTCAACCTTTGTGCCATCGGCAACATCCAGGTCGGTCTTATACAGGTGCAGGAAGTTCTCTGCGTCGATTGCGCCATAGACAACCAGAGAGGAGCCGCCGTTGTAAGCGCCTACCAGGTCAAAGTCAAAGGAGCCTTCGTTGCCCAAGACATCTTCCTGTCCATTGTCATAGTTCTTCTTGTACTGGGTACCATAGTCAAAGTCTACATCCAGCTTTTGGCCCTCAGTATCAATCCACCACTGCCAAGTAGGCAGGATATCCTGAATGTTGATATTGGACCATTCGTGGCTGTTGGAGATCTCGCCATTAATAGCATACTCCAAGCCATGGCCGGTGTTGAAGTTAGTGACAAAGGTGTCGCCGTTGATAACAGAACGCTCGGTGATATAGGCAGCAACACCGTCGAAGTCCTGATCCTCACGGGTGCCAACGCCAATGGCTTCGTCCTGCGGATAAGTGGAACGGTCGGCAGTATAGCTGGCCTCGGAAGGATCCTGGAAGGGTCCGGACCACCATCTGCGCTCACGCTCGAAGGTCATCCACTGGAACTCGTCCTTCTCACGGCGCATAGCAACATTGTTGTTGGTGCCGTTGTCCAGGTCCTCGTCCAGTCCGTCATGGACAAACTCGGAGCCTAGAGAAGCGATGGAGTTCATGGGCTGACCATCTTCACCAATGTTCAGCCGCAGGTCATACTGCTGGCCCCAGCGGTCGCCGCCAGCCTCAATGCCTGCAAATACGACTTCCAGAGGATTCAAGCCCAAAGACTTCGCATACTCTTCGGAGGTTGCCAGCTTGTTATATCCTCTATTCCACCAGTAGTTCAGGAAAATAGAGTCAGAATACTGGGTATCAGATTCCTGATCATAAACAAAGGGAGCGTTTACGCTGTTGAATTCATTCTGATAGGTCAGGCCGCCAGTAGCATTGTTGATGGAATCATACCACTGGATGTACAGGCCTGCATCGCGCATCTGCTTCATGAAGCCCTTGTACAGCTCCACATCGCCTGCGGGGATGGTTTCTTCCTGGTTGATGAACCAGCCATCAAAACCATAATATTCGCACATCTCAATAAGTTTGTCTGCATAGGGGAAGTTGCCATTCTCGTCCTGGGTCAAAAGCACAGTATGCTTCAGGCCAGTACGGGGCAGGAAGATACAGCCAATGGACAATACGCCGTTCTTATGGGCTGCATTGGTGTAGCCGGGGTTTGGCATATTGATCAGGCCAAACTCAAACTTCCGGTACTGCCAAGCGTCATTAACGCCGCGTTCGTCCTGATACATCTCTTCCGGTACTTCTTCGGTGGGCATGCCATGCCAGGAACCATAGTAGTCAGTATACTGCCAGAAATTGAACAGATACTGGCTGAACTCATTGGTATAGGGGTAGCTGTCAAAGAATGCATTGCCATAGTCACCTGCCAGGGTAAACCACTGGGTCTCCGGGCTCAACTCCGGATTAGCCTGGGTTGCTGCCAAGGCTGCGTTGCGATCCTGAAGAGGAACTTGTGCACGCAGATATTCTGCATAGGGGTCTGTCTCGGGACTCCAATCCAGAAAATCCTCTGCACGATAACCGTGCTGGAAGGGCTGATACTCGCCGCGTGCGCTTTCTCCCAAATAGGGAAGCGTATCGCTGGCCATTGCCATGGGCAGAGCTCCTGCTGTGACCGCCAAAGCCAGAAATGCCGCGATTACTTTTCTTGCCGTCTTTTTCATTGCTTTGCCTCCTTATGATGTTAAACTTTTGACACGTACTCCAGGAAACCGGTCAATGTTTACAAATTGATTATAAAAAATACACAGTCTCGTAACCATATCAAAAACGTTAGTTTTATTCCTAAAAACGTTATATTTTACTACAAAATTGCTATTTTTTTCTTTTCATCTTCAATTTTATAGGCATATATTGCGGTTAAAAAGACAACTATGGCAGCTGTTTGATGTGCTACATTTTCCAAATTCCGATAAAAATGGCCCTCACTGCAAAATTTTACAGTGAGGGCCCTCTTATAGATGCCTATTTAATTCTGCAAAGTATCATCAATATCGCTTACAGCAATCAGGCATTTTCTTTTTTCTTCAACACTACCAAACCCAAGCCGGCGGTTACCACTGCTGCCACTGCAAACAAGGGCAGTACACTGTTATCGCCAGTGGTCGGAGTGCTCTCTGTTGCGGTATCATCTTTGGACGTGGTACCTATTGTGCTGTCGCCCTTAGAAGTATCCGCATCAGAAGTTGTATCATCATCCTTGCCATCATCGGTGGAAGGCTTGCTGGTGTCAGCGCTCAGATTCTCGATTGCCTCATTCAGCTCTGCTACTGCCTCATCTACTACTGCCTGGTCATCTTCGCTCAGGCTCTCGTCTGCCAGTACCAGATTTGCGTTATACAATGCTGCCTTGAATACAGATACGCTCTCTGCGGTATAGCCGCTCACATCCATCTCATTAGCCTTGTTCACCAAGTCATTCAGGATGCTCTTGTCGGCCTTATATCTCTGGGCCATAATGGCGTTCAGCAAGGCTTCTGCTGCAGGCTCGATGTCATCATCCATAGCATCGCCATCGTTGTAAACTTCCTTGGCTGCTGCCAGAGCTTCTTCCAGCTGGCTCCAATTGGTTTCCACGTACATATTGACGTTTTCTACCATCTCGTCTGCCTTGGCAATCAGCTGCTCCAGCATGGTTTTATCACCCTTGGTGAGGCCCAAGCCCCAAATGCCTTCCAGCAGGTTGTCCCATGCAGTATCAATCTCTTCTGCTGTGGCGTCGGGATTGTCCAGAACTGCCTTGGCTGCTGTCTTGGCGTCTTCAAAGTACTTCACTGCGCTGTCTACAACGCCTTCAGTGCTCAGGGTCAGCGCATACTCATAGGTGGTACGCAGAATGCTCTTGCTGGGGGTTACGGTCACATAAGACACACCGCTCTTGCTCGGGTCGGCTACAGAGGTTGCTCTCACAACCAGGACTGCTGCCTTCTCGCCGTCTGCGATAGTCAGGTTACCATCCTGATCAATGGTGGTGTTCTTGCTCGTTGCGCCTTCCACTGTCCAGGTGACTTCCTGAGAAATCTCGTCTGCCTTCGGTGCTGCATTTGCCTGCGGCATCTCGGCCATTGTCAGAGCCTCATCTTCGCTCTGAATGGAGTACCAGCTGAAGTTATATACGGTAACGCTGTAGGAAGCACCTGTTTCCTTATTGGTGCAAATCACATTGATGGCCATGCACTCCTCATCCTCTCCAAGCACAAGGAGACCATTCTCATCAATCTTTGTATCTGCGGAGGAAATCTCCCCGTACCAATCGGGATAAGCGCTCTCTACACTCCAATCAAACAGGGTCGCATCTACATCTGCATCCAGTTTTTGGTTATGAACGGCAAATTGCTGCTGTCCTCCGGGAGACATGGAAGCATAAGACGGGGTCAAAGCATACAAATCATTAATGGAAATCGTGGTGCTAAAGCTATTACCATCAGCATCCATTGCTTTTACTTCTACTGCTTTGGAAGTTTCACCTTCTGCAATGGTCAGAACGCCATTTTCAACAACCGTTCCCTCATTCTCAGCGCCTTCCACAGTCCATGTGTACTGTTCGGCCGGAACCACTTCGCCCATCTTTTCTACCGATACTGCAACTGTATCTCCGGGATAAGCGGAAGTACTTTCAGCACTCAGTTCATACACAGGAAGAATGTTGATAGTTGTGGTATAGCTTAACTCTGTGTCCTTCTTAGTAGCACGAATCGTGACCTGGGACGCCGTTTCGGATATTCCAATTGTCAAATATCCATTTTCTGTAATAGAGGTTCCTTCTTTCAAGGAATCAACGCCAACAATATCCCACGTATAGTTATTAATGGGCATAGGCTTCCCAGATTTTTCTACAATATACTGCTGGCTTTCGCCACAGTAAAGCTCTCCGCCCTCGGGGCGAACCTTTGTGATAGGAACCACTGCAATATTAGTGCTGGCGGATACCTTGCTGTTTTCTACAGAAGTAGCGGTAACCGAGACACTGGAGACACACTCTTCTTCGCCAATATACAACAAGCCATTTTCATCAATGGTGGTTGCAGGATCTTTTGCACCGCTAACTGTCCAAGTAACAGCATCACTTTCGGCATAGTTCTTCACAGTGGCATTCATTTGGATAGACTGACCGGCTTCCACAGATTCTCCATCTGCAGCAACACTTACGGAAATCAAATTGGGAATGGTACACCATTCGGATTCATTTCCACGGTAGTCAATCAGCTTAATCATTACGGAATCAACAGAACTCCGAATAGAAGGCATATTGTCACTATAGCGAGTGATAGTGGATTCTGCACTTTCTTCGCCATTGGTTACAGTCTTATAGACCATCTGATACCAGTCTTTTGCCAGCGGAACTTCCAAAGTACCGTTAGCGGCTACCTTTCCGGTATACGGCTTGCAGTAGCTGTCGTCCATCCGGCCGTCATAAGTAGTCACAACTCCGGAAGGTGTGGTAATGGTCATGGTGTAACGAGCATAGTCAGCATCTGCTCCGGTGGGAACTTCCACGGTGCAGCCATTGTTGCCAGATGCCGTCCATGTGCGATCGTCTGTGCTGTATTCCTTGGTGACTGCCACATCTGCCTGGCCGCCTTCCCAAGTCACATTCAGCTTTCCGTCTTCTGCGGTGACTTCGATGTTGCTGACACCCTCATTGTAGTTGTGGGTCACAACTGCTCCGTCACTCTCGGTTCCATCTTCGGACACGGCCTTCAATACCAGAGTCACTTCGCCGGCGGTCTGCGTGGTTCCAGAAACAGCTGCGTCAAAGGATACCGTGCTGCCAGCCTCAGCCTTCAGGTTACCGGGGGTTACGGTTACACCAGAAATCACAGTGCCAGTGCTGTCAGCAATAGCATCTTCCAGATCCTTGATGTAGAATACTTCGTCATAAGTACCGCCAAGGTAAATTTCCTTGCCGTCCTTCATAGCATACAGATTGTACTGCTTTACTTCATCATAATCAGCCATATCCCAGGATACATACATTTCATCCGTATCGTATGCCTTGTCAATGGTGAATCCGGTGGGAGTTGCAGGCTTCTCTGCTGCGCCAGTGGTGTAGGCCAGTTTGCCAATGTTCATCTGATAATTTTCAGCGGTGCCATCGAATACCAGACCCATTGCTGCTACCTTTCTGCCAGCATAAGCGGACAGGTCCACTGTGGAGGTTACCCACTCGTCGCTCTTTGCTGCGGAATCTGCAACATCCAGCTTTACAACGGTGTCGGTGTCATCCTCGAAGATCAGGCCCAGCTTCATAGCTACGTCATCTTCAGAGCTCTTCTTGAAGGTCAAAGCTACCTGTGTATCCTCTGCTACATCCAGGTCAGTCTTGTACAGGTGCAGGAAGTTCTCTGCATCTACTGCGCCATAGACTACCAGAGAGGAACCGCCCTGATATGCGCCTACCAGGTCAAAGTCAAAGCTGCCTTCGTTGCCCAGTACGTCTTCCTTACCGTTGTCATAGTTCTTCTTGTACTCCGGACCATAGTCGAAATCTGCATTCAGCTTGGTGCCGTCGGTCTCAAACCACCACTGCCAGGTCGGCAGGATGTCCTGAATAATAATGTTGGACCATTCGTCGCTGTTGGATACTTCGCCGCCGATGCGGTATTCCAAACCGTGACCGGTGTTAAAGCTGGTCACAAAGGTGTCGCCGTTGATAACGGAACGTTCGGTGATGTAGGCTGCAACACCGTCGAAGTTCTGATTCTCACGGGTACCAACGCCAATGGTTTCGTCCTGCGGATAAGTGGAGCGGTCGGCAGTGTAGCTGGCCTCGGAAGGATCCTGGAAGGGTCCGGACCACCATCTGCGTTCACGTTCGAAGGTCATCCACTGGAATTCGTCCTTCTCACGGCGCATTGCCACGTTATCATTGGTGCCGTTGTCCAGGTCTTCGTCCAGTCCGTCATGGACAAACTCAGAACCCAGAGATGCGATGGAGTTCATGGGCTGGCCATCTTCGCCAATGTTATTACGCAGATCATACTGCTGTCCCCAGCGGTCGCCGCCGGCCTCAATGCCTGCAAATACTACGTCCAGAGGATCAACGCCCAAAGAGACAGCATGGTCAGCAGAGCTGGACAGCATACTGTGATTCCACCAGTAGTTCAGGAAGATGGAGTCGGAATACTGGACACCGTCCTCTACTACAAAGGGGGAGTTGGAGCTGTTAAACTCGTTCTGATAACTGACACGTCCACTGGGATCTACAACAGAATCATACCACTGGATGTACAGGCCTGCATCGCGCATCTGCTTCATAAAGCCCTTGTACAAATCCACATCGCCTGCGGGGATAGTCTCTTCCTGGTTGATGAACCAGCCGTCGAAACCATAATACTCACACAGCTCGATAAGCTTTTCTGCATAGGGAAAGTTTCCGTCCTCATCCTGGGTCAAAAACACCGTGTGCTTCAAACCGGTACGGGGCAGGAAGATACATCCGATAGACAATACGCCGTTCTTATGGGCTGCATTGGTGTAGCCGGGGTTCGGCATATTCACCAGACCAAACTCAAACTTCCGGTACTGCCAAGCGTCATTAACGCCGCGCTCGTCCTCATACATTTCTTCCGGCACTTCTTCGGTCGGCATTCCATGCCAGGAGCCATAGTAGTCGGTATACTGCCAGAAATTGAACAGATACTGGCTGAACTCGTTGGTATAAGGATAGCTGTCAAAGAATGCATTTCCATAGTCACCTGCCAGGGTAAACCACTGGGTTTCAGGACTCAACTCCGGGTTTGCCTGGGTTGCTGCCAAAGCTGCATTACGGTCCTGCAGGGGAATCCGGGCTCTCAGATACTCACTGTACGGGTCCGTCTCAGGGCTCCAGTCCAGGAAATCCTCAGCACGATAGCCATGCTGATAGGGCTGGTTTTCTCCGCGGGCGCTTTCTCCCAAATAGGGAAGCGTATCACTGGCCAGTGCAAACGGCATGGAGCTCGCCGTGATTGCCAGTGCCAAAAACGCCGCGAGAACTTTTTTGGCTGTTTTCTTCATTGCTTTTCCTCCTTACGATACTAAAAACTTTTGACACGTACTCCAGAAAACCGGTCAATTGTTTACAATTCGATTATAAAAAATACACAGTCTCGTAACCACACCAAAAACATTAGTTTTATATACAAAAACATTATATTCCCGTAAAAACACAATATATTTTCTAAATATTTTAAAATATTTATAGACATTTATTGCAAAAATCAGACAAATATTGCACGTTTATTATGCTTATAAAACAAAAAAACAAGACTGAACCCCCTATAATTAGGAAATTCAGCCCCGCTTCGTATCTAATTATTCATTTTCTGCCCGCTGTCGAATTCTTCTGACTGCTTCTGTGGATGCCGGAACCGGACGAATCCAGGCCCTTTTCTTACTTTCATCCACAAGTTCTCCCTGTATCTGAAACTCTTCATTCAGCACATTCCAAACGGTATCCCGAAATTGCGGCGTCGTGCACCCCGCAGCCAGTCTTCCACAGTGAAAAGCCAACTGATTCTGCACTGCCATAATATCACTGAAAATCAATTTATCGTCCATTGTCTCCCCCATTCATCATGTCTCACCATCCAACGTTTCCAATAGCTGTTCCCGAAGCATCCTGTGTCTTCCTGCCAGGCTTTCCAGTTTCATACGCAATTGTGGATCTGTGCAATTCTGCGCCCCTGTCAGACATTTTTCTTCCATCAGCCGCTCCAAGCAAAGCTGCTCCTCCAATAAAAACAATTCTTTTTCCGTCAAATCCATACGATCTCTAACTCCTTTTCCCGTTTCTTGCCGTACCGGTTATGTAGGCCCGGTACGGTCGGCCAGCCCAAAACTGACAGAAAGCGCCCTGTCTACCATAGACATTGCCTGGGAATCCAGCCGGCCCATTTTTTCTTTTAATCGATGCTTATCCAATGTCCGAACCTGCTCTAACAGGACAATGGAATCTTTGGAGAGCCCTGTATTTTTGGCTGAAAGCAAGATGTGCGTCGGCAGGTTGGCCTTAGACCGCTGACTGGTAATAGCCGCCGCAATCACTGTTGGACTAAATCGGTTGCCTACATCGTTCTGTACAATAAGAACCGGACGGACACCACCCTGCTCCGAGCCAACCACCGGGCTCAGGTCAGCATAATAAATATCGCCCCGATGAATCATCCATTTTCACACTCCGAATCCTTTTGTAGTGGGAAGCTGTTTGTATTGTTGCCGGTTTCATTGGATTTTAAACAATCCGCCTGGAAAAACCCAACGAAAATTCATCGCGGCTGTGCTTCCCACTCCATAATATTAGGAATCGGTCCAAGGGGTTCATGGAATATTGGACATCTCCTGCTGCATAAAGCTGACGGATAATTGCCACACCGGTACTTGCAAATTGCTGATTTCTCCTGTTTCATCCGTTTTCACAGTGATTTCTTCCCCACCAGAGAGTTTCCCGCTCCATTGCTGGTTTTCCCACTGCAAATCTGCCTGTGCTCCACCATCTAAAGCGGAAAAAAGCCGTCCAAAAATACTTTCATCCAGTATATTTCCCATCTCTGGCTCTGTTAACCCTTGAAAGGAAACCGTATATGTTCCGCTACGATACTGGACCAACATGCCGCTCATTTCTTCCGGAGCCGTCACCGTAAAAGAACTGATTCCTTCTAATGTGTGGCTGAGGGTACCCGAAACCTCCACACCTTCCATCATCGCGCAGCATTCCGCTTCTACCGTCCACTGAGGTGGCTGTGATTCCGGTTGGCTTTGGCCGCATCCGCTCAGACACACCGCCATCAGTATGGTCATTGTCCATATTTTTAAATTCCTTTTGGGCTTTCTCCATTTCATCAACGTTTCCTCCCCGTTTGAATATCGGAGCGTCTCTTTATGTATATGCTGCCTGTTTGTGTTCATGCGCTTCTGGATGCAAATTATAAAAAGCCTGTCTCCACACAGGAAACAGGCTTTTATAGTATGATTGAATATTATATTTTGACTGCCATTACAGCTCCAGCATAGGCACGATAAGCAGAAGGTGTGACTCCTACCGACTCCCGAAAAACTGCGATAAAATAGCTTTGAGAACGAAATCCCGTATCTGCTGCGATTTCTGCAATCTTTCTATCTGTTTTCAGCAAAAGCTCCATTGCCTGGGAAAGCCGTACTGCGTTAATATACTGTATCGGCGTCTTCATGGTATATTGTTTGAAGATTCGGCAAAAATGCCCTTCACTCATACCGCAAATATCCGCAAGTTTTTTTAGGGTAATGGGCGAGGCATATTGCTCTCGGATATAGCTGATAACTTTTTTGATTTCTCCGGCAATCGGTTCCTTTTTTCCAACGGAAGATGGCAGATGTTGCGCTTTGGGAAGCAGGTAAGCAAACAATTCAAGCAATCTGGATTTTACCATCAGTTGATAATAAGCCTTCCGCTCCTGCATAAAGCCAAAAACTTCTTCAAAACATTCGTGGATTTCTGCGCCATCCGGTTCAGCCAAGGCAATTTTTCTAGGTAAAATCAAAGTCCCGGCAACCATTGGTCCCATATATGCAAGGCGGATGCTGTCTGTTTCCGGGCCGCAGAGAATTTCTGGGGAGAAGATCATCACACGAAATTCACTCTTTTCTCCCACAGGCGTTGCAGCATGAAGCTCTCCAGGACCAAACACAAACAATTCACCCGCGTTTCCCTCTAACACCTGATTGCCCGCCTGAATTTGCAGTTTTCCCCGCTCCACGCACAAAATTTCTATCTCATCATGCCAATGGCAGCCAATTTCCTGCTCATGGTATTCATAACATCCAACCGGCCAAAAAAGCCCCGACTCCTCCGTCTTTGTTTTTAATTCCGTTCTCATGATTCTTCGCCCGATTCATACAGTACCAGAGCTTCATCTATTTTCATGAGCTCCTTCTCACTGATCGCATACGTGTTGTTATCGGCTGAAAGTTCAATGGTTATGGTTTTGGGCGACTCCCAACCTGTATTTTCCAATTGCAGCTCCAAAAAGCTCAGAAGATAGTTACAATAAGCACTGTCGATTTCTTTCTGCGATTTCCCCTCAAAGTCCCCATCACTCACCATCTGGGAAAAATCCAAGACCCTTTTTTCGATTTCAGCGGCATGGTCGGGAAACAAGCTGACCGGAGAAATTTCCATGGTTACCTGATAGCCGCCATTTTCCATTTTCTCTGAGGAAACAGCCTCAAATTTACTGTGATTATACAGCTGTCTGTAAAATGCCATCGTGCGATACAGCGTCGCATCCGTTTGGGTAAACCCAAATACTTCTGCAAAATACATGGATTCCGAGCGCAAATGCTCCTGATAAGTTTTTTCGGCTTCCTCCTGTGAAATTCCCACAAACTCCTCATAACTGTCGTGCTCGCCAAGATATACGGATTCTACCGCAGATTCCACATAAGCGGCAGCGTCAAAGGTATTTTGAGAACAGGCAGTCATCAAAAGGCAAATACCAGCGCACAAGCATACCAGACGGATTTTTAAATATTTCACAGTGTTCCTCCTTTATTCTTATCACGATTCTCACAAAATCTGGAGTCTTTGAATTCCAACGGTTTTGCCGGATTTATCGTCAATTTCAAACAAGCAGCAGTCCATCCGGCATTCTCCCCCGGCAAGCTCATGTCTCACCGGCATTCTGGTGCGAAGCTTCTCAATGATAATTTCCGGTTTTACTCCCAACACCGAATGTACCGGTCCTGTCATACCCAAATCGGTGATATATCCCGTTCCATTAGGCAGAATACATTCATCCGCGGTGGGCACATGGGTATGGGTTCCAAAAACCGCCGTTACACGGCCATCCAAATAGAAACCCATGGCCTTTTTTTCTCCCGTCGCTTCCGCGTGAAAATCCACCAGCACCACCTTGGGAAGGTCCTCATTTTTCAGAAGCTCATCCACAGTCTCAAATGGGCAGCGCAGGTTGTCCATATAGGCGGTTCCCTGCAAATTGATCACGGCAATTTGTCTGCGCCCCATGTCATAGATACACATTCCTCTTCCCGGCGCAGCGTTTGCAGGATAGTTGGCCGGACGCAGCAGTGTTTCATCCCGGTCATATAATTCATAGCTTTCCCTTCTGCGAAAGCTATGATTCCCCGTTGTGATGATATGTACGCCGCTGTCATACAGATGTCTGGCAGAAGCAGGTAAAATTCCATTTCCGTCGGCGGAGTTTTCCCCATTGGCGATTACTACATCCACGCCATACTGTTTCTTAATAACCGGAAGCCGCTCCCGCAAAAAGGCACATCCAACGCTTCCCACCACATCTCCGATTGCCAATATATTCATAAACGAATTCTCCATTCTTTTATATCCAAAGCTCGATTCACCGCAAAAGAGCTATAATATCTCCATTATAAAGCAATATGCCGGAAAAGGAAATCCCTTTCCGGCACACTCTCTAAAAAACATTTCCCCAAAAATCTCACAAAACCAACACAAGAGTTCCCGCTGTAATCAAAACGCCGCCCACAATGGTTTTCCAGTCTATGGCTTCGTGAAGGAACAAAAATGCCAGCACCATACTGATCACCACGCTGAATTTATCAACCGAAACCACCCGGCTGGCTTGACCAATTTGCAGTGCACGGTAATAACACAGCCAGGAGGCGCCAGTTGCCAGTCCAGAAAGTACCAAAAAAATCCAGCCTTTTGTTTGAATCGAAGAAATCCCACCAATACTTCCCGTCAGCAAGACGATTCCCCAAGCCATGATTAAAACCACGCCGGTTCGAATTGCCGTTGCCAAATTGGAATTGATTCCTTCCATCCCCACCTTCGCCAGAATAGAAGTCAGTGCAGCAAAAACAGCCGATAAAAGTGCAAAGACTACCCACATAGAGCGTCCTCCTTTCTCCTTTTTGTCATCCATAGCCATTCCCTCCATTCCACCAAAATCAGACGCAAAAAAGGGCCTCCTTCTTTTGAGGAAGGAGGGTCCCTATACATGGTACTTTATCTTTTATCCGAGGAATTCCGCCGCCTTGATAATCAATTCCACAGCCTGTTCCGATGTAAAGACAGAACTGTCGATAGTTAAATCATAATTCTGCATGGAATCCCATTTTTTGTTGGTGTAGAAATTATAGTAGTTAGCACGCTGCTTATCCTTTTTGGTCAAAAAGTCGGAAACCTTGGCTGGGTCTATACCGTATTTTTCCACCGCACGACGCAGCCGGCTATCCCTGTCTGCATGGATAAACACTTTCAGGCAGTCTTTTCTTTCCCGCAACACATAATCGGCACATCTTCCCACAATGACACAAGCGCCTTTTTCAGCCGCTTTACGAATGATATCTGCCTGAATGAGGAACAGCTTATCGTTTATAGGCATATCATTCATTCCGGCAACACCGCCGCCAAATCCGTAAGTTCCCATCACCAGAGAATACAGCAAACTACTGGTGGCCCGTTCATCGGCCTGGCGGAAAACTTCTTCACTCAACCCACTTTTTTTCGCGGCTAAAGCAATCAACTCTTTGTCATAATAAGGGACTCCCAATTTTTGGGCCAACATCTCGCCAATTTCTCTTCCGCCGCTGCCATATTGGCGGGCGATGGTAATGACTGTACGGCTGCTCATTTCGTTCACCCTTTCTTTATGAGAAACAGTTTGATACCGGCCGGCTTGCCAGCATCATAATACCAATCACTATAGGTATCATACCGCAATTTTTATACAAAGTCAATATTAGTTTACACATAACAATTGTTTTTTGTATATAATACAACAGATTTTAAGTAAAAGCACCCTCTCCAGCTTTTTCAAAAAGCTGCCGCATTTCTCCCCGCAGTCCGCGATGTTCCTCCTTGGACAGCGTGGGGTCCTCATGAAGAATTTCCCGGGCTTCCTGACTGGCAGCCTTTAAAAATTCCACATCCTGTACCATATCGGCAATGGTAAGCTGAGGCAGGCCGTGCTGCCGGGAACCGAAAAAGTCTCCCGGTCCCCGAAGTTTTAAGTCTTCATCGGCAATCCGAAACCCGTCCGTAGTGCTGCACATAATCCGCAGCCGAGCCAAAGCTTCTTCATTTTGTGCATCCGAAATCAGGATACAGGTGGACTTTTCCTTTCCTCTGCCTACCCTTCCCCGCAGCTGGTGAAGCTGGGAAAGCCCATATCGTTCCGCATTTTCAATCAGGATAATCACAGCGTTGGGAACATCCACGCCGACCTCCACGACTGTGGTAGAAACCAACAAGTCCAGTTCTCCGGCAGAAAACGCCGCCATAACCGCATCTTTTTCTTTTGGCTTCATCCGTCCGTGAAGCATACCGATACGGTATCCGGCAAAAGCTTCTTTTTCCAGCATGTCGCGGTATTGTACCACACTGGCCATATCGCTTTGTCCCTCTTCCACCAGCGGACAAATAATATAGCCCTGCAGACCCCGGTCTAAATGCTTTTTTACATAGCCGAAAGCCCGATCTCTTTTGTCGCTGGTAATGGCAAAGGTTTCGATTTTCTGCCTTCCCGGCGGCAGCTCATCCAAAACCGAAATGTCCAAATCACCGAAAATCATCAGCGCCAGCGTGCGGGGAATCGGGGTCGCACTCATCACCAGCATGTGGGGATTCTCCCCCTTCTGGGCCAGCGCGGCTCTCTGCGCCACTCCAAACCGGTGCTGTTCATCGGTGACAACCAAGCCCAACTTTTGAAACGTCACACCCTCTGTCAAAAGCGCATGGGTTCCAATGACCAACTGGATTTCCCCGCTGGCCAGTTCTTCCTGTATCCGCCGCTTTTCGGCTGCTTTTACAGAGCCGGTAAGCAATGCAATGCGGATACCTGCTGGTTCTAAAAGAGCCGATAAGCTTTTTTCGTGCTGCCGCGCCAATACTTCCGTAGGAGCCATCAGTGCTGCCTGCATACCGTTTTTAATGACACAATAGCAGAGCGCCGCGGCCACTGCCGTTTTTCCGCTTCCCACATCTCCCTGAATCAAGCGGCTCATGGGGGTACTCCCCATCATGTCCTCAACTGCCTGGGCAACCGCCCGTTTTTGTGCAGAAGTGGGCGAAAAGGGCAACAGTTTCCAAAACTCGCCGGTAACATCGTTTTTCACCTGTAAATAGTTTTCCACCCGAGTATGACTTTTCATGGAGAAAAGTCCAAGCTGCAAAACCAGCAGTTCTTCAAACACCAGCCTGTTTCTGGCTACCCGAAGCATCTCCAATCCCATAGGGAAATGGATATTTTGCAGGGCAAACCGAAGCTGGCACAATTGATAACGCATCCGTATGTCCGTGGGAATCGGGTCCCGGACAATATCGGGAAGCAAGTCAATGGCAGCTTTGACTGCGTGGCTGATTTGCCTGGAAGACAGCCCCTCTGTCTGGGGATAAACAGGCACAACGGGAAGGGCCTCTTCCACCGGGACAAAATCGGGGGCTGTCATCTCCCGATGGAGAAATGTCCCCTGTACTTTCCCCCGAAACAGGTATTCTTCCCCCACTTTCAGCATGGTCTGCACATAGGGGTTATTAAAGTATGTCAGGGTCATTCTTTGAATACCATCCGTCACCTCTGCTTTAAAAAGCGTCATTCCCTTTCGCACATACTGCCGTTTGGGGGCTGTACGTACAAAAGCCCTGATAACGGATATTTCATTCATAGGCGCCTCCCCAATCTGAAGGATGGTGCTCCAGTCCTCATAAGTACGGGGATATAACCGCAGCAAATCCCCCACGGTAGGCGCTCCCAATTTTCGAAACAGGGCTGCTTTTTTTTCGCCTACCCCCTTCAAAAACTGAATATCCATGGTAAACAGGGAAGCCAAACCTCTTCCTCCTTTGTGATAAGATAAAGGCAGGGACCCTTGCCGGAATCCATGTCCGGCAACAGTCCCTGCTCTTCTGAAATACACAGAAAATTATTCAACAGAAATAATAAAGTAATAGATAGGCTGACCGCCATTCACCAGCGTTACTTCAATATCGTCGCTGATTTTATTCCGAATCCGAGGGCAGTCGTCTCCCGCCTGTGCCTCAGTAATATCGCTGCCGTAAATCAGGGTGATAAAGGAAGTATTCCGGTTGACCATGGAGCGGGTGAGCTTGCTGCAGGTATGGACCGGATCTTTCTCAATATAATCCAGTTTTCCGTTGCGCAGGCCCATAATATCTCCCTGATGGATACGATGTCCACCAAATTCAGAATCGCGGGCAGCAAATGTTACCAGACCGGTAGCAACCGCACCGTCCACCAACACGCACCCCCACCGGCAGCATCCATCATCAGCTGACGGTTTTCCTCCGGCGCAGCGTCCGGGTCAACTGCCAGCATAGCGGAAAGTCCCTGGGGAATGGTACGGGTGGGCAAAACGACCACTTCACGATCCGTGACCAGCGGAATCGTCTGCTCGGCTGCCATAATGATATTTTTATTATTGGGAAGTACAAACACCCGCTTGGCAGGTGTAGCCAGAACAGCAGCCAAAATATCCTCGGTGCTGGGGTTCATAGTCTGCCCTCCGCTGACCACCTGGCTGCATCCCAAATCGGTAAACAGAGTATGCAGGCCCTCTCCGGCTGCTACCGCCACCAATCCCAGCTCCCCTGTAGGCTCAACCAGCT
>OBYM01000742.1_pt1 | contig 16302 bp, 14 predicted proteins | sample 1538191 | NCBI WGS metagenome assembly OBYM01 (sample SAMEA2580165, study PRJEB22360) | human gut metagenome | biome: human gut; feature: human-associated habitat; material: faeces | place: Denmark | collected 2008/2010 | reverse complement strand
GCCGAAGCCCAGACCGCGCCCCATAAGCACAGTCTCCGCACCGTTTTCATCCAGCGCGACCACAACATTGTTGTTGAGTACCTTTTCTATTTTCACGTCCGCGCCTCCTGACCCGCACCGCAGCACGCATCAAACGCTTCACGCGCCGCACGGACTGCATTTTCGTCGCACCGCCACAAACTGAATTCGCTCAGTCCGGGCAGCCCCATCGGCACATTTTCGCGCCGAAACTGCATTCTGCTGTTTTCCACCCGCTTTGCGGAAAGATGGAAGGCATTCGCGCCTGTTTTCGGCTGCAAATCGCGGATAACATCGGCGTTTACGCCTGCACCGACCAGAATCTGCACGTCCTCTCCTGCTTTTGCAACCAGCGCGCGCAGCAAATCCGCGCCTGCGGTGCAGTCCGCCTGCTGCCCTGAGGTCAAAATGGTATCCACACCCAGCCGCTTTGCGGTTTCCAGTGCCGCAAACGGGTCGCGGCAGACATCGAACGCACGGTGCAGCGTCACACCGCAGCCGCCTGCAAGCGAAATCAGTTTGGCCATACGTTCCTCATCAAGATCGCCCTCGGGCGTGAGCACGCCGATGACAATGCCGTCCGCGCCGAGCGCGGCAAAGCGCTTCACCTGACGGCAGAGCAGCTCAAATTCGTTTTCCATATACAAAAAATCGCCGCAGCGCGGACGCAGCAGCACACGAACCGGTACGGAAACCCGTTCCCGCACCATGCGGAACAGATCCTCATCCGGCGAAGTACCGCCGATCATTAAATTGGCGCATAACTCCAGCCGCATAGCACCGCCGCGCTCCGCGCTTACCGCAGACTCGACCGAGTGGGTGCAAACCTCCAGAACCGGTTTCATTTCCTGCTCCTCCTTCGAGACAGAATAACGCTTGGCAAATTATGTGATTCAATCCACACTGTTATCGGTTAATTATATCACCAAAAACCATATAGGTCAACGCATGTTTTTGCAGCATTCTGCACAATAAAATTCAGACGTTTTCATATAAAATAAACCACTTCCCTGCTTCGTATGCAGAGAGGTGATCTACAGCATTTTCCGCATAATGGCGGCTGATCTCGACCATGCCGCGAATATCGTCGATCGGTGTACGGATATCATGGCATTGACGGATATTTGCCGTCCATATTCCCAAAAAATTCTCCGCGTTTTTGGCTGTTTCTTTTCTTCGGCTGAGTTGTCTTGTCAGTTTGTATAAAAATGCAAAGAAGTTTTGCACAAATCGGATAGTTTGCAGGAATTCGAGCATACTTATGCAAATAGACCGCATATTTTGTTGTTTTTTTAACAATTTTGTGCTATACTGAATATACAGCCCATAAAATGGGTAATGCGCGCCGGAGCAGTTCCGCTGCACCGAGCCGACAGGAGAGGTGTTTTATGAACAGTATTACGACCCGCGTTTGGATCGCGGGAGCAAGCGGCAGACTGGGTTCCGCACTTAGTCATCGTTTCGGCGGCAACACAGCATATAAGCTGGTAACCAGCGACCGTGATGTAGCGGTCGAGGATGTATCCGTTGTCGGTCGTTTTGCCGATATTAACCATCCGGATGTCATCATCAACTGTGCCGGTCTGACCGACGTGCAGGCCTGCGAGGAGAACCCCGAAGAAGCGTATAAGATCAACGCCATCGGCGCCCGCAATCTGGCGACCGCTGCAAGACGCATCGACGCAAAATTCATTCAGATCTCGACCGACGACGTATTCGGCGGCGACGAGGGCAAGGCTTTCTGTGAGTTCGACGATCCCCATCCGACCACGATGTACGGCAAGAGCAAGTACGCCGGTGAAAAGCTCGTGCGTGAGCTGACCGACAAGCATGTTATCGTGCGTTCGTCGTGGCTGTACGGCGTCGGCTCGTACGACTTTGTTGACCGCGTGCTCGATACGGCGGCAAAGGATGGCGCTGTCCATCTGCCGGAGGATGAGATTTCCTCCCCGACCTCGGCGGAAGCGCTCGCCGGCTTTATCGACTGCCTGATGCACAGCCGCGAGTACGGCCTGTTTCACGCATCGTGCGACGGCTCGTGCTCCCGCGCAGAGTACGCCCGCGAAATTCTGCGTCTCGCCGGCAAGGAAAACGTGCCGGTCACATCGGCCTCCGAGAACACTGCGCTGCGCCCGCGCTTTACGCTGCTGGACAATATGATGCTGCGCATCACTGGTTTGTATCAAATGCCGGACTGGCATGACGCACTGAGCGAATACATGTCCCACCGGCAGACGGGAGTAAATAAATGAATGAAGTAAAAGAGAAAAAGAAAATCGGTCTGACTACAAGGATCTTCATCGCGCTGATCGCCGGTGCAATCGTCGGCATTGCGCTCAACATGTTCGCAGCTGATGTGGATTTTGTGCAGAACGTGCTGGTAAACGGCATTTTTTATGTTGTCGGTCAGGGCTTTATCCGCCTGATGCAGATGCTGGTCGTACCGCTGGTATTCTGCTCGCTGATCTGCGGCGCCACCGCCATCGGCGACAGTAAAACGCTCGGCAAGGTCGGCGTAAAGATCATCGGCTTCTACATTTTCACCACGATGATGGCGGTTGCCGTTGCACTCGGCATCGGTCTTCTGATCAAGCCGGGCATGGGCCTGGATATGTCGCAGATCCAGACCGCCGAAGTCGCCGCTTCTTCGGATTCGGTCAGCTTTGCGGAAACCCTGCTGAACATCATCCCGAAAAACCCGATCGGTGCGCTCGCCAACGGCGAAATGCTGCAGGTTATCGTGTTTGCACTGATCGTCGGCGTTATCCTCGCCAAGCTGCAGGATAAGACCCAGCTGGTAACGAACTTCTTCCAGCAGGGCAACGATATTATGATGGAAATGACCATGATGGTCATGGGTCTTGCGCCGATCGGCGTATTCTGCCTGATCTCTAAGACCTTTGCCGGTCTTGGTTTCTCCGCTATGGTGCCAATGTTCAAGTACATGGGCGCGGTGCTGCTGGCGCTGGTCATCCAGTGCTGCGGCGTGTACCAGATTCTGCTGGCGCTGCTTACAAGACTCAATCCGCTGCGTTTCCTCAAGAAATTCGCTCCGGTTATGGGCTTTGCGTTCTCGACCGCAACCTCTAACGCCACTATCCCGATGAATATCGACACACTGGAGGAAAAAATCGGCGTCAACCGCCGTATTTCGTCCTTCACCATCCCGCTCGGCGCGACCATCAATATGGATGGTACGTCCATCATGCAGGGTGTTGCCGTTGTATTCGTTGCACAGGCGTTCGGCATCCAACTGAGCCCTGCGGATTATCTGACCGTTATTGCAACCGCAACGCTCGCCTCCATCGGTACCGCAGGCGTGCCGTCGGTTGGTCTGGTTACGCTGGCAATGGTATTCGATTCGGTCGGTCTGCCGGTTGCCGGCATCGGCCTGATCATGGGTATCGACCGTATCCTCGATATGGCGCGTACTGCCGTTAATATCACCGGCGACGCTATCTGCACCACGATCGTGGCGCATCAGGACGGCGCACTGGATAAGTCTGTATTTAACAAAAATTAAATCAAACTGACAGGAAAAACCCCGTATTTCGTAAGAAATACGGGGTTTTCTGGTGCCGCCAGCCGGAATCGAACCGGCACGGTTTTAAGGCCGGGGGATTTTAAGTCCCCTGCGTCTACCAGTTCCGCCATGGCGGCGTGTAAATATTATACCAGAACGGGCACGGTCTGTCAAACATGTGCGCCACCGGTTTGAGGATTTTTCAATCCCGCCTCTGCTGCTTTCCTGTTGCGTCCTGCCGGAAAAAGCTATACAATAAATATAACAATTCTCCTGCGCAGAAACGCGCATACGGTACGCGTTCCATGCAGTTCCGGCTATGCATTTGGCGTACCGGTTCGATGTCCGAGAAAAATTTTGAAACAGGCGGAACAAACCATACGGAACAAACGTCTAAGCTGATATATGGCAATGACCCCACCGCAGCAGCGGCCGTGCTGTCGATGACATTCGTTATTGTCATATACAGGATAGAGAGTATAAGCATTAACAGTGAAAAGGAGTGAAAAATATGAAACGGTTTCAGAAGGCGTTACTCGGTGTTGTGGTGAGCGGTGCATTGCTGTTCTCGGCGCAGGCGGCAGAACTGCCCAGTGCGGCACAGGATACGCTGCAATCGGCTATGACTAAGGTACAGCAGGAGATCAAGGATTACGGTCAGGTGAAAACGCTCGGCTTTACCGGTGAAAACTGCGAGATTATCCTCTCGAACCTCAACGCGAAACAGTATTTGGTTAACCTAACAGCTGACAGCACACACAAGTATGGTATTCTGGACAAAGCAACCGGCAAGCTGGTTGTTCCTGTGGAGTACGATTATTACATTGCGCTTGACGGCACGGAAACACTGGTTAGCCAGTACGACGCTGATCATCACCCCAACTACTGGTTCGCCGATGAAACCGGCAAACTGACGCCGATGAAGCTGCCGTCCGGTTATGAGCTTGCGACGTATGAGCCAAACAGCAATGTGTTCGTGCTCTTCAAAAACGTGAAAAAGCCGGTATATGACCCGTATTCCGGCGATGGTCCAACCACACAGGTTGAGGATGTCACCTTCTGTGCTCTGGCCGACAAAGACATGAACATCATCCTCGATGACATCGACATGGTACCGGATTGGTACGCCGATTTCTTCATCGCAAAGACCGGCAGCACTAAGTGGGAACGTATTGACAAGTCAAATACGAGCGGCAACGGCACCTACGGTCTGTTTAACCCGAAAACCGAAAAATTTGTCGGCAAGCACGATTTTAACCAGATTTTCTGGTACGATCAGCACTTTATCGGCACACGCAGCAGCGGCACAAAATCTTATCTGCTGGATGGCAAGGGCGGCGAAACCCTGCTGCCCGCAAACGTCAAGGAGTACAGCAGCTGGGCCAAAACCGAAGTAGCTGCCGCAGGAGAGCACGGTCTCACTGAGTCATTCTCCTATCCCAGGCTGGACATTACCCGCGAAAACTTCACCATGCTGGCGATGAACCTGTACAACAAGATTTATCCCAACAAGGAGATTCCGGCTCTGGAAACCAAGTTCACCGACTGCAGGAACGACCCGAACGTGAACAATGCCGCCGCACTCGGCATTGTCACCGGCTACGAGGACGGCACCTTCCGTCCGTACAAGACCATCTCCCGCCAGGAGGCTGCCGCCATGCTTGACCGGCTGTATCAGGTACTCGGCGGCAAGACGGACGTGGTTTCCGAAAAGGCCTTCGCTGACGATGTCAAAATCGGCGACTGGGCGCGCGGCAGCGTTTACGCAATGCGCCAGACCGGCATCATGCAGGGCAAGGAGAACAATCAGTTCTGCCCGACGGACGGCTACACCGCAGAGCAGTCCATTGTGACCATCGAGCGCATGTATCAAATCATCAAATAACCAGCCATATCAAAAAGGACTTCGTTTTAACGAAGTCCTTTTGCTTACTCATAACGTCCCATGAAAATCTCGGTTACGATGCCGTTTTCGATGGTGACATGCAGCATGTCCACCATCGTTTCGTCCCGTGCGTCCGGCGAGCCGTACAGATCGTGGAACCGTGCTTCGCTGTCTCCGACACGCAGTCCGCGCACGGTTTTGTGCCGCCAGAACAGCCACCGGCGGGTCAGCGGAATTTCATCCGGTGCCTCGGTGATGATAACGCGGTTGCGGCTTTTGTCCCACCGTATCTGCGGAATATGACTGTCCCACAGGTACGAAAACGGCGTGTACAGTACGCCATTCCGTTCCACGCCGGAGACAGCGGTCTCAGCACCGTGCAGTGTGTAGGTTTTGCCGTCTGTCGTACCGCCAAGGCGCTCTACAACCTCGTAAAGTGGGACATATGGCTCGTTTTTGTACAGAATAACCGGATTCTCCAGCGTGATCGGCTCTCCGTTCTGCAGAGCTTCCCTGCTGCCGATTTCTATGCTGAGCGACGTGTTCGTCCGCTCCAGATAGCCGATTCGCCAGACCGCCAGTCCAATCGCAAGCACAAGCGCCAGCAGCGGCAGCCAGTATTTTTTCACAATACGCATGATTTTCCTCCCTGATTACGCCTTCTGCGTCATACGCAGCATTGTGATGATCGACTGCTCGCAAGTATAGCCATTCTTCGGATCAAATCGATTCGCTCCTACGCCCTGCATGATACCGGTTTGCCTCATCGCATAGACAGAATCCTTTGCCCATACGCCAATACTCCCGTTGTCAGCATAGAGCGTAGGACTGGCTTCGATCTTTCCGTACAGCACCGTATAAAGGCGCTGCAGGATAACTGCCGCCTCCTGCCGTGAAAGCTCGCGCGTGGGCTGGAAGGTGCCGTCCTCATAGCCGGTGACAATACCGAGTGATGCAATCTGACGCACTATGTCTTCATCGCAGTCGGAGAACGGCTGTGCCGGTTCAGACAGATTGATGTTTGGGTTTACCGTCTGAATGGTTTGCCAAGCTAGCTTGCAGAATTCATCGCGGTGGATATTCAGGCGGTATGGTGTATGATAGGACAGTCGGAGTCCGTCTTTCTCCGCTTGTTCGACTATATTTTCAGCCCAAGTGCTGGGAACATAGCAGTAATTCGCCTGTTCGCGCTCATTTCCGTTGCTGTCCAACAGATACTCGGTCGTACCGTGACAACCAAACCAGCGATCGTTTTCGTTCGATACTTCATCGTAACGGCTGCTGCTCACCGTTTTGCCGCTGCGGTCGATGAACATATATTTACTGTTGAAATACAGCCGCGGCCACGGTCCGCCGTCCGGCAGATACCAGTCGGACGCACCGACACGGACAGCGGCGAGATCGTTATAAAACAGTTCACTATCATAAGAGTAATCATACTGACCAACGTTGTAATACTGGTCGATGCCGTCCTGCAGGACGGTAAAATCCGGTCCCAGCAGCGTGTACTGATGGAACGTGTACGGCATTGTGCCGCTATCGGTCCGCACAGTTCTGGTGACCGGGTACTGGCAAAGGACATATCCTTGATCATCGACTGCCAGTACATGACCAGCATGAGGAATGGATACATCGGTCAAGCTGCCATTCAAATCGCATAGTTGATAAGTGTCGCTATGCTCTAGCAGCAACTGATCATCTGCGCACTTCCAAATTTGACCATCAAGACCATCAAACAGGGGCGTAACAATCGTTCCGGCGGACAAATCGACCGCGCAGACCCATCGGCTGCTATAGTCACTCGGGGTAAATATCAGCTTCCAGATGTCCTTTTCCTCGATCAGTCGACACGGAAGAACCTCGCAGCTGTCCATTTGCCAACTTTTCCATGCCGTATGTTCCGGATAACTGGTATCCTTTTCCGGTGGGCTTTGTTGAAAATGCGTGATCGCCTGATGCGTAAGCTGCGTTTGCGATGCGGCATCTGCGGCTCCAGCGCCAATCAGCATACAGCCGCACAGCACGAGTGCAGACAGCAAAACCATTCGTTTTTTCATGTTCCCTATCCCCTTGCCAGATGAATTTTAGACCATATATAATATATAATCTAACTATTCTGCACTGTCAACTGTGACATGAAAATAAATTTTTGAGAGAACTTTGTCAAACTTTCCTCGTCTAACGGTTATAGTAAGCGAAGGACTTCACGGGCAGGAGGTATTTTTTATGAAACGATGGCGTTATTTATGTGCAGCCGCGCTGATCGCGGGCAGCATGGCGGCGGAAGCCGGTGCGGTATCGATACCGAGCACTGCTTTAACACAGTTGCTGCAGCAGTGGCAGGCAGATACTTCCGCAGACAGCGGCCAATCCCGCATAGCAGCGTATGCGCTCGTGCCGGAAAAAAATCTGTACAAAATTTCTGCCGACAGCTTGTACGGTATTGCCGATTTGAAAACCGGAAAAATGATCGTTCCCGCAGAATATACCACAATCGATGTGCTGTCAGACGGCAGATTTCTGCTGACTCGTTATGAAAACCAGGCTTCTTCGTTCTATTATGCCGATGCGAGCGGAACGGTCACACCGATTCAGACGCCGGTCAAAGGCACCTATTTCGGCATGGCAGGCGATGGCTGTTTCTTCATCGGTGTCTATGCGAAACGTCCGCTGACGGCTGCAGTACAGCAGCCTGCCGAGCAGTATGATATTCCGACACTTGTGCTGCTCGACGAAAACACGAAGGTTATCCGCGATGATATCGACGGCGCTTGCGGTACTGCATCCACGCCGCATTTTACGAATGGCCTGATGCCAATTCAGACCGGCAGTACTTTGTGGATTGGTTCCCGAAAAGGAGCAATCGGCAACGAAACGTACGGTTTGATTGACAAAACCGGCCAGTTTGTCGGCAAGCACAATTTCGACGAGCTCAGCTGGACGGACAGCCGCTACATCGGCAAGCGCGGCACCGCGCTTTACCAGCTGGACGGCAAAGGCGGTGAAATCCAGCTTCCGGCTAACGCTTCGCAGGAAAGCAGCTGGGCCAAGGCGGAACTGGAAGCCGCTCGGGAACATGATATTTCGCTTTCTTTCTATTATCCCAGGCTGAATATCACGCGCGTGGATTTCTGCAGACTGGCGGTCAAGCTGTATCAAAAGGTGCAGCCGAATGCCTCCGCGGCTCCGGAAGCGGCCTTTTCCGACTGCGAGAATGAGAGTGTCTGTCTGGCAGCGGCGCTCGGTATTGTAACCGGCTATGATGACGGAACATTCCGACCGTACCAGTCCATCACCCGTCAGGAGGCCGCAGCGATGCTTGATCGGCTGTATACCTCGCTCGGTGGCAAGGCCAGTGCTGCAAACGATAAACCATACGCCAATGATGCTCAACTTGGCGATTGGGCACGCAGCAGCGTGTACGCGATGCGCGAGATCGGCATTATGCAGAGCAAGGAGAATAACCGGTTCCGTCCGAAGGATGGGTATACGCAGGAGCGGGCTGTTGTAACGGTGGAACGGGCGTTTCAGGCTGTGAAATAACTGTAAGCTACAGAATACCCCGATGCACATAATGTATCGGGGTATTTTTATTGCCTATTATCTTTTCGGCGGAGCGGTAGTCTCTCGCACCACCAACTCTGCATTGACCAGTGTGACCTGTGCCGTCTTATCTCCATTGATAATCTCATGCAGCCGATGAACCGCCAGTTCACCGATTCGTTTCTTTTGTATCCGCATGGTTGTCAGCGACGGAGAGATCAGCGTACATACCAGCGAATCATCAAATCCCACGATAGAGATATCCTCCGGCACACGCAACGGCGAAGCAGCTAATGCCTTTAGTGCACCTGCTGCAATGATGTCATTGTACGCAAAAAATGCGGTTGGAAAATCATGCGTGCTATCCAAATATCGCTGAAAAACCTGACGCGCAGGCTCCACAAAAATCGGTACCGTAACAATATCCTGCGGACGCAGCTCCAATCCCAACCGTTTTTGACACAGATAAAATGCATTCTGACGTTCCGGAAGCGCACCAGTTGCTTCATCTGCAGTCAAAAATCCAATTCTGCGATGCCCCAGATCATACAAATACTTGAGTGCCTGATAGACGCTACACATACTTTCCACTGTGACCGAATTGATTGGCTGTTCCAACAGCCGTGAATCCACAACAACCAGCGGCAGCGAAGTTTCGGTCAGCATTTCAGCATGAACAGGCTCAAATTCCGACGCAAAGAAAATGATTCCATCAGTATTTTGCAGTTCAGCATCCTTTAACAACTGCGGCAGACCTTCCAGATTAATATTAGTCACCGTAATGGTATAACCCAGAAGTTTTGCAGACGCATCTGCACCATCAAAAATCCGTTCATAAAAATCATCTACGGCTTCAAATAAATGACCGGAACCACGAAATCGAATAAATAGAATATTTCTTTTGTCATATCGTATATCTTCTTTGCCACGCACCGCATATCCGTGTGACAAAAGCAATTCTTCTACACAGGCCCGTGTGCTGTCACTTACACCAGAACGATTATTTAAGACCAACGACACTGTTGCCGGGGAAACACCAGCCAGTTCAGCAATCTCCTTTAGCTTCATTCGGCTATACCTCCTGATTTCTATCTTTATCATACAATATCGCGTGTAAGAATGCAATAAATTTCAATCGACAGATTTTAAATAATTTTAGTTATTTTTATTACACCTTTCACATATTACTTAGAATTTTCCACTAATACCTTGTGTTCTATTTCGTATATTACGTCATATTGACAAATATACCACAATATGATTTAATAAAATCACAAAATAAATTTAGCTTATTTTAAAATATTTTAAAGGAGTTGATGATAGATATGCAAAAACAGGTAAAAGCAGCGGTTATCGAAGGTCCCGGTAAGATTTCCATTCAGCATTTTCCCTATCCTGATCTTGAGCAATATCAGGGTTCCGTCCTCAAGGTGACGCAATGCGGCATCTGCGGCACAGACAAGCATTCCTATCGCGGCGAAACAAGGCAAAACAGCGGCAGCGATACAGAATTTAACGTAGCATATCCCTACATCATGGGACACGAAGCAGTCGGCATCCTGGATGCCGTATCTCCCGGTACAATCCGAAAGGACTTTTATGGTGAAGAACTGCATCCTGGTGATCGCATTACTTTCTGCCCCGATATTGTCTGCGGCGAATGCTACTATTGCCGCACTGCACCGTGGTACCCGTGGTGTGAAGATCCTTCTCGCGAATGCTTCGGCAACACGATGTCCATCACACGTAAACCCAGCCTATTCGGTGCAAATGCCGAATATATGTTCATCCCGCCTAAAGCCTATCTGTATAAGGTTCCGGATGAATTGCCCGATGACCTTGCTGTGCTCACTGAACTGATGTGTGTTACCTACTCGCTCGATAAAGCAAAAGAAATGTTTGCTTTCGATGGAGAAGGCTTTGAATTTGGTGGTTCTGTAGTTGTTTTAGGCAGCGGTCCGCTTGGTTTGGCACATATCATCAAGGCGCGCATGCTCGGTGCAGGCACGATCATCGCAACCGATATTTCAGACTACAAGCTGAACCTGGCTAAGGAATTTGGTGCCGATATCGTATTGAATGTTCGTAATACTACTGCCAAGGAACGCGTACAGATGGTCAAAGAGGCAACACATGGCTTGGGTGCCAATGTCGTATGTGAGTGTTCCGGTGTTCCTTCTGTTGTACCAGAAGGACTGCAAATGACACGCAAGTGCGGTGTATTCCTCGAAGTCGGTATGTATGTAGATATGGGTGGTATCCCAGTCAACATGGCAGAAGTAACCGGTAAAAACATCCGTATCATCGGCATGAATAATCACGCTGCTACCGGCTATCGTCCAACCATGGAAATGATGCTTCGTCATCAGAACAATTTCCCGTGGGCGAAATTTATCAGCCATAAATTCAAGCTGGACGATTATGACGAAGCAATCCGTATCAGCCAGACAGACGAAAGCATGAAGGTCGTTATCGAAGCCTGGTAAAGCAATGATCATTCGGGTATGTGAAAATGATCTCATACCCGAACGTGGACAAGAAGGTGGTGAAAAGCATGGCGGAAGCATTGCGGCCGGAACCCATCGTCCGTTTCGAACATGTAACAAAAACATTTCCCGGTATCCGTGCTCTGGATGATGTATCCTTCAGCATTCAAGAAGGCGAAGTACATTGTCTGCTGGGCGAAAACGGTGCTGGAAAATCCACTCTGATGAAGATTCTCACCGGTGTCTATCATGCCGAGTCGGGCAGTGTTTATCTGCGTGGCAAAAAAGTTGAGGTCGGTGATATTCACCAGGCACAGCAGCTTCGCATCGGCACAGTATTTCAAGAAAATAGTCTGATCCCTCACATGACGGTTGCAGAAAATGTATTCCTGACGCGTGAAATCAAAAATCACGCCGGTTTGATCGACTGGAACCGTATGTACAGTGAATGTGTCCGCTGGGGAAAAGAACTTGGAGTCGAACTCGATCCGCATGCACAGGTCAAACGGCTTTCCGTAGCACAGCAGCAGATCGTCGAGATTGTAAAAATGTTCTCACAGGACCCGCAGATCGTTATTCTGGATGAGCCTACATCTTCCCTTTCCGATCACGAAATTGACAATCTGTTTGAAATCATCCTGCGCATGCAGAAAAAAGGAATCACCTTTATCTATATTTCTCATCGCATGGAGGAGATTAAACGAATCGGCAACAGTGGCACCGTACTCCGCGATGGTAAATTCGTCGCTTCCATCGACGACGTAAAAAGCATGGATATGGAACAGATCATCAAACTGATCGTCGGCCGCAGTCTCGAGGAACAATATCCAGCCCGCGAATCCCATATCGGTGATGTATTGCTTGATGTGCAGGGATTGAGCGTTAAAGGCTTAATTGAGGACGTTTCTTTTCAGGTGCGTCGCGGTGAAGTTCTTGGATTTTCCGGTTTGGTCGGTGCAGGACGCACTACAACAGCCAAAGCCGTATTTGGTGCACTCAAAAAATCCGTAGGACGTATTTTTATTGATGGTAAAGAAGTCAGGATCCGCAGTCCGCATGATGCAATCCGCAACGGAATCAGTTTGCTACCCGAAAACCGCAAGGAAGAAGGTTTGATTCTAACCAAATCTATCGCATGGAATTTGGTCTTTGCTAGCCTACACAAATATAAATGCGGTCCATTCCTGAATGAGCGTAAGGAATATCAGGATGTTGCGCAGTATCGTGATATGCTTTCTATCAAAGCACCTTCTCTGGAGCGTCAGATCAAGTATCTATCCGGCGGCAATCAGCAAAAGGTCGTATTTGCAAAATGGCTCTGTGCCGAATCCAAAATATACTTTTTCGATGAACCGACCCGAGGAATCGACGTTGGTGCCAAGAGTGAAATGTATAAAATCATCAATATGCTGGTTTCCGAAGGGAATGCGGTCGTTGTGATCTCGTCCGAGCTGCCCGAAATACTCGGTGTATGTGATCGGATCGCCGTATTCCATGAAGGACGCCTGACCGGTACACTAGACCGGGCCCAGGCCACACAGGAATCCATCATGCACTACGCGTTAGGAGGGCAGTAAATGGAACAGATCAAAAAAGCCTGGAATAAAATCAAGCGTGTAAATGGCATTGGTTCCCTGCTGCCGCTGGCTTTGCTTCTTGTATTCTTCGCTGTGACGACCAGTACCTTCTGGAGCACGAACAATCTGATGCAGATTCTCCGCCAGTCCGCCGTATACGTTATCATGGGTATCGGCATGACTTTCGTTGTATTGACCGGCGGAATTGATCTTTCTCAAGGCTCTCTGTTGGCATTGTGCTGCGTAACCAGTGGTCTGACTCTGAATGCTACCGGTAATATTCCACTATGTATCATCGTCGCTCTGGCAACCGGTTTGTTGGTCGGATTGATCAATGGTTTGATCGTTGCTTATGTGAAAATACCGGCGTTCATCATGACACTCGGATCAATGTATATTGTACGCGCTATTACGCTTTGGATCACTAATTCTGAACAGATTTCTGTCAAAAATGCTTCATTTTCTTTTATCGGACAAGGCTTTATTGCCGGAATTCCTGTTCCCGTTTATGTATTCATTATTATCGCAGTTGCCGCCTATGTTTTTCTTGCACATACTGCGACTGGCCGTTACATCTTCGCCGTTGGTTCCAATGCCGAAACTGCACGGCTATCCGGTGTAAATGTTGAACGAACCACTATCCAAGTATTCGTACTTTCCGGTATTGCCATTGCACTGGCCTCAATCGTATATCTCGCCCGCTTGACTGCAGCACAGCCGACAGCCGGTCAGAGTTATGAGATGGAAGCTGTTGCAGCTACTGTTATCGGTGGTACCAGCATCGCCGGTGGTGAAGGCGGTATCTTTGGTACCGTAATCGGTGCAGTTATTGTAACTGTTATCCGCAATGGTCTGGTACAGCTCGGCGTAGGCAGTTATTTTACCACACTAGTCGTTGGCGTCATTATCATCGCAGCTGTTTCTTTAGATGTAATCCGTACTCGAATTGCAGCAAACAAATAACTTACACAAAAATGGAGGGAATCCGAGATGAAAAAATTTTTAGCAGCAATGTTATCTACCACTATATTGTGCTCTGCCATGGCTGCATGCGGCAACCAATCCACCACTCCGGATACCGACGATACTGCTCAGAGCAGCAGCTCGTCCACTTCCACCAATGTAAAGGGTACGATTGCTGTTGTTACTAAAACCATGAATAACCCCTTCCACGTCACCTATGGCGAAGCCATCAAGCAGGCCGGTGAAGCCGCCGGTTACGAAGTACTCGTCTCCGGACCGGACGCTGAAACCGATGTTGATAAGCAGATCAGTTTGATTGAAACCTATATCGAGCAGGGTGTTTCCGCGATTGTCACCTCAGCTTGCTCGTCTACTGCCATTGTCGATGTAATTGAACAGGCAGACGCCAAGGGAATCCCCGTCTTTCTCGTAGATTCCGGCGCAGACGGCGGACCATATGTGACATTTATCGGCACAGACAACTATGCAGGTGGTCAACTCGCCGGTGAATGGGTCGGCGAAAATGTTGATTCCGGAAAATGTGTTATTCTGGACGGTAATTCCGGCAACGATGCTACCACCAAGCGTGTAAAGGGATTCTCTGAGGTAATCACCGACAAGTATCCGAAAATCGAAATCGTTGCTTCCGATTACGCAAACTGCGAAATTTCCAAGGCTATGGAGGTCACTGAAAACTTTCTTGCCGCTTATCCCGATCTAAAGGTTATCTTCTGTGCCAATGATAATATGGCAATTGGTGCAGGTCAGGCAGTTGCCGCAGCAGGTCTGCGCGATCAGATCAAAATTTGTGGTTTTGACGGTCAGCCTGATGCTGCGCAAGCAATCATCGATGGTGAAATCGACGCAACAATTGCACAGAAGCCTGCGACTATGGGAAAAATGGTCGTTGACGCGATTGAAAAATACGAGGCAGGCGAAACGGTCGATAAGGAAGTAGATACCGGCTGTGATGTCGTTACCAAGGATAACGCCAAGACCTACCTCAACTGGCAGTGAATTCTCTCTTCTATCTCTCTTTTTTGCTTTACTATTAACCATAGGGAGGGGCTGTTGCATGACAGCCCCTCCCTATGGTTTTCCTCTCATTTTATTTCCATATTTTTACTTATTCGATGTATTTCTAATTCTCTTTAAAAGTTCATATTTTTGTTATTTTCCGTTTTTTATTGCATACAATACAGTTTTAGATTCTCTGTACTGCAATCTCAAAAAGGTTCTTGCACTGGTACTGGCGTTTGCTTGCGCATTCACCATGTTTGCTGGTGCAGCGTTCACGGATTCGGTTAACATTAAGGATGCCAACACTGAAGCTGTGGACACTCTGGTGGCACTGGGCGTTATCAATGGCTACACTGATGGCTCTTTCAAGCCCAATGGCACTGTAACCCGTGCGGAGATGGCGAAGATGATCTACACCATCCGTTCCGGCGGCAACTCTGATGCTTCTGCGTACAACGACGACAAGACCTCTTTCACCGACATTGGCTCCCACTGGGCTCGCGGCTACATCAAGTACTGCCAGTCTCTGGGCATCATTGCTGGTAAGAGCAACACCAAGTTCTGCCCGAACGACAAGGTAACCGCTCAGGAAGCTGCTAAGATGCTGCTGGTAACCCTGGGTTACAATGCTGAGAAGGCTGGCCTGACCGGCGCTGGCTGGGCTGCAAAGACCAACGCACTGGCTGACGAGAACGGCCTGCTGGAGGACGTTAACACTTCCTTCACCACCGCTTGCCCGCGTCAGTACGCTGCACAGCTCATCTACAATGCAATTTTCGCTAAGACCGTAGTTCTGCGTGACGGTGAGTACACCGACCAGACCGCTATGGGCGTTGACAACAAGACTGTTGGCGAAAAGTACATGGGTATGAAGGAAGAGGTAGGCACTCTGACCCACATCTCTTACGATGAGGATAAGGATGAGTACACCTACACTCTGACTGTTACCACTACTTCTGCTTCTGGTACTACTACCACTAACCCGACCTACAAGTCTTCCAAGGATTATTCCAAGCTGTACGGTCTGAATGTTAAGGTTCTGTACAAGACTACCTCTAACAAGACCACTGTTTACGGTATGTACGCTAAGGACAGCTCTATTGTTGCTTCCGGTCTGATCGGCGATCTGGATAAGGTTTCTTCTGACTCCAACAAGATCAAGATTGACGGCACCGAGTACAAGCTGAATGCTGGCATGAACACCAATCAGCTGCAGCTGGTTGACGCTATGACCGGTGCAAATGCATTTGGCGAGTCTGCTGCACAGGATCTGGCCACGGAGTGATT
>OBYM01000741.1_pt1 | contig 16305 bp, 12 predicted proteins | sample 1538191 | NCBI WGS metagenome assembly OBYM01 (sample SAMEA2580165, study PRJEB22360) | human gut metagenome | biome: human gut; feature: human-associated habitat; material: faeces | place: Denmark | collected 2008/2010 | reverse complement strand
GATGACCTGATGCGGAGGGGGAGAGCACGGGTGTAGCCGTAACCGCCGAACAGCTGCAGGCAGCGGCGGGTCACGTCGCTGGCAGTGCGGGCTGCGATCAGCTTGGCCTGTGCGGCCTCCACGCTGTAGCGGACCTTTGCGCCGTCCATAGCCTGCTGCTTCTTCAGAGCGGCAGCGTAGACCAGATACTTGGCAGCTTCCACGCGGGCCTTCATCTCGGCCAGCTCGAACTGGGTGTTCTGGAATGCGGCGATGGGGCGGCCGAACTGCTTGCGCTCCTTGACGTAAGCAACCGTCTCCTCCAGAGCGCCCTCGGCAATGCCCAGAGCCTGGGATGCAATGCCGATACGGCCGCCGTCCAGAGTAGCCATAGCCAGCTGGAAGCCCTTGCCGCGCACGCCCAGCATACGGTCCTTCGGGATGCGGCAGTCCTCAAAGATCAGCTCACAGGTGGAAGAACCACGGATGCCCATCTTGTCCTCAGCCTTGCCGACGGAGAAGCCCGGGTCGGTACGCTCCACGATGAAGGCAGAGCACAGCTTGGTGGGACGGCCCTTCTTGTCCAGCACATGGTCGGTGACGGCAATGACGATGAACACATCAGCATAACCGGCGTTGGTGATGAAGATCTTGGAGCCGTTCAGCACCCAGCAGTCATCCTCTTCCTTGGCAATGGTCTGCTGGCCCTGTGCGTCGGTGCCGGCGCCCGGCTCGGTCAGGCCGAAGGCACCCAGCCACTCGCCGCTGCACAGCTTGGGCAGGTACTTTGCCTTCTGCTCAGGGGTACCGTTCTCATAAATAGGAGCAGCGCACAGGCTGGTGTGAGCAGAAACGATGACACCGGTGGTGCCGCAAACCTTGCTCAACTCTTCCACAGCCATGACGTAGGACAGCACATCGCCGCCGGCACCGCCCACAGAAGTGGGGAAATAGATGCCCATCATGCCCAGCTTGCCCATCTTCTCGACGGTCTCCTTGGGGAAGTACTCTTCTGCATCGACCTTCTTGGCCAGGGGCTTGACTTCGTTTTCAGCAAACTCGCGGTACATCTTCTGCACCATCTGCTGCTGCTTGGACAGAGTAAAATCCATCGCTATATCCTCCTAACGGGTCTTTTTTCATTTGCCGGAACAGTCCGGTTTTCAAACAAATTCCTCCCGACCGCTTTCCCACAGCCGGGAGAAATGTTGAGCAGAAATTACAGCTGATCAACCGGGGTCTTGGTGCGGTCTGCGTTGTAAACGTAGAAGCCCTTGCCGGTCTTGCAGCCCAGGTTGCCGCCGCGGACCATCTTGCGGATCAGCGGGCATGCACGGTACTTGCTGTCACCGGTCTCCTTGTACAGCACGTCCATGATGGCCAGGCAGATGTCCAGGCCGATGAAGTCGCCCAGCTCCAGGGGGCCCATGGGGTGGTTAGCACCCAGCTTCATAGCGGTGTCGATGCCCTGGATGTCAGAGACACCCTCCATCTTGATGAAGGCAGCCTCGTTGATCATGGGGATCAGGATGCGGTTGACCACAAAGCCGGCAGCCTCGTTGACCTGAACAGGGCTCTTGCCGATGGCAACGGAGATCTCTTTGATCTTCTCAACGGTCTCGGCAGGGGTGTTGCAGCCTGCGATGACCTCGATCAGCTTCATGCGGTCTGCGGGGTTGAAGAAGTGCATGCCGACCACAGGGCGCTTGACGTTCTTGCCGATCTCGGTAATGGACAGAGAAGAAGTGTTGGAAGCAAAGATGCACTCCGGCTTGCAGATGGTATCCAGCTCACCAAAGGTGGTCTGCTTGACCTTCATATCCTCGAACGCTGCCTCCACGATCAGGTCGCAGTCAGCGCACAGGTCTTCCTTCAGGCCCGGGGTGATGGCGGCAACGATGGCGTCAGCCTTTTCCTGGGTCATCTTGCCCTTAGCGACCAGCTTCTCGTAGCCCTTCTTGATCTTTGCCAGACCATTCTCAGCCCACTCCTGCTTGATGTCACACAGAGCAACGGTGTTGCCCTCAACCTGTGCAAATGCCTTTGCGATGCCCTGGCCCATGGTGCCAGCGCCGATAACACCGATCTTCATAGGAAATCTCTCCTTTAATATCAAAAATTGTATAGTTGATTAGTTGTTGGTGAACACTGCCTTGGGCTTCGGTTTCTCACGGCTCAGGAAGCAGGCCATGCCTTCCTTCTGGTCGTGGGTCTCGAAGCAGTCGCCGAACAGCTTCTCTTCGACCTCAACAGCCTTCTCAATGGGCAGGCTGATGCCGTCGTTGATTGCCTTCTTGCAGTTACGGACAGCGATGGGGGCGTTCTTAGCGATCTTGCCGGCCAGCTTCAGGACGTTCTCCATCAGCTCAGCCTGGGGATACACAGCGTTGACCAAACCAATGCGGTAAGCCTCATCGGCCTTGATGTTCAGGGCCGAGTAGACCAGCTGCTTTGCCATGCCCATGCCCACCAGACGGGCCAGACGCTGGGTGCCGCCGAAGCCCGGGGTGATGCCCAGACCCACTTCCGGCTGACCGAACACAGCGTTGTCAGAGCAGATGCGGATGTCGCAGCTCATAGCCAGCTCGTTGCCGCCGCCCAGTGCAAAGCCGTTGACGGCTGCAATGACAGGGATGGGGAAATGCTCAATCATCAGGAACACATCATTGCCCAGCTTGCCGAAGGCCTCGCCCTCTGCCTTGGTCATGGTGCTCATGGAGCCGATATCGGCACCGGCAACAAAGCTCTTGTCGCCTTCGCCGGTCAGAACGATGCAGCGGATGGTAGCCTGGTCCACAGCCTCAAAAGCGGCCTTCAGGTCTGCCAGGACCTCGGGGTTCAAAGCGTTCAGTGCCTTGGGACGGTCGATGGTAATGATCTCGACAGCACCCTGCACCTCGGTTTTTACAAAAGCCATTGTGAAAACCTCCCATTCAATTCTATCAAATCTCAAAACAGCCCCCGGAGCAAGGGGAGGCTCTCCGGTTCCTCCCCTGCCCCGGGTCTGTTATTCAGTCTCGTTTAAAAGGGTTGGAGCTTAGTCCATCTCAACGATGGTAGCGCAGCCCATGCCGCCGCCGATGCACAGGGTAGCCAGGCCCTTGTGAGCACCACGATGCTTCATGGCGTACAGCAGGGTGACCAGGATACGAGCACCGGAAGCACCCACCGGGTGGCCCAGAGCGATAGCACCGCCGTTGACGTTCAGCTTGTCCTTATCAAAGCCCAGAGCTTCGCCCACAGCGATGGACTGTGCTGCGAATGCCTCGTTGGCCTCCACCAGGTCCATGTCAGCAACGGTCATACCGGTCTTGGCCATGACCTTCTTGGTAGCAGCGATGGGGCCCAGGCCCATGACCTCGGGCTCAACGCCTGCCAGAGCACCGGCAACCCAGGTAGCCAGAGGCTTCACGCCCAGCTCCTTGGCCTTCTCCTCGCTCATGATGACCAGAGCAGCTGCGCCGTCGTTGATGGCGGAGGAGTTAGCAGCGGTGACGATGCCGTCCTTGGTGAAAGCGGGCTTCAGCTTTGCCAGCACTTCGGGTGCGCTCAGACGGGGGCCCTCATCGGTATCGAACACGGTGTCGCCCTTCTTGCCCTTGATGACCACGGGGACGATCTCGTCCTTGAAGGCGCCGTCCTTGATGGCCTTGTCGGCCTTCAGCTGGCTGTTGTAAGAAAACTCATCCAGCATCTCACGGGTGATGGGGCTGTAGCCGTACTTCTTCTGGTAGGTCTCGTTGGTGCAGACGTTCTCAGCGGTCATGCCCATGTGCTTGTTGAAGCCGCAGGCATCCCACAGAGCATCGTTGACCATGGTGTCCACCAGCTCGCTCTTGCCCATGGGAGAGCCCATGCGGTAGCCGTAGCGGGCCTTCATCATGGCAAAGGGAGCCATGTCCATGTTCTCCATACCGCCTGCAACCACGATATCAGCATCGCCTGCCTCGATCATCTGAGCAGCCATGTTCACGCAGTTCAGACCGGAGCCGCAGACCACGTTGACGGTGACGGCAGGGGTCTCGATGGGCAGGCCAGCCTTCAGGGAAGCCTGACGAGCGACGTTCTGGCCCAGACCAGCCTGAATGACGCAACCCATGTAAACATGATCGACCTGCTCGGGTTTCACGTTTGCACGGTTCAGGGCCTCCTTGATGACGATGGAGCCCAGCTCAACTGCGGGAACGTTGGCCAGGGTGCCGCCGAACTTGCCGATAGCGGTACGGCATGCAGATGCGATAACGATCTTTTTCATGTGAATAGCCTCCTGAATTGTGTATGTGTTTTCGGTTACCTTTTTATCAAAACGCCCTGAGGCATTTTTTCAATGTTAGGTGTCGGCCTGTGCTTGCTGCCGACGCTGGGCAAATTTTTCGCTCACCGCCTTTTCCACATTAGGGGTGACGAACTTGCCGATGTCGCTGCCGTAGCGGGCTGCTTCCTTCACGATGGTGGAAGAAAGGTAGCTCCATTTGATGCTGGTGGCCAGAAACATGGTTTCGATGCCGGGCATCAATGCGTGATTCGTCTGAGCCAGCTGGATCTCGTTTTCAAAATCCGTGACCGCCCGCAGCCCCCGCACCATGACGGATGCGTGCCGCTTTTTGGCGAACTCCACGGTCAGGCCGTCAAAGCTCTCCACGCTGACGTTTGGGATGCCCTTGCAGCACTCGGTAAGCAGTGCCACACGCTCCTCCACAGTGAACAGCGGGTCTTTTGCGCTGTTGATCAGCACCGCAACGATCAGATGATCGTTGATCTTGGCGGCGCGCTTGATGATGTCGAGATGTCCTTTGGTGACCGGATCGAACGAACCGGGATAAACTGCTGTTGCCATCGGCCAGTGTCCTCCTTGTGCGCTGTGAAAAGCGCGTTTTGGTTCTGCCATGATAGCACTTTCCAGTCTTGTGTGCAAGCCGCAGAACGATTTATCGTTAAATTTTAAACAATCAACTCTGCACTGCAGGGCAGCTGCTTGCCTCGCTATAAGTAAACCATCTTGTCAAAATTTTATCAAGGGCTTTTTCAATGTTTTTTGGCTTTGTCGTACCAAACAATTCTCCCAAAAAGCTAAGAATTTTAGTTACTTTGCCAGATGCCCAAAATTTTTACGTTTTACTATTGATTCTGCACATTGTTAATGTTATAACTAAGTTGTGCAGTGCTGCGCCTGTCTCACTTCCTTTATTGTAGCAGGCAGATGTGGCAAAGACGTGAACGAAAGCCCCCCTTAGGGCCTTGGTTCCGCCAAAATTTACCCGTGCAGAATTGTAGAAAGTTTACAATTCTTTTATGTTTTTTAAGAGAGGATGGTTTATAATGGATTTTATGGAACTGTACGCTCAGAAACGCATGACGGCCGCACAGGCTGCTGCTCTGGTCAAAAGCGGTGACTGGGTGGATTACGGCTGGGCCGTGAACACCCCCGTTGCTGTGGATGCCGAGCTGGCCAAGCGCCTGCCGGAGCTGGAAGGGGTCAACTTCCGCGGCGGCATTCTGATGTGGGTCCCTGAGATCTTCCAGATCGACGACCCCGCTGCCCACATGACCTGGAACAGCTGGCATATGGGCGGCATTGAGCGCAAGGCCATTGCGCAGGGCTTCTCCTTCTATTCCCCCATCCGTTATTCCGAGCTGCCCCGCTACTACCGTGAGAGCCCGGACCCCGTCGATGTGGCCGTGTTCCAGGTGACCCCCATGGATGAGCACGGTTACTTCAACTTCGGCCCCAGCGCCTCCCATCTGGGTGCCGTGTGCGAAAAGGCCAAAAAGATCATCGTGGAGGTCAATAAGAACATGCCCCGCTGCCTGGGTGGCATGGAGAACTGCGTGCACATCTCGCAGGTGACCGGCATCGTGGAGGGCGACAACCCGCCCATCGGCCAGATGGCCGCTCCCGGTGCTGCCACCGAAGTGGACCTGAAGGTTGCCAACCTGATCGTTCCGCAGATCCCCAACGGTGCCTGCCTGCAGCTGGGCATCGGCGGTATGCCCAACGCCATCGGCGGCCTGATCGCCCAGAGCGACCTGAAGGACCTGGGCGTGCATACCGAAATGTATGTGGACGCCTTTGTGGACATTGCCAAGGCCGGCAAGATCACCGGTGCCCGCAAGCAGCTGGACAAGGGCCGTCAGGTCTACGCCTTTGGTGCAGGCACCCAGAAGATGTACGACTACCTGAACGACAACCCGGAGTGCATGTCCGCTCCCGTGGATTACACCAACGACATCCGCAGCATTTCTGCCCTGGATAACTTCATTTCCATCAATAATGCCGTGGATATCGACCTGTTTGGTCAGGTGAACGCCGAGAGTGCCGGTATCAAGCACATTTCCGGTGCAGGCGGCCAGCTGGACTTTGTGCTGGGTGCCTACCTTTCTAAGGGCGGCAAGAGCTTTATCTGCCTGTCCTCCACCTTCTTTAATAAAAAGACCGGTCAGCTGGAGAGCCGCATCCGCCCCACCCTGGAGAACGGCAGCATCGTTACCGATACCCGTGCCAACGTGCACTACCTGTGCACCGAGTACGGCTGTGTGAACCTGAAGGGTCTGACCTCTTGGGAAAAGGCTGAGGCTCTGATCAGCGTGGCACACCCGGATTTCCGCGAGGAGCTGATCCGTGAGGCCGACAAGCTGCACATCTGGCGCAGAAGCAATAAAATCTGATAAGCGTCGAAGGGCATCCTGCAGCCCCCGACGGGAATGGAGTTTGCCATGATCGACAAAAAACCGCACATCAAGCCCTATCTTTACGGGATGCTTGCCGGGTTTGGGGCCATCTCCCTCAGCATCATCTTCTTTTTCCTGATCTACCGCTTTGACGGCTTTGGGGACGCCATCTCCACCCTGACAGGCATCCTGATGCCCTTTATCTACGGTGCCGTCATCGCCTATCTGCTCAAGCCGGTGTGCAACACCATTGAGGCGTTCCTGCGCCGGTTCATCCCGGAAAAGATGAAGGGCCTCATCAACGCCCTGTCCGTGACATTCACCATCCTGTTCGGGCTTCTGCTGATCTACGCGCTGTGCATGATGATCATCCCGCAGCTGATCACCAGCGTGACCACCCTGTACTACACCGCGCAGGCCAATATTACAAAGTTCATGTACTGGGCAAACCATCTGGAGTTCATTGAGAAGAACGAGCAGATCATGGAACTGCTCAATTCGGCTTACGCCGCCCTGAATACCAATCTGGACACATGGATCAAGAACACCCTGCTGCCCTCCATGCAGAACATCCTCAGCGGCGCAGCCCTGGGGGTGCTGAACGTGGTGGTGGTGCTGAAGAACCTGATCATCGGCATCATCGTAGCCGTGTATATGCTGGCCAGCCGCAAGCGGTTCGTGCAGCAGGGCAAGATGGTGCTGTACAGCGTGGTAAAGCCCCGGTGGGCCAGCCTGATCACCGAGGAAGTGAAGTACGCCGACCGGATGTTCGGGGGTTTTATCAATGGCAAGATCCTGGATTCTGCCATCATCGGTCTGCTGTGCTATATCGGCTGCTTGATCTTCAAGTTCCCCAGTGCGCTGCTGGTCTCGGTGATCATCGGTGTGACCAACGTGATCCCCTTCTTCGGGCCATTCATCGGTGCCATCCCGGCCACGCTGCTCATTCTGATCCAGAACCCCATCAAAGCGCTGTGGTTCGTCCTGTTCGTGCTGGTGCTCCAGCAGGTGGACGGCAACATCATCGGACCCAAGATCCTGGGCAACACCACCGGCCTTTCCAGCTTCTGGGTGCTGTTTGCCATCCTGCTGTTTGGCGGCCTGTGGGGCTTTGTGGGCATGATCGTGGGTGTGCCGCTGTTTGCGGTCATCTATGACGTGATCAAAAAGCTGGTGTTCCACGGCCTGGAGCACAACCAGGAACTGGAACTGGTAAACGCTTACCACGACCAGTTCGGGGACCCGGAGGACCCGGCTCCGGCTGCAGACGCCCAGCCCAAAAATCAGTGACCTCTCCCCTGCCCCGTGCCCTCCCGGCACGGGGCTTTTGTTTTGCAGCCGTTCCCACAACAGCAAAGGCCCCGTGCTTTTTTGCACGGGGCCTTTGCGATCTATGTGTTATGATACCTGCCTGTTACTTTTCAATGGGCTGACCAGGCTTCCAGTCCTTGTAGTTCTCGTACCGGCTCTCCCGGATCTTGTGGTGGGACCAGACTTCGTCAGCGGTGGGCTGCCAGTTGGCGGCATAGCTCTTGCACTTCTCGCACAGGTGCTCCACGGTCTCCGGGGACTGGAGGTCGGTGCTGTGGGCACCGGTCTCATGGACCATCTTTTCCAGCAGCTCCGGGTTCTCCAGCATGGGGCAGGGACGCAGATGGTTCTTGTTGAAGGGCTGGCCGTTGTGGTAAGCCATGAACAGGGGGCTGTGGAGGATCTCCAGGATAGACTGGTCATGGATGTTGGCGTTGGAGTAGTGGATGAACACACAGGGCTCTGCGTCACCGGCAGAGTTGATGTGGAAGTAGTTGCGGCCGCCGGCAATGCAGCCGCCCACAAATTCGCCGTCGTTCTGGAAGTCCATGGGGTAGAAGGGGATATCGCACTCGGAAGAGCGCAGATAGCGGATACGGTCGATCATGTACTTGCGCTGCTCCGGGGTGGGCATCAGCTCCGGGGCGGCTTCGTTGCCCACGGGCATATAGTGGAAGTAGAAGCCAAAGTGGGCACCCTTGTCGCACAGGAGCCGCATGAACTGGTCGTTGGTAACAGCCTCAATGTTCTGGCTGGTGTAGCAGATCGAGGTGCCAAAGAGGATGCCGTATTTCTTCAGCAGATCCATGGCATGCATCACAGCGGCGTAGTGGCCCTCACCCCGGCGTGCATCGTTGGTCTCCGGGGTGCCCTCGATGGACAGCATAAAGGCGATGTTGCCCAGACGCTGCACTTCCTGGCAGAAGGGCTCGTCGATGAGGGTGGAGTTGGTGTAGATGGCAAACTGCACGTCGTTGTGCTTTTCAGCCAGCTTCAGCACGTCCTTCTTCCGCACCAGGGGCTCGCCGCCGGTGAGCATATACAGGTACACGCCCAGCTCCTTGCCCTGGGTGACGATCTTGTCCATGTCCTCAAAGCTCAGGTTGTTCTTGTTGCCGTACTCGCCGGCCCAGCAGCCCACGCAGTGCATATTGCAGGCGGAGGTAGGGTCAAACAGGATCAGCCAAGGGATGTTGCACTGGTATTTGACACGGTTTTCCCGGATGGTCTTGGTGCCCCGGAAAAAGGCCTCGTAGCCCAGGTTCAGGGCAGTAGTACGGGCCACATGGGGGTCGGTCTGGTCCAGCACGCTGTTGATGAGCTTGGACCACTTGCTGTCGGGGTCCGACAGGATATTCTTGGCCTGCTGGTAGGCTTCCTCGCTGAAGGAGTCGCCGTAGAACTGCTTAGACAGGTCCACTACCTGGCCGATGGCCTTTTCCCGGTCATTTTCCATGTGAGAGAACAGCACGTCCACCATCTTACTGACGGCAGCACGCTGCATTTTATGGGTCAGACTTGCAAACGAAGTATTCATAATTTTTCCTCCAAACTGGTTCTTTGGATCATCCTTTTCTCTCGACGCTATGGTATCACAGCCCCCTTTCCCAGGCCATAAGCAGAAAACACGCCGTGATGGAAAACCCATCACGGTGCACTGTTTGATAAGATTTTTACGTTTTCGGCCGGTTCCGGGGCTTAATCCTCGTCCCGTGCGGTGCCGCCCCGGTTGCTGGCCAGCCGGCACAGGGCACGCCGCAGGTCACCGTGGATCATCGTGCTCAGTCGTGCGACCATCACAGCCGGGTCGGCCTTCATATCCCGCCGGGTCCACTCCAGCGTCATGCCCACCAGTGCATACTTGTAAAAATCCACCACGAACTGCTTGTCGGCATCCTGGACCGTGATGTCCTGGCATTCACGGTTGGTGAATTCCTTCAGAACAGGATCCAGCAATCTATAAAGGTACTGCTCCACCTGTTCGCGGCCCACCGAACGGTACACATTCAGCACCAGGGTCTTGTTCTCCTGCAGCTGATGCAGGATGTCCAGATAGGCTTCATCCCAGGTCTCAAAGCTCTGTCGGCCCTCCAGGATCTTGGAGGCGTCCTCCACAAGGATCCAGTCCACCAGATCGTAGATGTCTTTGAAATGGTAATAGAAGGTCATACGGTTCACACCGCAGTCCTCGGTGATGTCGTTGATCGTGATCTTGTTGAGGGGCTTCTGGAGCAGCAGCTTTTTGAGCGATGCCTCCAGCGCCCGCTTGGTCGTCTGTGACACAAAAACCATCCTTTCCAGGCAGAAATTTTCCTGCCCTGTGCGGCGAAATCCGTGAGAAGATTTTCCATGTCCTATTTTACCGCAGAATCCTGTCAAAAAGCAAGGACAATTTTTGTACACTTTTTGAATTTATTGTGCATTCACGCAAGTTTGTGTTTCGCATCGCGTACATTTTTGGGCATCCGGCCATATCAAATCGGAATGCCCCCTCCACCCTTCCGGCATGGCCACCCGGTTTTCCGCGGCAAAAAAGAGACGGTTCCTCTTGATTTTATCGTCCCGCGTGCTTACAATGGAGGCAGGCAGAAATCGTCTGCCGTAAGGGAGGGTATGAATTATGATGGAAACGATCGGTTTTCTGGGCTGCGGCAACATGGGCGGCGCAATTGCGCGGGCCGTGTGCAAGGCTGCAGACCCTAAAAAGGTCTATCTGGCAAACCGCACCACGGCCAAGGCACAGGCTCTGGCCAAGGAACTGGGCTGCAAAGTGGCGACCAACGCTGAGGTGGCCGCGGAATGCGACCTGATCTTTCTGGCGGTGAAGCCCCAGATGATGGAGGCCCTGCTGGCACCGCTGAAGTTCTCGCTGGACGAGCGCCCGGGCCGTTTCGTGCTGTGCAGCATGGCCGCCGGACTGTCCATTGCCCGCATTCAGGAGATGGCGGGCGAGGACTTCCCGGTGATCCGCATCATGCCCAACACCCCGGCTTCCGTGGGCGAAGGCATGATCCAGTACTGCTCCAGCAATGTGACTGCCGAGGAAGAAGAAGCTTTCCGGAAGATCATGGCCCCGGCCGGGCGGCTGGATGCCGTGCCGGAAAACCTGATCGACGCAGCCAGCTGCGTGTCCGGCTGCGGCCCGGCCTGGGTGTACCAGTTCATTGAGGCACTGGCAGACGGCGGCGTAGCCTGCGGCCTGCCCCGTGCCAAGGCACAGGAGTATGCCGCTCAGATGGTCCTGGGCAGCGCCAAGCTGGTGCTGGAAAGCGGCCAGCATCCCGGTGCCCTCAAGGACGCCGTGTGCAGCCCCGGCGGCAGCACCATTCAGGGCGTGCGCGTGCTGGAAGAGCACGGCCTGCGGGGCGCGGTGATGGACGCCGTGCTCGCCGCTTACGACAAGACAAAGGAAATGGGAAAGGGTTAATGGACTTATGCGCATCGTTGTGAAGGTAGGCACCTCTACTCTGGCATACGGCACCGGACGGCTGAACATCCGCCATACGGAGCAGCTGGTCAAGGTGCTGAGCGATTTGAAAAATGAGGGCCACGAGGTCATTCTGGTATCGTCCGGTGCCATTGGCATGGGCGTGGGCAAGCTGTCGCTGCCGCAGCGCCCAAAGGACACCGCCAGCAAGCAGGCCTGTGCCGCAGTGGGTCAGTGTGAGCTGATGTATACCTACGACCGGCTCTTCAATGCCTACAATCACACCGTTGCGCAGATCCTGCTCACCGGCGTGGACGTGGAGCATACTGACCGGCGGGTCAACTTTCAGACCACGCTGAACCGGCTGCTGGAGCTGGGGGCCCTGCCCATCATCAACGAAAACGACACTGTGGCCACCGACGAGATCACGTCCATCGGCGACAACGACACCCTGGCCGCCATCGTGGCCTGCTGCTGCAAAGCCGACCTGCTGGTATTGCTGAGCGACATCGACGGCCTGTACACGGCCAACCCCCATACCCATCCGGACGCTGCGCTCATCCCGCTGGTGGAAGAGATCACCCCCGAGGTGATGGCACTGGCCGATGGGGCCGGTTCGGCACTGGGCACCGGCGGCATGGCCACCAAGCTGCGGGCTGCCCGCATGGTCACCGGCAGCGGCGCCGATATGGTCATTGCCAACGGCGCACACCCGGAGGTGCTGTACGACATTGCCGACGGCAAGCCCGCCGGGACCCGTTTCAAAGGACGCAGACAGGAGGATCCGGCATGACGACACAGGAGATTCTGGAAGCCGCCCGCGCGGCAAAAACAGTCGTTGCACTGGCAAGCAGCGAGACCCGCACCCACGCTCTGTGGGCCATGTCCGACTGGCTGTGCCACCCGGAAAACATGGAGGCCATCCTGGCCGCAAACGCCGAGGATATGGCCGCCGCCAAGGGGCACATCAGCGACGTGATGCTGGACCGGTTGGCCCTGACCGAGGAGCGCATCGGAGCCATGGCCCGGGGCATTCTGGAGGTGGCCGCCCTGCCGGACCCGGTGGGCCGGGTGCTGAAACGGGTGGAGCGCCCCAACGGGCTGGTGATCGAAAAGACCGCCGTGCCCATGGGCGTGATCGCCATCATCTACGAGAGCCGCCCCAACGTGACCAGCGACGCCGCTGCCCTTGCCATCAAGAGCGGCAATGCCTGCATCCTGCGCTGCGGCAAAGAGGCCTGGCGCAGCGCCAATGCCATCGTGAAAGCGCTGCGGCAGGGTCTTGTGGAGAACGGCCTGCCGGAAACCGCTGTCAGCCTGATCGAGGACACCTCCCACGCCTCGGCCAACGCCCTGATGACCGCCGTGGGCTATGTGGACCTGCTGATCCCCCGCGGCGGGGCCGGGCTGATCCGCGCCTGCGTGGAAAACGCCAAGGTCCCCTGCATCCAGACCGGCACCGGCATCTGCCACATTTTTGTGGATGACACCGCCGACCAGGATAAGGCGCTGGACATCATTGAGAACGCCAAGGCCAGCCGCCCCAGCGTGTGCAACGCTGAAGAAGTGTGCTTGGTGCACTCTGCCATTGCGGCAGAGTTTCTGCCCAAGCTGGCTCAGCGCCTCGGCCCGGACCGCACGGCAAAGGGCCTGCATCCGGTGGAACTGCGGCTGGACGAGCGCGCCGCAGCCATCATCCCCGGCACCCCGGCAGGCCCGCAGGACTTTGACACCGAGTTTCTGGATTACATTCTGGCCGTCAAGGTCGTGGACAGCGTGGACGAGGCCATTGCCCACATCGCTGCTCACTCCACTGGCCACAGTGAAGCCATCCTGACCCGGACACAGGCCCACGCCGACCGGTTCACGGCAGCTGTGGACAGTGCCGCCGTGTATGTGAACTGTTCCACCCGCTTCACCGATGGTGGAGAGTTCGGGCTGGGCTGCGAGATGGGCATCTCCACCCAGAAGCTGCACGCCCGCGGCCCGATGGGGCTGGAAGAGCTTTGCAGCTACAAGTACATCATCCACGGAGATGGGCAGATCCGCTGAGTTCCCCACCTCCCCAGTGTGAAAATAATTTTCTCGTGCAGGCCGACGTCCGACGTCCCGGCCTGCATTTTTGTTTTATCGGCATGGAGTGTTTTTTCTTCAGCAACAATTTTTGGAGATTGTTTTCACTTTTGATGGTTTTTCCGTGTTTTGGGGCAGACTATTGTATCCAAATTTTTTCTGTTTCTCACAAATAAAAAGTGCTACTTTCTCTGTTTTTTCTTGCAAAATCTTCAAAAAAGCTCTTGACACCCCTGTTTTCGCGCGGTAAAACTATATTGGAAACTTTGATAACGATTTCAGTGCATTTCATCATTCCGTCTCAAAACTGTCCGCCACCCACAACACTATACTGAGAACAAAGGAGAGAACACTATGACGATTGCCATTCTTGCACACGATTCCCGCAAGGAACTCGCGCTTCAGTTCTGCACTGCCTACAGCGCGATCCTTTCCAAAAATGTAGTCATTGCCACCGGTACTACCGGACGGATGCTGGCGCAGACCACCGGTCTGCCTGTGCATTGTTATCTCTCCGGCAAGCTGGGCGGCGTACAGCAGATCACTTCCCGCGTTGCCTGCGACGAAGTGGATCTGGTGCTGTTCTTCCGCGACCCGCTCAAGGTGGATGCTTCCAGCCTGAACGAGCAGAACCTGCTGCGCCTGTGCGATATGCACGGCGTGCCCATTGCCACCAACATTGCCACTGCCGAGGTGCTGCTGCGCGGTCTGGATCAGGGCGATCTGGACTACCGCGAGGGCATGCACCCGCCGGTTGTGGAGCCCGTGCCCGTGCTGGAACACCGCGCCGTGTGCTGAGACAGACTTTGTGTATAGAGGGAAACAGCGCCGCAGAAATGTTCTGCGGCGCTGTTGTTTTGTTTACTCCTGTTTGCCTTCCGGGCGGAACACATAGCCCTTGCCCCACACATTGCACAGGTACACCGGCTTTGCGGGGTCCGGCTCGATCTTGCTGCGCAGGTTGTGGATGTGCACCTGCACGGTGCGCACATCGCCAAGGCTGTCCTTGCCCCAGATCTTCTGGTAGAGCTCATTGGCCGTAAAAAAGGTGTTGGGGTTGCGCACGAACAGGCTGAGGATGCGGTATTCCATATCGGCCAGATGGATGTCCTCGCCCCGGTAGTGCACACTGCGGTTGTCGGCATCCAGCCGGAAAGCCGGGCAGGTGTAGCCCCGGAGACTGGGTTCGGCGGCATCCATCTGCACCCGGCGCACGTTGGCCAGAATGCGGGCCACCAGCACCTTGTTGTCGTAGGGCTTGGTGAGGAAATCGTCACCGCCCAATTCCAGCGCATGCACGATGGTGTCCACATCGTCCAGGCAGGAGGTAAAGATGATGGGGCAGTGATGTCCGCTGCGCAGGGTCTGACACAGCTGCATGCCGTTGGTGTCCGGCAGCAGGATGTCCAGCAGGATCACGTCAAAGGGGTCTTTTGCGTGGGCCAGTGCTTCCTCGCCGGAGGCTGCACACACCACCTCAAACCGCTTCTGACTTTCCAGAAAGATCCGGGTCATTTCCCGGATCATTGCATCATCCTCCACCAACAGGACACGAATCATGCCGCCGCTCTCCCTTTTTTGCCAAAATTCTGGTATACTGAAACTACCTTACAGTTCAGTATACCTTATTTACGATACCCTGACAACCGCTTTTAGCGAGATTCATGCTTGTATTTCTGAGGAAGGTGTGTTTATGCGGCACAAAACATCCGGCTATTTTCTGCTCTCGGCCCTGCTGGTGAGCCTGATCCTGGGGCTGTGCATCCTGCTCAACCTGCGCTGTCCGCAGGCGGTCAGCGACGATGCTCTGACCCAGGAGCAGCTGACCCTGGGCGTCACCCTGACCGGCTGGCAGCAGACCGGCCCCGGGCACTGGCGTTTTGCCTTTGAAGCGCCTGCCGACGTCCCGGAACTGGTGCTCTGCCTTTCCACCCGGTCGCTGGACGCCGTGCCGGAAGGGCTGGAGCCCACCGACCAGCGTGGTGAGGCTTTCTGGGTGCGGCCGGTGCCCGGCCGGACGTCCGAGATCACTGTGACCAGCACCACGGTCCCACAGATGTGGTTGATGCTGCCCGACACCCTGTGGCACTGGCGTGAACTGCGCAGCAGCCTGCAGCTGATGGCGCTTGTGGCTTTTGCCAGCATGGGTGCGGGCATTCTGGCGCTGTTCTGCTTCAAGCCCCAGCATGAACTGGGAGTTTTCCTGCTGTATCTAGGCGTCATGTTCGGTTGGGGGTTGGCTGTGCTGCTCCCGGCCGGGCAGACCGGCGCACTGCTCGGGTTCCTGATGGGGCTGTATTTTCCCTTTGCCGTGCTCACGCCCCTCTGGCTGTGCTGTTCCCTGCTCCATGTGGCCCTTCCCCGGCGCGGCAGCCGACGCTTTGCGCTCTCGGTCTTGGGCGTCCTGCTGTTTCTGGTGCTGGGTACATCCACCCAGGCGGTACTGCGCAGCGTCACCCTGCTGGCCGGCATGGCGGCGGTACTGGTGGTGCTGGCCCGGGCACTGGCGAAAAAAGAGCGCCCGGCCTGGTATCTGCTGGCAGGCTACATCCTGACCTTTGGCCTGCGTCTGACGGTCGTACTGCCATCCTTCCGGTTCTGGTTTTACCGGGAAAGTTTCCCCTTCTACATGGTGCGCTGTGCCCGGCTGTACGACATTCCCTTTACGCTGGGGTGTCTGGTGTTTGTCAGCCGCCGCTACGCACTGCAATTTGACCGCACCGAGCAGCTGGCGCAGGAGCTGGAAGCCCGGGTGACACAGCGCACCCAGGCCCTGCAGAACGAGACGGACGCCCGCAAGAGCATGATGCTGAACATCTTCCACGACCTGCGCAGCCCGCTGTTCG
>OBYM01000738.1_pt1 | contig 16368 bp, 8 predicted proteins | sample 1538191 | NCBI WGS metagenome assembly OBYM01 (sample SAMEA2580165, study PRJEB22360) | human gut metagenome | biome: human gut; feature: human-associated habitat; material: faeces | place: Denmark | collected 2008/2010 | reverse complement strand
TTTGCAGCCTTGGAGAAAGTCGTTGATCGTCTCTGCGATACCATTTGCTCGCTTATCCCTAATACCATTTTCAGCATTACCGGACGCGATTGGATTATTAAAGCGCTTAATTAGGTTTTAGTATGAATTATAACACTGGCGGAGGGAATTTACAACATATAATGTATATAGAAGACGCCCCCCGTTTTGGCAGGATTTCCGGTAAAAGTGCCGCCTTAACCGCCTTGATTTATTTCTTAAGATTCTGTAACTTCTCCAAAAATCGGCAGCATTTTTCATTGACTTTATGCGCAGGTTCTACTATAATTCTACCAGAAAGGTAATGGAGGCGTTACTGTAACAAGTGGTCTGTGCCTCTGGCGCGGACCTGAAATGAAAGGAGAGTATTTCATTATGAACAACGCTAGTTTACGCAGAATTTTCAGTCTGCTGTTGGCCGTGATGATGGTCTGCGCCCTTCTGCCGACGGCTGCGTTCGCGGAGGATATTGCGGAACCGCAGGACGGGAATGGCGGCGTAGCTGCTTATGCCAATAGCAGTGTGCCGCTTACGCTGAATGTTTCCAGCTACAGCGCACCGTTTTATAACCCCACAAAAGGAACGCATGACGTAAGCTCATTTAAGTTTTCCAAATACATAAACAGGAGCGATGTCGGCAGCGACAATCCAAAAGACTGCTCCGCGACTGCGCATTTTGTAGGGAGTAATGAAACCGGCTGGCAGCTGTATGTCAAATTGAAAATTGACAATTACGAAGCAGACCTCCCGCAGAATGCATGGATCTACAACAAGGATATGTCGGCAGCGACAGGCACTGTCACGTTTGGTCTTTCTTTTAACACAGCTGGCGGCACCTCCACATATGTCCATATAAGTGGCGGCAAAGACCTGCCCACGCCTCCCCAGCCTGACAAGCCCACCAAGCCCACGGCTGAAGACGTCAAGGCTCTGCTGGGCAATGAGGTAGTGAAAATTTTCTGCGGCACCGCCGGTTCTGGTGTCCACCCCGCTGCTGCATACCCCCTCAAGGATGGTTCCTTCACCGTGGGCGACGTTAATAGCAGCGGTGACATTCCCACGTGTGATATTACCGTGAACGCACAGCCGTATGTGGAGGACTACAATACGAAATATACTGGGCATACGCTCTCCACCGCCGATCACACTCCGAAGGTCATCACTCTGGAATACGACAGCAGCACGAAGACCTGGTCTCCTAAGACTCCCCTCCCCATTATTTTCAACGTTGTGTGCGACACTGCTCCCTCCGTGCCTGAGCAGGCCACGAAGGACGATGTCCTCGGCGCAAATATCAAGGTAACGATCGTATGTGACAATACAGACGTTAATCACGGGAGTAAGGATTTCGACCTGATCGAGGATGCTATCAAAGAAATCAGCGCACCTCGTCAATCCAGCGTTGGTACATATATCTGCGATGTTACCATCAGCTCGGAAAGTTATGTGCCGCAGTTCGACCAGGATAAGAAGGCAACGCATACCCCTCCTGCGGCTACCAAGAAAATCACGCTGAGTTATGTCGATGGCAAGTGGATCGCGCCGTCCATTGATACTGCTTATCCTCATGTCAATTTCACGGTTCGCTGCGGCACAAAACCCGTTGCTCCCAACCACGACGAGCTTAGCAAGCTGATCGGCAGCATCACCATCAACTGCACCAACGACGCGGCCACTCATGACCCCAAGAGCAAGGGCTACGCCCTGATCGCCGATTCCTACACCACCAGCGGTGTCGAAGGCGACGCCGAGAATGGCTACACCTACACCGTTACCATCAAGTCCGAGAAGTACGTAAATCAGTTCGATACCGATACCGGCTCGGCTCACACCCCCAAGGACGGCGAAGCCACCGTTGTGCTGGAATACAAGGATAAGACATGGGCTGTGAAGCGCGCCACCCCCGTTTCCTTCAATGTTGCGTGCGTGACCGAGATCGTTCCGCCCGAAAAGCCCGTCCCCGCTGATCTGGGCAGCTTCATAAAAGTGATCTGCACAACGAAGAAAGACGTTCACGGCACCGCGATCTACCCTTTGCACGAAGGCAAGTATGCGATCGGTGAAGTTGAGAGCAATGCCAAGGACGGCTACACCTGCACCATCACCATCGAGGCAGCCGGATATGTTGCTACATACAGCAACGCCAAGGGCGAGGAGCACACCCTCGTCCACGAAAACGATGCGAGCAAGACCGTTACTCTGACGTGGGACAGTGAGGCCAAGGACTGGAGCAGACCGGACGATGTCACCTTCGAGGTCAAGTGCGAGACCGAGATCGTCCCGCCCACAGCCCCCACCTTTGAACAGCTCCCGAAGATCTCCGTGATCGTGGACTGCGGCACCACTGGCGAACATAAGGACGCGACCTTGCCTCTGATGAAGGACTCCTATGAGGTCAGCAAGGTCGAACTCAAGAACGATGTATACACCTGCATCCTCACCGTCAAGGCAGGGAAGTATGTCGATGAGTATAGCGGCACCATGTATCGCGTAGGCAAGCATGAGCTGGATGACGATGCCACCAAGGACATCGTGCTCACTTGGAATGGCCAGAAGTGGACTGCCGAAAAGGACAGTGTCACCTTCAAGGTCAAGTGTACGCTTTACTCCGTTATCTACACCGACGGCGTGAAGAACAAGGTGATCTTCAAGGATGAAGTTCACAAGGATCTGGCCTACGGCTCCGACACGCCCAAGTTCACCGGCGGCACTCCCAAGCGCACCGGCTACACCTTCACTGGCTGGTCTCCCAAGGTCACCGACACCGTGACCGGAGATGTCACCTACAAGGCCCAGTGGAAGTCCAACTCCGGCAAGGACAACGTTCCCAAGACCGGCAGCGGTGAGATCGCCATGATTCTGGGCAGCGTTCTGATGTTCTCCTTCTGCGGCGCGGCTGCTGTCTGCGTCTACGACCGCAAGAGAAGACAGCGTTAAGAAAACAACGTAAACTGTTGAACGAGGGCGGTGGCGGAGATTCCGTCGCCGCCCTTTTCCGGCGGATGCCCTGGAGCATCCCATATTGAGAGGAAAGAAACATGGCAAACAGGCAAGGCAAATTCCAGACACCCCGCACCCCCGTCCCGCCCCGCCGCAATGACGCCGGGCAGCGCAGACGGAGAAGAAGAGGCCCCAATCCCCTTTTCATCATCCTCGTGGCAGTGTTCTGCATCGCGCTGATCGCGGTGGCTGCCATCCTGATCCATATGGGCAAAGCCCGCAGTGATTTCCGCAAACTCTCCGAAATGGTGGAGGAAAACGCCACGGCCACCGCTGCCCCCGTGGAGACCACGCCGCCGGAGACCCGGTCCACCGGGCCGACCACGGAAACCACCGTCCCCACGGAGCCTGAGCCGACGGAGCCGGTGATGCTGGCGAAGTATGCCCCCCTGTATGAGCAGAACCACGATCTGTTTGGCTGGCTGCGCATCGACGGCACCGTCATCGACTACCCGGTGATGCACACCCCCACCGATCCGGAAAAATATCTGCACACGAATTTTAAGCGGGAGTACAGCTTTGGCGGCATTCCCTTCATCGACGCCAACTGCTCCGCCGACAGCGACAATCTGCTGATCTACGGCCACAACATGCTGGACGGCAGCATGTTCCGCTCCCTGCCCAAGTATGAGAGCAAATCCTACTGGCAGGCGCACCCCACCATCCACTTTGACACCCTCTACGAGGAGGGCGAGTACGAGGTGCTTGCGGCCTTCTATGACCGGGTCTATTACACCTACGAGAACTGCTTCAAGTTCTATCAGTTCATCGACGCGGCGGACGAAGCGGACTTCAACAACGCCATCTCGAATTTCCGCTCCAAGGCGCTCTACGACACCGGCGTCACCGCCACCTACGGCGACAAGCTCATCACGCTGGTGACCTGCGCCTACCACGTGGAGGACGGCCGCTTCGTTGTCGTCGCCCGAAAAAAGTGACCGTCATTCCATCCCCGCATATAACAGGGCTGTCTCATGGAGACGGCCCTGTTTTTTGCCTAATTGCAGAAAATCGACGTCTTTTCCCATTGACTTTTGGTGTGATATTGCGTATAATTCAGGCATAAAGGTAATGATGGCGTTACCGTGCAGACGGTCTGTGCCTCCGGCATGGATCGCCAAATGAAAGGAGAGTATTTCAAGATGAAAAACCATGGTTTGCGCAGAATTTTCAGTCTGTTTCTGGCACTGTTCATGGTCTTCACACTTCTGCCCACGACTGCGTTGGCAGAGGATACGACGGGGGCTGACGAAACCCAGCCCAAGACCGTCGTAGTGAACGAGGGCGAGAAGAAGACCGACCCCCCCGCGCAGGAGCAGCCTAAGAACGAGAATCCCCCTGCACCGGAAGAGCCGAAAACATTCACCGTTACATACACTGACGGTGCAGACGGCGCAGTATTTCCCAATCAGGTCAGCAACCTGCCGGCTGGTACCGCGACCCCCGCTTTCAGCGGCACCCTTGCCCGGGACGGCTATACCTTCGCCGGCTGGAATCCCGCCGTTGCGGAAACCGTGACTGCGAATGTCACCTATGTTGCCCAATGGGAGGCGGGCAAGACCAATCCAAGAAGAGTGACCGTGCCGCCGATTCCCGACCCCGGTGTAGCTCCCGCCGCTTTGAACACCGGGAATAAGATCGATGTCCGATTCACCGTCCTGTATGTGGGTGATGAATTCAACATTGGCTACAATTACGGTTCTTCCGAAAAGACCCAGTTTGTTTGCCAGTACAAGACGAATCACTCCGACACCGCATCCACGAACCACACGATCGCGATTTCTGATATCAAGGCTGCCGCAGGCCGCGCTTCTGTCAACAGCGGTTACCAGATCGTCGGTTGGTCGAAAGAATCCAACGCGAATCCCACAACGTGGTCGCTTAACAAGAGCGGTACGACCGCCTGCAATAAGGGCACTACGATTTATCTCGTAGCGAAGAACCCCAACCCCACCACGAAATATACATACACGCTGAACTATGATGCCAATGGTGGCACCGGCGCGCCCAGTGCTGATTCGTGGTCTACAACAGATGCAGCTATCAGATACCACTCCTTTACAGTGAAGAATACCATTCCCACCCGGGAAGGCTATGTCTTTAAGGGCTGGAAGGCCAAGGATGGATCTGATACGATCTACACCGGTGGCACGCTGTGTTCCGTATCCCAGCAAGGCAATGATGTTGTCAAGAATGGCAACACCTGGACCAGAACGCTGTACGCCGTCTGGGAGAAAGCAGTCCCCTCCAAGCCCCAGTGGAGCGATATCCGGGGTGAAATGCAGAAGGTCAGTGTGCACGTGACATGTAGCAATCCCGACGTCAACCACACCGAAAAGACATATTCCTATAAAGAAAGTAACGACGACACAATCGGCTCTGTTCAGGACAGCGCAGGTTCGTACACCTGCACCGTTACCGTTCATCTGGGTAGGTATCGACTCCAATACAACCAAGATTTTAATCGTGAACACGAGTTTGCAAGTTCTTTAACAGCCGACGTTGTGCTACAGTACAACGGCACAGGTTGGGTGATTGCTTCTGCCCTCCCCCTTGAACTCAAGCTTACGTGCGGCTCAGCGCCCACGCCCAACCCTCCCGGTTCAGATGTCCTGAACAGCCTGAAGGTACTTGTAAAGTGCGACTCGAAAACATATCATTTCGAGAAACCCTATAAGATGGACGACGGAGATTACAGACTTGAGAAGGTTGACGACAACACCTACACCGTCATCGTCTTAGCGGATAAGTATGTGGAAAAGTACAATGCCGTCTATCCGGGACATACGCTTTTTGACAACAACACCAAGACCATCAAGCTGGTGTACAGGTATGGCGCATGGACTGTAGTGGGAAGCAATGGCGTTACCTTCAACGTTAGCTGCGAACAAAAGTACACCGTCACCTACACCGACGGTGTGGATGGTGAGGTCATCTTTGCGGATCAGGTCTCTTATAAGAAATCCGGCGAGAAGACTCCCGCGTTCCGCGGCACCCCCACCCGCACCGGCTATAAATTCATCGGATGGGAACCCGCCGTTTCCGGCACTGTGACCGCTAATGCCACCTATACCGCTCAGTGGGTAAGCATTTCCGATTTAGATCCGGCGCCGGAGCTGGTGAGTAGCCTGTATATGAATTTCCAGTGTACCAACGAGAATGCTTCCCACGATCACCGCAGCGAGATGATTGGTATAGGGTTCGGTATAGGCGCCGGTGGTGTGATCGTTACCGACGCAGCCGGGAACCCCGTATACAATAAGGACGGAAACATTACGGCCGTCATCACTTTCTATCAGGATTCCGGATTCCTAAATGAATACAATAAGAGAACCGGTGTCGCCCACAGGTATGCCGATTACGAACCAAAAACGAAGTCTGTTGACGGCGTACTCATTGGTGAAGTGTTCCACATGTATAAGAAGGATTACCCGGTTGTTTTTGACGTTGTTTGCGGTTCTCTGTACACCGTAACCTACAAAGACGGCACAAATGGGACAGTTTTTGCAGACGATGTTCACTCTAACCTGAACGCCAACGCTGCAACCCCCGCTTTTGTCGGCGGCACCCCCACCCGCCCCGGCTATGTCTTCACCGGCTGGAATCCTGCTGTCGCTGCAACCGTAACAGGAAATGCCACCTACACCGCCGTGTGGGAAGAGGATGCCAACGGAAACGGCACACCAGACAAGGATGAGGAAAAATACACCGTATCCTACACCGACGGCGTGGAGAATGAAGAGATTTTTGCCGATCAGGTTTACGGCAATCTGCTGTCCGGCACCGCAACGCCCGCTTTCAACGGCACTCCCACTCGCGCGGGCTACAAGTTCCTCGGCTGGGAACCCACGGTTGCTGAAACCGTGACCGAAAGTGCGACCTACGTCGCTCAGTGGGAAAAGCTCTACACCGTCACCTACACCGATGGCGTTGGCGGAAAAGCCTTTAAGGACGATGTCCATTCCGATCTGGAGAAGGACACCAAGACTCCTGCCTATAAGGATGGCATCCCCACTCGTAAGGGCTTCAAATTCCTGGGCTGGGAACCCGAAGTTGCCGACACCGTGACCGAGGACGTGACCTACACCGCCAAGTGGGGAGAACTCTACACCGTTACCTACACCGATGGCGCGAAGGGCAAGGCGTTCGAGGATCAGGTCTATGAGAACGTTCTGTCCGGTACCAAGACCCCCAATTTCGACGGCACTCCTACCCGTAAGGGCTACAAGTTCGTCGGTTGGGAACCCGAAGTCGCCGAGACCGTGACCGAGAACGTGACCTACACCGCCCAGTGGGAAGAACTCTACACCGTTACCTACACCGACGGCGTGAAGGGCAAGGCGTTCAAGGATCAGGTTTACAGCGATCTTGAGGCCGGAACCGATACCCCCAAGTTCGATGGCAAGCCCACCCGTAAGGGCTACACCTTCACCGGTTGGTCCCCCAAGGTCACTGACACCGTGACCAAGGATGTCACCTATGTCGCTCAGTGGAAGTCCGTGAAGAACGGCAAGGACAACATCCCCAAGACCGGCGACAGCGAGATCGTCATGGTTCTTGGCAGCGTACTGCTGTTCTCCTTCTGCGGCGCGGCTGCTGTAAGCGTCTACGACCGCAAGAGAAAACATTTCTAAAATACGCAAGGGAGGCGACGGATTTCCGTCGCCTCCCATTTTTTGCCCCCATAACGCGGCTGCCCCCACTCCGGCATTGACTTTTTCTGCCTGATGAACTATATTATACGTGCATTTATATGAAGAAAAGGTGATAATGATGTACATAGATGATTATAAGCGCTGGCTGAGCGCTGATCTGGAAGATCCCGCCCTCACCGACGAACTGAGGAAAATCGAGGGACAGGACAATGAGATCAAGGAGCGCTTTGCTGTGGCGCTGAAATTCGGCACCGCCGGTCTGCGGGGCATTCTGGGCGCGGGCAGCAACCGGATGAATATTTACGTTGTCCGGCAGGCCACCCAGGGTCTTGCGAACTGGGTCAAGACCCAGGGCGGCAGCCAGCTGGTCGCCATTTCCTATGACAGCCGCATCAATTCCGACGTGTTCGCCAGAAACGCTGCCTGCGTTCTGGCCGCCAACGGCATTCGGGTGCGGATCTACGACGCGCTGATGCCCGTTCCCGCCCTGTCCTTTGCCACCCGGTACTACAAGGCGAACGCCGGTATCATGATCACCGCCTCCCACAACCCCGCCAAATACAACGGCTACAAAGCCTACGGCCCCGACGGATGCCAGATGACGGACGATGCCGCCGCCGTGGTGTACGCGGAGATTCAGAAAACCGATATCCTCACCGGCGCGAAGATGATGGCCTTTGAAGACGGCATCGCCCAGGGTCTGATCGAATACGTGGGCGAGGACTGCAAGGAGGCGCTGTACAGCGCCATTGAAGCCTGCGCCGTCCGCCCCTGCATCTGCAAAACCGCCGGACTGAAGCTGGTGTACTCCCCCCTGAACGGCTCCGGTCTGGTGCCGGTCACCCGGGTGCTTCATGACATCGGCATTGACGACATCACCATTGTCCCCGAGCAGCAGTACCCAGACGGCAACTTCCCCACCTGTCCCTATCCCAACCCGGAGATTTTCGAGGCTCTGCGGCTTGGTCTGGAGCTGGCCGAGAAGACCGGCGCCGATCTGATGCTGGCCACCGACCCCGACGCCGACCGGGTTGGCATTGCCATCCGCTGCCCCGACGGCTCCTACGAGCTGGTCTCCGGCAACGAGGTGGGCGTGCTGCTGCTGGACTACATCTGTCAGGGCCGCATTGAAAAAGGCACCCTGCCCAAGCGCCCCGTGGCGGTAAAGTCTCTGGTCTCCACCCCCCTCGCGGACATCGTGGCCGCGGATTACGGCGTGGAAATGCGCAACGTTCTCACCGGCTTCAAGTGGATCGGCGACCAGATCGCCAAGCTGGAGGCCGCCGGTGAGGTGGATCGCTTCATTCTGGGCTTCGAGGAATCCTACGGCTACCTTGCAGGCCCTTACGTCCGGGACAAGGACGCCATCATTGGCTCCATGCTGATCTGTGAAATGGCGGCCTACTACCGTTCCATCGGCTCGTCCATCAAGGCGCGGCTGGAAGCCATTTACGCAAAATACGGCCGGTATCTGAACAAGGTGAACTCCTTTGAGTTCCCCGGCCTGTCCGGCATGGACAAGATGGCCGGTATCATGGCCTCCCTGCGGGAGAAGCCCCCTGTAGAGATTGGCGGCTACAAGGTGACCAAAATCACCGACTACCAGAACACCACTCAGACCGGCCTGCCCGCCGCCAATGTGCTGGTGTACAATCTGGAAGGCGGCGCGACGGTCATCGTCCGCCCCTCCGGCACCGAGCCGAAGATCAAGACCTATTTCACCACTCTGGGCAAGGATCTGGCGGAAGCCGAAGCACAGGAAAAGGTTCTCGCCGACGCTCTGAAGCCCATCCTTGCGTAATTCCGTGCAAAAAAGGCAAGCCGAAAAACGGCTTGCCTTTTTTGAACATTGTACATTACTCGATGATCCGGATCCAGCCTTTGGGGGCTTCCAGACGACCCATCTGGATGCCGGTGAGGGTATCGTAAAGCTTCTGGATGGTGGGGCCCATACCCACATAGTGAATTTCCTTGCCGTGATCCACAATGGTGCCCACAGGGGAGATGACCGCCGCCGTGCCGCACAGGCCGCACTCGGCAAATTCGCCGATCTCTGCCAACTCCACGGGGCGCTCCTCCACCTCCATGCCGAGATAATCCTTCGCCACCTGTATCAGGCTGCGCCGGGTGATGGAGGGGAGAATGGTGTCGGACTTGGGGGTGACCAGCTTGCCGTCCTTGGTGACGAAAATCACGTTGGCGCCGCCGGTCTCCTCAATGTGGGTGCGGGTGGCGGAGTCCACGTAGACGTTCTCGTCGTAGCCCTTCTCATGGGCGTCCACAATGTTGTAAAGGCTCATGGCGTAGTTCAGGCCGGCCTTCACATCGCCGGTGCCCTTGGGCGCTGCCCGGTCAAGATCGGAGATGCGCAGCTTCAGGGGCTTGATGCCGCCCTTGAAATAGGGGCCGACGGGGGTGACGAACACCCGGAACTGGTACTCCGTCGCGGGCTTGACGCCGATGATGGCGTCGCTGCCGAACATGAACGGACGGACGTACAACGTCGCGCCGGAGCCGTAGGGCGGCACCCACTGGGAGTTTGCGCGGACGGTCTCCACTACGGCCTGCACGAATCTGTCCTCGGGGAACACGGGCATTTTCAGGCGGCGGCAGGAGCTTGCCATCCGCTGGGCGTTCAGGTCGGGGCGGAAGCAGACGATGTGGCCGTCCTCGGTGGTGTAGGCTTTCAGCCCCTCAAAGCAGGTCTGGGCGTATTGCAGAACGCAGGCGCACTCACTCATGGTAATGGTGGCCTGGTCGGTCAGGCAGCCGTCGTCCCACTGGCCGTTCCGGAAATTGGAGACGTAGCGCATGTCGGTCTGGACGTAGCCAAACCCCAGGTTGCCCCAGTCAATATTTTTTCTTTCCATTGTAAACACCTCTCTGAGATTTTTATTTTTCCAATTCTAGCACCCCAGGCGGCGCAAGTCAAGCGTTTGGCGCGGAAAAAAGTACCTCACGCAGGGACATTTGTCTTTTTCAGAGGAACGTACAAAAAGCGGCATATCCATCCCCGGTTTTCCTGCAAAAAACTCCAAAAGGGTCTTGTATTTAACAGGTTAAAGTGGTAAAGTATAGAAAAAGCATCCAAGACGAAAGGAATCCGTGCCATGGACATCATTCGACATCCCGGTGAAGATCTGTTTTTTGAGGCCATCCTGTCTCTGCGGACGGTGGAGGACTGCCGTCTGTTTTTTGAGGACGTGGCAACCATCAAGGAATTGCAGGCCATGTCCCAGCGGTTCCGGGTCGCCTGCCTGCTGGACGGGGGCGAAAACTATATCGAAGTCTCGGAATCCACCGGTGCCAGCTCGGCTACCATCAGCCGGGTCAACCGGTGCCTCGTATATGGCGGCGGCTACCGGACGGCGCTGGACAGGCTCAAGGAATCGGGAGTCCTCCCGGAAGGCGAAGAAAAATAAAACAGGGTACACCCCTTGGCTCTCCCTTTGTGAGAGCTGTCACCGAAGGTGACTGAGAGGGCTTTTCCCCTGTTTTCCCTCTCCGTCTTCGCTTCGCTCAACCGCCTCTCCCAGAAAGAGACAAGGGGGCAGTTCAATCACGCCCCTATGCCCAAAAGCCCCGCCGTTTTCGGGTGTATCCATGTCCATTTTTCCCAATTGACAACCACTCCTGCCCATGCTATAATTTAACAGATAAGTTCAGCGGCTCATCCCGCCCGTCTTGCCGCTTTTCCGGCAGGGCGTTTTGCTATGCGAAAGCATAGCAAAATAAGAAATGTGCCATTTCCTCGCCCCTGCGGGGCAACCGGAAATGATGCACAAAAAACTTCATGCACCGGCATTTGCGCATTTTCGTGGTGCGGTGTTCATGCATGAAGTTTTTTACAGAAAGGAGATCAGCATGACGGATATGACGAAAGCCAAGGTTTACGCTGCTTCTTTGGGGTCCGTATTTTCCGAAGGGGTTTGTTCCTCCCTTTCCGCCCCCGGTCTTTCCGGGTTCGATTCTTCTGAATATGTTATTTTTCCCGGCTTTTGTGACGTGCATGTGCATTTCAGAGAGCCGGGTTTTTCTTATAAGGAGACCATCGCCACAGGCAGCCGGGCAGCCGCCCGGGGCGGCTATACCGCGGTCTGCACCATGCCCAACCTGAACCCGGTGCCGGACAGCGTGGAGCATCTGGAGGTTCAGCGCCGCCTCATCGAGGAAACCGCCTGCATCCACGTCTACCCCTACGGTGCCATCACAATTGGCGAACAGGGCGAAGCGCTTTCCGACCTGGAGGGCATGGCGCCCGACGTGGTAGGTTTTTCCGATGACGGCCGTGGCGTACAGAGTGACGACCTGATGCGTCAGGCCATGCTTCGCGCCAAAGCCCTCGGGAAGCCCATTGTCGCCCACTGCGAGGTCAACTCGCTCTTGCGGGGCGGGTACATCCACGACGGTGATTATGCCAAAGCCCATGGCCATCGGGGCATCTGCTCCGAAAGCGAATGGGGGCAAATTGCCCGGGACTTGCAGCTGGTAAAAGAAACCGGCTGCGCCTACCACGTCTGCCACGTCTCCGCCAAGGAAAGCGTGGCGCTCATCCGCAAGGCCAAGGCCGAGGGGCTGGACGTGACCTGCGAGACCGGCCCCCACTATCTGGTGATGGACGACAGCGACCTGCAGGAGGACGGCCGTTTCAAAATGAACCCGCCCCTGCGAGGAAAAGAAGACCGGGAGGCCCTGATTCAGGGAATTCTGGACGGCACCATCGACATGATCGCCACCGACCACGCCCCCCACTCCGCTGAGGAAAAATCCCGAGGGCTGGAAAAAAGCGCCTTCGGCATCGTGGGCATTGAGACCGCTTTCCCGATTTTGTATACCTGTCTGGTAAAACCGGGCATTCTAAGCCTGAACAAACTATTGGAGCTTTTGTGCGTCAATCCCCGCAGACGCTTCGGTCTTCCTCTGGGAACGGACTACAGCATCTGGGACTTGAACGCCGCATACGCCATCGACCCGAAGGACTTTCTTTCCAAGGGCAGAGCCACGCCCTTCGCGGGCTGGCAGGTCAATGGAAAGTGCATCGCCACCATCTGTGACGGAAAGCTGGTATACGCCGCTCCGGAAACCCATACCGCCAAATAACGAGAGGAGAAACACCATGGCAAAAAGAACCGACATCAAGAAAATTCTCATCATTGGCTCCGGCCCCATCGTCATCGGTCAGGCTGCTGAGTTTGACTACGCCGGGACGCAGGCCTGTCTTGCTCTGAAAGAAGAGGGCTACGAGGTGGTGCTGTGCAACTCCAACCCCGCCACCATCATGACCGACACCATCATCGCCGACAAGGTCTACATGGAGCCGCTGACCCTGGAATATATCGCCAAGATCATCCGCTACGAGCGTCCCGACGCCATCATCCCCGGCATCGGCGGTCAGACAGGTCTGAATCTGGCCATGCAGCTGGAAAAGAAGGGCATTCTCCGGGAATGCCGGGTCAGGCTGCTGGGCACCTCCAGCGAGTCCATCGAGCGTGCCGAAGATCGTGAGCTTTTCAAGGAGCTGTGCCAGTCCATCGGCGAGCCGGTCATCCCCTCCGAAATTTCCTACTCCCTGGAGGAGGCCAAGGAGGCCGCCAAGCGCATCGGCTATCCTGTGGTGCTTCGTCCCGCCTTTACTCTCGGCGGCACCGGCGGCGGCTTTGCTTACAATGAAGACGAGCTGGTGGAAATCGGTCTCAACGCCTTCGCCCTCTCCCCTGTCCATCAGGTTCTGGTGGAAAAGTCCGTCAAGGGCTACAAGGAGATCGAATTCGAGGTCATGCGGGACTCCAATGACCACGCCATCACCATCTGCGGCATGGAGAACATCGACCCCGTGGGCGTCCACACCGGCGACAGCATGGTGGTCGCCCCCATCATGACCCTCAGCGACCACGACATGAAGATGCTCAACGACTCCGCCATCAAGATCATCCGGGCGCTGAAGGTGGAGGGCGGCTGCAACGTTCAGTTTGCTCTCGACCCCAATTCCTCCAGATACTATCTCATCGAGGTCAACCCTCGCGTTTCCCGTTCCTCCGCGCTGGCTTCCAAGGCCTCCGGCTACCCCATTGCCCGGGTCACCGCGAAAATCGCCGTGGGCATGGCGCTGGAGGATATCAAAATCGCCAACACCAACGCCGCCTTTGAGCCGAAGCTGGACTACGTCATCACCAAGCTGCCCCGGTTCCCCTTCGACAAGTTCACCTCCGCCATCAACATTCTGGGCACCCAGATGATGGCCACCGGCGAGGTCATGGGCATCGGCTCCAATCTGGAGGAGTCCCTCCTGAAGGGCATCCGCTCTCTGGAAGTGGGCGCGAACCATATCTACCATCACAAATTCGACGACATGACCACGGAGGAGCTGCTGGACTATATCAGCGTGTTCCGCTCCGACAACATTTTTGCCATCGCGGAAATCATCTACCGGGGCGTCACCGTGGAGCAGATTCATGAGATCACCGCCATTGACGTGTATTTCCTGAACGCCATCAAGCGCATTGTGGATATGGAGGAATACTTGAAGCTCCATACCAAAGAGCCGGAGGCCCTTCTGGACGCGAAGAAGATGGGCTTCAGCGACAAATATGTGAGCAGGCTCTGGAAATGCTCCGAGACGGACGTGTCCGATTTCCGCAGAGAACACGGTATGTTCCCGGCCTTCCGTATGGTGGACACCTGCCACACCGGCGCATATATCCCCTACTTCTACTCCTCCTACACCGGCGGGAACGTCTCCCGGCTGACGAACAAAAAGAAGATCGTGGTACTGGGCGCAGGCCCCATCCGCATCGGTCAGGGCGTGGAATTCGACTACTCCACCGTCCACGCCGTCATGACCATCAAAAAGGCGGGCTACGAGGCCATCATCATCAACAATAACCCCGAGACCGTCTCCACCGACTACACCACCGCCGACAAGCTGTACTTTGAGCCGTTGACCCCCGAGGATGTGATGAACATCATCGACTTTGAAAAGCCCGACGGCGTGATCGCGTCTCTGGGCGGCCAGACCGCCATCAATCTGGCCCAGCCCCTCCATGACCGGGGCGTGAAGATCATCGGCACCGGCTGCGAGGCCATCGACAGAGCCGAAAACCGGGACGCCTTTGAAAAGCTCCTGAAAGAGCTGGACATCCCTCAGCCCAAGGGTAAGGCCGTCACCAAGATCGAGGACGGTCTGGCTGCCGCAAACGAGATCGGCTACCCCGTGCTGGTGCGTCCCAGCTTCGTGCTGGGCGGCCGCGCCATGCAGATCGTGGCGAACGAGACCCAGCTGCGCCATTACCTGAAAAGCGCCGTGGAGATCGACGAGGACAAGCCCGTTCTGGTGGACAAATACATTCAGGGCCGTGAAGTGGAGATCGACGCCATCTGCGACGGGCGGGACGTGTTCGTCCCCGGCATTATGGAACTGGTGGAGCGCACCGGCGTTCACTCCGGCGACTCCATCTCCGTCTACCCCTCCTTCTCCATCTCCGACAAGGTCAAGGGCATCATTCTGCAATACGCCAAAAAGCTGGGTCTGGGCATCGGCATTGTCGGCCTGTTCAATGTGCAGTTCATCGTAGACCCGGAGGACAACGTGTCCGTCATCGAGGTCAACCCCCGTTCCTCCCGCACTGTCCCCTTCCTGAGCAAGGCCACGGGCTACAGCCTTGCAGACATCGCCACCGACGTGATTCTGGGTCTGAGCCTGAAGGAGCAGGGCTTCTTCGACATCTACCCCGCCGAAAAGGAGCGCTGGTACGTCAAAGCGCCGGTGTTCTCCTTCAACAAAATTCGCGGTCTGGACGCCTATCTGACTCCCGAAATGAAGTCCACCGGCGAGGCCATCGGCTATGACCGCACCATGACCCGCGCCCTGTACAAGGCGCTGCAGGCCTCCGGCATGAAGCTGCAGAACTACGGCACCGTCCTTGCCACCATCGCCGACCGGGACAAGGAGGAAGCGCTGCCCCTGATCCGCCGGTTCTACCGTCTGGGCTTCAACATCGAGGCCACCGCCGGAACTGCCACATTCCTGAAGGAAAACGGCATCCGCACCCACGTTCTGGGCAAGATCAGCGACGGCAGCGACGAAATCCCCAACGCGCTGCGTCAGGGACACATTGCCTACGTCATCAACACCCGCGACCCCGGCTCCAGCGGCCGGGACGGCATAAAAATCCGCCGGATTGCCACGGAGCACAATGTGACGCTGTTTACCGCATTGGACACCATCCGGGTTCTGCTGGATGTGCTGGAAGAAACCACGCTGACGATTTCTACGATTGACGCCTGAGCAGGCAACGCCAAAAATTCCCGGAAGGAGCGACCATGAAACAGAGCATTTTCACGATTCTTTCCAATACCCCCCTGACGGACTGCGTCTACAAAATGGTGCTTTCCGGCGACACCTCCGCCATCACCGCCCCGGGGCAGTTTGTCAACATTCAAATCACAGGGAAGTTCCTCCGCCGTCCCATTTCCGTGTGCGACTATGACGGCAGCACCCTCACCATCGTCTACAAGGTGGTGGGCAAGGGTACGGAAATCCTCTCCCGGATGGTTCCCGGAGAGAAGCTGGACATCCTGACCGGCCTTGGCAACGGCTACGACCTCACCCCCGCCGGGGACAGCCCCGTCCTACTGGGCGGCGGCGTGGGTGTCCCGCCGCTGTACCACCCTGCCACACGGCCGCGTGGCCGGAGGT
>OBYM01000733.1_pt1 | contig 16390 bp, 19 predicted proteins | sample 1538191 | NCBI WGS metagenome assembly OBYM01 (sample SAMEA2580165, study PRJEB22360) | human gut metagenome | biome: human gut; feature: human-associated habitat; material: faeces | place: Denmark | collected 2008/2010 | reverse complement strand
CTAAAAAATCCCGCTGTTGGCTTTCGTCCAGATAGGACAACTCCACAGCGGGATTGAAGGCGATTTTCTTTTCATCTACCATGTCCAGCAGTTCCGGGACAAGGTTGGTCAGGCGGATAAACCGCTGGATTTGGTTGCGGCTTTCACCAAGCTCTTCAGCCATGATTTGGTCGGAACGTTTTTGTGTCCCAATTTGGGACACATTTTCTTTTGACGGTCTACCGCTAGTTCTTCTCATCGCATCCAGTTTCATCTTGTACGCAAAGGCTCTTTCACTGGGCAAGATGTTTTCACGTTGGAGATTGCTGTCTACCATGAGCAAAACGGCGGCATCATCATCCATCTGACGGACGATAACGGGCAGGACATCCAGCCCGGCAAGCTGTGCAGCGTGCTGACGGCGGTGCCCGGAGATGATCTCGTAGCCACCTTCCGAGCGTGGACGTGCAATCAGCGGAGAAAGCACGCCGTACTGTTCTACGCTTTCCACCGTGCGCTGCATGGACTCATCGTCCAAGACCTTAAAGGGATGGTCTTTGAAGGGGAACAGCTCTCCGATGGGAATCTGCTGCACCTGCTCCCGTTGTTGTTCCTGCCGGGATTCCTCGGTGGAGAAAATGTCATCTGCCCCTTTCAGTGACACGTTTAAGCTGTTTTTCGGCATCCGCCAGCACCTCCTTTGCGAGAGATTTGTAGGCTTCTGCCACCTTGCCCTTGGGGTCATAGGCGAAGATGCTTTTGCCTGCGGCACTGGTTTCTGCCGCACGGACAGACCGTGGAATGGTCTGCTCAAACACCTTCAGGTGCTTTCCGTATGCCTGCCGGATCAGATTGCTGATCTGTTTTCCGTAATTGGTGCGGCTGTCGGTCATGGTCAGCAGAATACCCTCAATTTTCAGCTTCGGGTTGATCTGCCGCCGGACCTTTTGGACGGTCTGTAAAAGCTGTTCCAAGCCTTTCGCGGACAGGTACTGCGCCTGCACGGGAATCAGCGTGGTGTCTGCTGCTGCCAAGGCATTGACGGTCAGCATCCCAAGCGACGGCGTACAGTCGATTAAAATGTAATCGTACTTGCGCTTCGCTGTTTCCAACACCTGCATGAGCACTTTTTCACGGCTCATGCAGTTGACAAGGGAAACTTCCAGACTCGCCAGTTCGATGTTGGCGGGGATAAGGTCAACACCCTCGTCATGGTGTAGGATGCCCTCACCGGGCGGAATGCTCTGGTCATTCATAGCTTTGGCCATCAGGGTGGACAGTGTGGTGGGCAGTTCATCCGGTTGCTGCCAGCCCATGCTGATAGTCAAGCTGCCCTGCGGGTCAGCATCTACAAGCAGGACTTTTTTGCCCTCGGCAGCAAGGCCGATGCCCAGATTTTCGCAGGTCGTGGTCTTGCCAGTGCCGCCTTTCTGGTTGACAATGGCAATCGTGGTACATTTCTTTGCGATAAAATCACCCCCTTGGTGAGCCATGCGCAAAGTCATGGTTTGTTCGATTTTGATAGACTAGCTGCATTGTGGTCGGTGCGTTGTACAGAGAGACAAGCAGATATTGTTTCATGTTTCGGATTGGGCTGCTGTTCTCTGCAAGGCACGTCAGCACAAAGCGGATGTGGTCAGCGTTCAGCTTCATGAACCGGCTGCGCACCACCTCGGCAGGCTTATCGTCTCCAGCGATGCGCAGCATCTTGCGGTTGGTGGCGCAGGTGTCCACCAGCAAATCTACGATTTGATAGATGGTGTCCTCATCGTCCGGGCAGAGCCGGAGCAGGGTGTCCACCTCCAAAGACTGCGAAAAATATTCTTCCAGTTGTTCGCGTTTGTTCATCCCGTCCGCCTCTTCTGAGTGGAAGTGATAAGTTTCACTCATTTCAGTATTATTCTCATCAGTCTTATTACATCGTGATTTTGCAGGGTCTTGACTCGTGGTTTTGAAGCCTCCAGATTCGTGATTTTCACGATTCTTGAATCGTGAATTTGAAGATTCTGCCGAAAAGTTTTTCACATACACCAAACTTGGCTTTCCTTGCCCTCGGCGTTTTCGTTCAATCAGACCAAACTTTTCAAGTTCCCGGAGCAGCTTGGTCGCTTTGTTGTCTGCGCAACACAATACCCTCTTGACATCCTCGATCGTGAAGAGGATGAACACCCAGTTCTGCTTATCCAGCCAGCCGTTTTTCACGGACAGGCTCATGCGGTCCAGCAGGATACCGTACAGAGTTTTTGCATCGGTTGACAGACTCTGGAACCGTGGCTCCTGAAAAAGAGCCTTGGGAATGCGGTAGAACGAAAACAGCTCTCCGGCTTGTCCGTAGAAATAATCAAGGATCATGCTGTTTTTTCAACTTTCTGTTCTTATCGCTGTTCAAAACTTGACCTCCCGTCTGAAAAAATAAAGCGCACTCTTTTTTTATTGAAAAGTAGTGCGCTATGTAATATAATGGCTATATAATTTAGCTATCCAATAGATAGTCGATGAGATATTCTTTCGGAATCATGAAAAATCGTCCGACTTTCAGGCAGCGAATTCTATGTTGATGGATTCTTCTGATGATGGCAGTCTGGCTTTTGAAACCGAGTAAAGTTGTTGCTTCTTCGACAGACAGCACATCAGGATAGTTCACAAATAATTTTTCATAATGCTCTTTTGCTTGATTTTGATTCATCATCCTTGACTTTCCTTTCGCTTTGTGCCTAAGCAGAGGAGCGTTTTGCCCTGCATCCCTCCTGAACATCCCTCCAATTTCCATTTGGGCGGTCCAAATCGAAAAAACGGAGTAGATGGAAAACGTGTCGAAAAATCGTGGACATTTCAAATTATTATTCGTTGAGGCGTGAATTTTGCCTTTGCACAATGGGAACCAGACATCACTAGATATCACTGGATGACACCAGATGGAAGATGCGGATAAAAACTCAAAATCGCTCGGGAAACCATGTGGGTTCGAGTCCCACCATCGGCACTTCATCATAAAACAGCTTAGAATCGTTGGATTTTGAGCTGTTTTTCTTTTTGTTTAGAGGCTCTTATACTTTTGTGTTCTCCGGGAAAATACTGACGATTGCATTGGCAGAAGACACCTTGCTGGAGAAATCCAGATGGGTATAAATGTTGCTGGTTGTGCTGATGTCGCTATGGCGCAAGTCGTGGAAACGGATGCGCTTCATCTTGTGCGATACGAGGAAGTCCGGAAAATGCTGGCTCAGGAAATCGGGCCGAATCCGTTTTCCCATGCCGCAGACCTTCCGATTCTGCTCCTGCTCTTTCTTCATCTTTTTGAGCATCTGCTCACAGGCAGGGATCAGGGGAAGCGTCCGGCAGCTCGACTTTGTTTTTGTCTTATCTCGTGCGATCTCTGTTAGCGTTCCGTTGACCTTTGCGGTCACAACCGTATGCTGAATGCTGATTTTCTTGTTTTCAAAGTCAATGGCATCCCATTTCAAGCCAACAACTTCACTGCGCCGCAGCCCGTAGAATGCAGCCGTGATACCCCAGACAAGTCCCACGCGGAGCTTCTCACCGACAGCTATGGCGTGGTGCACAACCAACCGGTTTTGGTCTCTCTTAACTCCAAATATTCGCCGATCCTTATATCTCCAGAGCAAAGATTCGAGATTGTTGGAAAAGTTTTGAGCTAAAAAGATGGGAGGGATTTTCGTGGATACGATCAAGCGTGTTCAGGATTTGATGCAGGAGCGTGATATGAATCTGTGTGTGTTGGCAAAGAAATGCGGAATATCGTACTCCACGATTCAAACTACCGCCCGTCGGGGAGGTCAGCTAAGCGTAGAGACGATTGAAAGAATCTGCCTGGGTTTAGGAATTACATTAAAAGACTTCTTCGATTCCTCATACCTGTAAATATGGGGCAGCAAAAAAGCCGTTCGCCACGCTGGAGAACCTGCACGGTGAACGGCTTTAATATTGTTTCTATTTATCCCATTAGAAATCCCATGATATTATAATAAATCGTATCCGCCTAATGAAACTATGTCTTTCCTCGCTCTCTCCAAAGTGCGAAAATAGTACCATGGAGAAATGTATTTTTAAGAGCAGTCTGAAAAATACAGAGACGCAGCAAGGAGGACTCCATGGAGAAGCAAGCATTGGCAGTACACCACGAACTTCTCAATCGTGGATTTCATGTAAATCACAAATGTGTCCAGCGAATTATGAGCCAGCTTTCTCTGAAAGGTAAACGTCCGAAAGAGAAATATCATTCTTATAAAGGCGATGTTGGAAAAGTTGCAGACAACGTCATCGACCGGGATTTCAGCACAAAGAAGCCTTTGGAAAAATGGACGACCGATGTATCGCAATTCAATTTTCCATGGGGCAAGTGCTACATTTCTCCGATTCTGGATATGCACACAAATGAGATTGTTTCTTACAATCTTTCGCTCAGTCCCGGAATGGAACAAATCAAGGATATGCTAAAGAAAGCATTCAAACGCTTTTCATCCGTTCAAGGACTGATTATGCACTCAGATCAGAGCTGGCAGTACCAGCATGAATTTTACCGGAATGAATTGAAGAAGCACGGAATCATTCAATCTATGTCCAGAAAAGGCAACTGCTACGACAACTGCATTATAGAAACATTTTTCGGAAAATTGAAAAATAAGATGTTCTATGGATTTGAGAAGAACTATCCTTCCTTTGACGCCTTCTCAAAAGCCATTGCCGATTATATCGACTATTACAACAATTATAGGATTCAAGCTAAAACAAAATGGATGCCTCCCTTTATGTTCAGGGAAGCATCCATGTCTGAATCTTAATTATTCACTTGTATCCAGAAAACTGGGTACATATCACACATGGGGAGGCTTTTTGTCCATTGTCTACTTTTTACGGACCGGTTCATCGTCAAGAAGTTTCAGGCGTTGCTATTTGTAAATCGGAGCTTGGAGTCCCTGCTGGGGACTTCATTGCTGTGCTATGAAGTTTATCGCTTTTTCAATTCGGTCCGTTTTCGCAGTAACGAGTTTATGTTCGTGACAGCAGTGCTCATAGCATCCAGATTTTGTTCAAAATTTCCGTTTTCAACGCACGAAACCGTATCCAGCAGGAACTGAAGCTGGTTTGCGATGTTGTTTTCGCAATGAATCACCGCCGTATTTCCGTAGCCGAAATCGCTTTCAACTGACAGTTTTTCTTCGAGCCGTTTGACTGCATAAATCAGAGAATCCAGCTGTTTGCTGCTGCTACGTTTTTTTACCTGTTTCAACGCATCCATGACATCCTGAATCATCAGATAAGGTTCCTTCTTTGTAAGGATCGCGTTCGGAGCATCTGGGGCCGGCTTTGTCTGAAACTGTTTGCCAACAAAAAACAGTGATGCGATGAACGCCGCCAGCCATACCCACCAGAAAATCCTTATGCCAATGATGCTGTTGATCTGCGCCATAACGATATGCGAATCATGCAGCGTATCCACGATGTTTTGCGGATCTGTAAACAGCCAGTCAAAGAACGATATGACCCGGCTGTAGTCCTTCGGGACCACGATAAAGTAGGCCACGATGCCGACAAAAAGGATGAATACCGGAATTGCAAAGATCAGCTTTTTCATCACGTCCTTATCCAAAGCGGCAGGCTCCTGCAGGGTGTCTATTTCAGGAGGAGCCTTGTCCACAATTGGTCTGGTTGTGTTTTGAGGAGGTTGCCCGACATTTACGTCCTTCTGGCTCTTTTTTTCCACTGTGACATTCACAGGTTCTGCTTTGGAAATTGTCGTGACCGGCGTCTCTCCGATGCTCTCGAACAGATGTTCATTGAGGGAACTGCTATGGTCATCTTCGGCGGCTTCTTCCGTTACAGAATCCGGCAGCGTTTCGCCGATCGTCGATCGATACTGTCCGGCGAATCCCTTGTCTTCCGGTTCAGTACTTGGAGAAACTTCCAGCTTGACCTTTTCATTGAATACTTCCGAAGGGGTGTTATCGACGGCAGCTTCCAAAGCACTTATAAATTCGTCTGCCGTCTGGAAGCGTTCCTTGCTGTTCGAGATTGCCTTTACGATCACCTGACCGATCGCATCTCCGCCGAGCATCGGCGGATCCGGCGTTTTTCCACTCATTCTTTCTTCAAAGGCGGCATCTTCGTCCTGTGTGAAATATTGCTCCGGGAAGTGCGGGAGGAATGGATTTCTACTGTAATTCAGCAGCCTGTAAAGGACGATGCCGAGGGAATAGAGATCAACGGACTTTGTATAGCCCTCCTTGCCCAGATATACTTCCGGCGCAAGAAAATTGGGCGTTCCCTTCAGAGATTCGGCTCGGGCGCTGTCCTTCATAACTTTTGAAACGCCGAAGTCACCGATTTTGTATTCGCCTTTGTCCGACACAAAGATATTCTCATCTTTGATATCCCGGTGAATGACGCCATTCTCGTGGCAGGAGCGCAGCCCATACAGAACATCCAACCCAAAATTCACAACGTCCCGCACACGGAAATCCGTGTTTCGGATATAGTCATCAAGGGGGGTCAGATATTCCATCAGAATAAAAATGTCATACCGTTTTGGTGCATCGGTAACAAGAATGTCGTTCTCATAATATCTGACGATATGTTGTACACCCTTTTCGGACAGGTCGTTCAGAATCTTGATCTCTGAAACGATGTTGTTCAGCATCTGTGAGAAATAGCTGTCCGCCTTGGACACATCTCCACCCATGGAGTTCAGCACGGAATAATACTGTTTTTCTGTCGGGATTGTGATGTGTTTCAGTGCTCGGACATACTGTCCGGCCGCATTTGTTTTCACGACCTTATACACGGTGCCGAATGTACCCGAATCGATTTTTTCGCTCACCGTGTAGCCCAGGATCGTTTTTCCAACCAGGTTTGTCTGTGCCACAAAATCACTCCTCAAGAGGCACCAATATCACAGTTGCATTATCTGCATATTGCGATGATATGGCTTCATTTATAAGTTGTTTTCCTACAAGTTCAAGGTTCTTTTCTGCGCGCAGGATCTCCGCAATGCGCACATCCGGAACAAAATCAGAGATGCCATCGCTGCACAAAAGCACGATTCCATCTTTCCGGTTAGGATAGTATTCATCTGCCTGCAGAACATAGCCGCTTTGCCCATAACCAATATACCGGCTCAGATTTTTTCGGGCGGGAAAAGTCGAAAGTTCTTTTCGGGTCAGTAGCCCAAGATCCAGCATTCGCTGCCCTTCGGTGTGGTCTTTTGTGATCTGCGTCATGACATCGTCTGTAAATTGATATGCCCGGCTGTCACCAATGTTCAGAACCGCAAGTTCTGTCCCATAAGTAACCATCAGAACAAGGGTGGCTCCCATGCCTTTTAAATCGGTCCGCCTGTGGCTCATCTCACAGACTTTTTCATTGATCTGTGCTATCACTTCTTGGAGAAAGGTCACTGCCTCCTGGAGTGAAGCCGTGCGCTGCAGCATACTGTATGCCGACGCAAGCTCTTCCACACAGATCCTGCTGGCGACCTCGCCTGCATTGTGCCCGCCCATACCATCGCTGACTGCAAAAAGACGCACATCCGTCCTTGTTGTGTCGCAGATAGAACCGCTGCGTTTCTGTGGCATCTGTTTCTGAGAATCGGGCGTAAGGTACAAGCCATTCAGAAAAAAATTGTCTTCGTGGTTTGGGCGCTGCCCGATGTGAAAATAACAAATCGGCCTGTTCATAAGCAGCCTCCTTGTTTCCGGATGATCAGCAGTCGCTGTCCGTGTGATCATCCAGATGATTCAGCTTGTTCAGAAAAGCCAACCCCTCTCCATCCTGAAGTCCCACAAAGTACAGACGTTCGATCTGTTCATGATCAAACAGGAACAGTTTATCCGGGTCCAGGATTCCTTCCGGATACAGGCATGCGCTGTAATCCCATACCTTATCAGCGTATGCCTGCTTTTGTTTTACGCCTACGATCATAATTCGTTTTTTGCTATCTTTCAACAGCACAACGGAGCCGATCGGCAGAAATTTTTTCATATGGATCTCCCTTCTCACTTCGACAGCTCGGACAACGTAAATTCAGCGCCGCAGTCCGTGCAGGAAAAACGGTAGAAATAATGTTTTACCTGATGCCCCTGAATGTAAAGTGGGACCGTATTGGTATTGAATACCGATCCCTCCACAGTCTCGCAGCATTTTTCTTTTTTCATCTTCCCACCACATTTAGGGCACTTTTTCTTTTTGAACAAGAAATACGATAACTCTTTCATGGTGAAGTCATACCTGAACGATTCCATAAGAACAAGTCACCTTTCCTCATCAATCCCAAAATGTGAGAAAGTCAACGAAGTTATCCCACCCTTCCTCGTTGAATCCGATTTCTATGCCGACGGAACCTCCAAGTAGAGCAGCAGCGCCGCCTTCCAGTACGAATTTATTATCCTCTATGCCAACTTTTCCTTTGATGCCGGCCGCGCCTGCATAGCCTCCGACCTTGCCAGTTATTTCCAGTCCTAGAATGTTGATCGTGCCGGATGCCTCACCCTCAACGGCAGAAACCATGGTCTCGCCCTTCAGATTCATGTTCACGCCATCTTCACCGACCGAGAATTGTCCCTTGGCTTCGGCTTTCGCTTTTCCAACAGAGCCTTCAACCTTGCCCTCAACGCCGAGCATATCGCTTCCCACACCGGCTGCCGCATCACCCGCCAATGCCGTAGTCACAACGCTGGCACTGGCCGCAGCGGCAATGAACTCCGTTTTATCTGTTTGGCTGGTTTTTCCTTTTGTATTCTCTTTTTTCGTCCCGGACTTCATGATGTCGACGCTTGCGCCGGCAGATGCCTCGGCTTTTCCAAGGTAAGCATTCACACCAGCATAGCCCACTTCGTTTTGGGCTTCTGCATTGGCTTTCCCCACCCAGGCGGTAACCTCCGGCTTATCCTCAGACGTCTCATAGCCAAGCCAGTCTGCAGATGCACTTGCAGACGGAGTACGCGACTCATCAACGACCGAGAGATTCTTTCCTACATAGATGCCGCTGGTAATATAGGGAAGCCCCGTGGCGGCTGAAACTAAAGCAAGCAGCCCTGGAGCTGCATAAGACTTTACAACAAGGGCATCTTTGAACATTTCCTTCCAATCAAAACCATACGATGTCGTTTGATCCGGATCCGGTGTTGCAAAAGCTAACCCCTGATACACATCCAGTTCCTGATATGCACTGTGTGCATCATTCAGAAAACTCTGATATTTTTTCAGGGCAGCTGTGTAAGAGCTCAGCTTTCCGGACAGCCGTGAGGCTGTACGGTTGATGTCCGACTGGAGTCTGACATCCCAATCCAGTTGACGGACAGTCTTTTGGAAGTCTGACTGAATCTCAGAGAGCGTTGCTGAAGCATCGCTGCAGGTCGTTTCCAACTGCTGCAATCCGGAAAATTTAACATAAATTCTTGGCATCCAGCACGACCTCCTCTCCATCCGCCGTCTTTACTTCTTTCATCGGTCGACTGCATTTCAAGGAAATCGATCCTGCGCGCTGCGGCGGATCACCCGACCACATCTTCCGTTTTGCTGAGGATCTGCTGTATGGTAGACACAAAGAGGTCTCTTTCTTTGTTTGTGTACCCTGTAAACACGATCTCATCGATTTTACCGTGGCTGAACAGCAGCCCGCTATCCTGTTGCATAAATCCTTCCGGATAGGGAACGCCCAGATAATCATAAATGGCATCGCTGCCATCTGCCAGGTGCTTGACCGGCATGAATCCCATGATCACGATCTTCTTTTTTGCACCTTTCAGGCGAACAACACTGCCAACCGGCAGCAACTCTTCAAATTTCATAGTGTTTCCTCTGCATGATCCTTTAAGGATGCACTGCCGCATAGAAAGTCAGCAAAGTTTTTCCCGCTGTATTGGCATTCTGATACATCTGACGGAGCGTCGGATCGGACGCAATATAATTTCCGGCTTCAGTGCCGACCTGACTTCCCCAGGTTTCCAACTTGCTGCTGATGTCACTCGCACTGACACCGGTCGACTTCTCTGAAAGCAGGCCAAACGTCAGACTATCTGCCATTGAGCACAACCCCGCTACTCCCGCTTCGATCCCGGTAGACGCAACATCGCTGGTAGACCATGATCCATCGGCAGCATATTTTTCATAGCTGGTAAAAGCCTGACTTCCGGCAGAAAGATAGCTTTTTGCCGCAGCCGTATAAAAAGACAAGGGGCTGTATAATCCACTTTTGGTCGTGATATTGGTTGCGCTGTCTCCTACATGGCATAACTTTTCAACGCTGTCCCAGATGTCAATGACTTTATCGCTTGCACCAAGAATTTCTCCGGTCGTACCGGCAATACCAATGTTCTCTGTGTTGCTGATCGTATCAGCTGCGCCGAACAGATCGCCGACAAGTCCAACAACGTTGCCCGCAATTCCAAGACCTGCTACGCCTTTCTGATTTTCCGTTGAAAAAGTCTTTCCGGCCTTATTGTAGAAATCCTTGAGATAGTCGTAGAACCCCGTCCAGACACCAATGCTGTTATCACAAAGATCCAGCCAATTTTCTGCACCGGTCAAGCCGGTCTTATCTCCGCTAAAAAACTTATAAACTGACTGGAGGTAGGAGATCACATCTTTTGTAATGCCAGCTGTGTCATCTCCGCCGGTCTTATCTCTCCACTTGAGGATGGCTTTGATAAACGTCATAAACTGATCCGTCGGATTTTTTTCGGCGGCCGATCCCGTATCCGACGTGGGACCTTTGCTTAAGTTGCCAAAACCATCAAACTCCAGCTGGTCCAGCTCCCGATATGTACTGTGTGCCTCGTCCAGAAACTGTTGGTATTTTTTCAGCGCAGCCGCATAGGCATCCAGTTTTCGGGACAACTGCGAAGCTGTGCTGTTGATATCCGACTGAAATTTCACGTCCCAGTCCAGCTGTCGAATGGTATTTTTGAAATTCGATCGAATATCGGACACTTTTGACGAGACATCCCTGCAGGTCGTTCCTGCCTGTTTCAGTCCGGCAAATTCAACATAAATCCTCGGCATCCAGCGCAGTCTCCTTTCTATCGGATCTCCGGGCAGAGCGGACCGCCCTGCCCGGAATGACCGATTCTTCTAACCCCTATCAGAAAACCTTGCCCTGTTCCTGTGCCTTCTGGGTGCCTGCATGCTCTGCGGCTTCATAATATTCCGCAGCCTGCGTGAGGAAATCGCCGTACTTCTCCATATCAGCCGCAAAGGTATCAAACGTAGTCTGCATGTTTGCAAACCGATTCTTCTGCGTCTCAATCGTTTCGCCTTTCATTTTGCCAGCGGTGGCCGTAACCTCCTGCAGCATTTCAGCATAGAGGGTCTGAATGGATTTAGACGCTGTTTTAATGGTATTTGCCTTGTCACGCATAACTCCGGAATCCACTACTACCTGTGCCATAGTTTCTGTTCTCCTTTCAAAACCATTTCGATCATTTACCAGTGCTCAGTGCGCTGGCCTTGCTCTTGATTTCGTTCTCGGTGGACTTCATTTTGGCCGCATACTCACGGAGGAACTGAACATAGTTTTTCAGTGCTTTTTCTGCTGTGGTGAAGTCGTTCTTGTAGCCTTCGATCTTCTGGTTAAACGTGTCGCTGGCCTCGCCTTTGTAGGTCACCCTCAGATCCGACACTGCCGTATAGATGCTGTTGTACGTCTTAACAAACTCGCTTGTCTTGCCCTCAATTTTAGTTGCTGATGCCTCGAGTTCTTCCGGGGCCACATCAAAAATCGTAGATGCCATAGTAGTTCTCCTTTCAGTCAGTCAAATTATGCTCAAAGACTCAGTGGCCAGCCTTCAGCGCCGCCGCCAGCTCTGCTACACGCTGGTCTTCACGCTGAATTCTGTCCGCACAATACTTTATCGTCGATGCCAGCTGGGACATCTGACTTTTTGTCCTGCTCATTTCTTCCCGCAATGCGCTGAGTTTTGCAATAAAGACATCTGCAGCCTGTCCCTTCCAGACGGATCTGCATTCCTGCTCCACCTGTTCCAGAGCCCTGATCTGCGTAGAAAGATCTGCAGCATTGCCGGCGATCGAATCGGCTTGTGAAATAACTTTAGAATAGTTGATCCTGTATTTCATAAAGTCCTGTTTCCTCCCTGCTAAATCAACAGAAGCCTGGCACCGTCGGAGATATTAAGTTGAGCAAAGCTGCATTCCATGCGCAATGCTTTGCCATCGTTCTTATCGAAGAGCATAGCATCGGTGCTTTTGCCTGAGACTCCATACTCAGAATCCAATATCCTGATCATCAGATTCTGCGCATTCTGAACCGACATACTGCTTGGAACAACAAAATCATAGCTTCCATTCAGGGCTGGGATCTCTACCGTAACGGATATTTTTTCCATGGATTTCACCACCTTATCTCAACCGTTTTTCCTTCAAGACAAAAATAACAGCTCCTAGATTTTGCCTCCGGGATAAGCGGCAGCGTTTCGATCTTTGCTGTAGCTATTTTGTAGCAATCTGCGCAGAGCACATAGCTTTCTGCATTGACGATCAGCGACATAAACAAGCCGTCATTGTTCTTTTCTCCGTTCACATCAAATCCACACAGGAAGCAGATCTTGTATTGCGGCGAATCAATATAACGGAATACTTTCCGCATGAATGCGGCCTGCTCATCCGTCAGCGTCTTGAAAAAGTCATTGAACTCGGCAATCACGATCAGTAGTTGTTCGTGCGGTGCAGCCGGCTCTTCTAGTCGAGCATTGAGCTCAGGCTTCAGCTCTTCAATAAATGCATCCAGTTCGGTCGCTCCGCTGATATACCGGCAGGAGGGGCATTCTTCCACCGTGTTCTTAAACGCTCTGCTGTCGTCATCAATGAACACAATGCGTCGGCCGCTATGCTGCGTGATCCTGTGCAAAGCATTCTTATAGAACGCCTTCAGCTGTTCTCTGTCGTCTGCACAGATACAGGCTTTGTAGTGCTCTGACAAAGTCAGACCATACAGCAGTGCTCCCGACCGGGAAGTGCCGAGGATCAGGTTTCCGCTTTCATCCGGAACAGACTCCGGAGGATTGCTCCGCAGCGGCAGAGAGTAGGAGGAACTTGCGGTCTCTCTGCCGGAAGCATCCGTTTCGTTTGCGGGCATTCCGATCCGTATCGGCTCATACCCATTCCATTTTTTAGCAATTGCACAATAGTCCTGTGCAATCTGAGCCACCCGTTCTGCCTCGGTTTCCGTATCAAACGCAACCGCCGTCTGGAACTCCACAATTTCCTTATTCAAAACCGTGATTCCGCGGCCGCTGATATCCTCCGGCGTAACCGGGGGACGGACGTTATGGATATCCAGATAATTGCCAGGGTCATTCATCTTCAGAGTGAAGAAGGTGGAAATGTGCTCTGTTGCCTTATAATAAATGGAATTTCTGGTACTGCCCGTGATCACGAAATAAACGCCAAATGTTCTGCCGGAACTGATGAGGTCGATGAAGCTGTCGGAGATATCCATGTACTTATCCCGGAAGGATGCAAAGTTGTCGATCAAGACAATGATCGCCGGCAGAGGCGTCTTACTCGTAGCGCGATAGTCCGCAAAGGTACTGCAGTCGCTGTCTGCAAAAACACGTTTGCGTTCGTCAACAATCCCATGAAGAACGGAATCCAGTTCCATGAGTTTGCTTGCGTCATCTGCAAATACCACTCCACCCGTATGCGGAAGATTTTCAAGGTATCGCAAGTTCCGTCCGCCGAAGTCCAGCGCATACAGATTCAGTTCTTCCGGCGTGTAGCCATATCCGCAAACCATGGAGTAAACCATTGTTTGCAAGAAGGTCGTTTTTCCGGTGCCGCTTGCACCATAAAGGCCGATATGGCCGGTCTTGGCAAAATCGATCACAAGCGGCTTCTGCTCCTGCGTCCGGACATAGTCCACCAGACCAATGGTTGCTGTGCACAGGCCTTTTTTCCCGGTTGCCAGGGTGCGGAGCGCAATCTTTTTGGGAAGCATATCCAGCCACAAAGGCTTCACAGCAACAGCCTTTTTCTGGCCGAGCGCCACGATCTCTGCAACAATGGCTTCCAGCTGTGTTCTGTCAGACTTTTCGCCTGAAAGCTCGATCTTGGCACTGTGGATCGGGTTTGCCGTGTTGTCGGTCATCTGCACAGTGATTTCCTCGTCCGGCATATAGGTCTTTGTCGGCACATAGTCTGCTCCGCTGTAGCCGGACTGGATGCACCTGTAGATCTCGTCATATCCAACCTGAAGATACATGCGGCCTGGATTTTTGATCATGGCGGCGTCAGGTTTGCCGAGCATATCAATGCTGTCCTGCTTATCAGCAACTTTCAGACAGATCTTGAAGCGCGAATTGCTCATGATCTGCGGATCCACAATGCCGTTCGGCTTCTGTGTAGCAAGGATCAGGTGGATTCCAAGGCTGCGGCCAACCTGCGCCACATTGATAAGCTGTGCCAGAAACTCCGGCTGCTGGGTTTTCAGCTGTGCAAATGGCTTTGAGAACGGTTTCCATTCAGCAGTCACCGTCCTTAGCTGAAGTGGTTGATGAGGGTCTTGAGAAGGTTCAGGAGAAAAATAATGTGGGTCAAAAACTGCATAATAGAACCGCCTTTCATGGATGGATAAAAAACGCAGCTTGGAGCACGGACATTCAATAGACCTGCAAACCGCAGAGGGCTTTCCGTTGCTGCTCAAGCCGCCATATGGAACAATACCCTCATTTCATCTATCATTTTTTCAAAATTTTGATTGATGAATGATAGATGAAATGATATGATAAAAGAAATAATATGGGAGGTATACACCGTGCGAAACAAGAAACCGCCATTTGAAATCACAGAAGCAGCTCTTTCAGATGTTATGGAGATCAGCGAACTGGTAGGCAAAATTAGTTCCACCCAGAATCTTTCCACAAGTCCGATTCTGCGCCGCCAGAATCGCATCCGAACGATTTATTCTTCTCTGGCTATCGAGCAGAACACACTCTCTTTGGAGCAGGTGACGGCTGTTCTGTCTGGAAAACGTGTGCTTGCCCCTCCAAAAGACATTGCAGAAGTAAAAAACGCCTACGAAATCTACGACCATCTCGCAGAGTTGAATCCATATTCGATGGATGACCTCCTGCTTGCACACCGGACGATGATGCAGGGACTTGTGCGTGAAGCGGGAGAGTTTCGCTCCGGACCTGTTGGCGTTGTAGACAACAAAGGGAATGTCCTGCATTTTGGAACATTGCCGCAATACGTTCCCTCTTTGATGGAGGAATTGATTCAGTGGACAGAAAATAGTCCCTTTCCTCTTTTAATTAAGAGCTGTGTTTTCCATTATGAATTTGAAGTGATCCATCCATTTGCAGATGGCAATGGCCGTATTGGACGGCTCTGGCACACACTGCTGCTGTCAAAATGGAATCCCTTATTCGCATGGCTTCCCATCGAATCCATCATTCACGACCATCAGACCGAGTATTACGCAGCAATCAATCAGTCTAATGCACAGGGGGAAGGAACTGTTTTTATCGAGTTCATGCTGGGAATCATCAAAGAGGCTTTGACCGAAGCAATCAACGAACAGCCTGTTGCACAGAGTAAGGAAGAAGTGCGTTGGATGAAGATTGCAGCTTTTCTCCGCACGAACCATATTATCCAAAACGTCGATGTTCAGAATCTTCTCAATGTTTCTCCTGCCACTGCAAGTCGAGTCCTGAATACTTTGACAAAAGAAGGAAAGCTCGCCAAAGTGCGAAATGGCCGCTATTGGGCATACAAATTGGCAGATTGATAAGGTAGTGCCGTAGCTGGGGCTGTTGCCACGGGTGTCCGAGGTGTTGAACGCATCAATCGTTTCTTTTCCCAGCATCTCGGACAGGTCTTTCAGGGTGGTGGGTTCGGAACCGCCCAGAAATATCTGGCTGTCCATGTTGCCTACAATGGTATCTGCGTTGTCCTTGTAGATGGCTTTCAACTGGCTTCTCGCCTGCAAAACAAGGCAGGCAGAGATCTCACGGCTGCGGATGGTCGCCACCAACTTTTCCAGATTGGGGATCTGCCCGATGTTGGCGCACTCGTCGATCAGGCACCGCACATGGATGGGCAGCTTGCCGCCGTACACATCATCTGCTTTGTCGCACAGCAGATTGAAAAGCTGGGTGTAGACCATCGAAATCAGGAAGTTGAAGGTGCTGTCCGTGTCCGACATGATGAGGAACAACGCCGTTTTCTTATCGCCCAGCGTGTCCAGTTGCAGTTCATCGTACATTGTGAGGTCACGCAGTTCTTGGATGTCGAAGGGCGCAAGCCTGGCACCGCAGGAAATGAGGATGGACTTTGCCGTTTTGCCAGAGACGAAAAGTCAAGGACTTTTTCATCAAATTCACAAAGAAGTCACATTTTGCGGACTTCCTCACGAAGCATACGCTTGATTTTGTCCTCC
>OBYM01000729.1_pt1 | contig 16410 bp, 15 predicted proteins | sample 1538191 | NCBI WGS metagenome assembly OBYM01 (sample SAMEA2580165, study PRJEB22360) | human gut metagenome | biome: human gut; feature: human-associated habitat; material: faeces | place: Denmark | collected 2008/2010 | reverse complement strand
TGGCAATGTGCCTTGTGCGTCCGCCGTTTTTGCATGCATCTGTGATTCAGTAGCCGCGCACCGAGAAGCCCCGTTCCCAGGGGTCGGGCGGCAGGTCCTTCTGCCGGATGTCGGTGATGCGCACATAGTCGCTGCGCTGGATCATGGCGAACAATTCCGGGAACTTGTCCGGGTCGCCCTGCACCTCCAGCGTCACGCTGCCGTCGTCCTCGTTTTCCACCCAGCCGGTCAGCTCCAGCGCCTGGGCCGCGTAGCGCGCCCGGTAGCGGAAGCCCACCCCCTGCACCTGCCCGGAGATGGAAAAGTGCCGCCGCACCGTGCCTTCCGGCAAAACCGGCGGGGTGCGGTCCTTCTGTTTTAGAAAATCAAACATCGCAACCTCTTGGGGAATGATGGATCGCACTGCGTGCCATATGATGTGCTGCGCACTGCGCGGTGCATCATTCTTACAATTCCTGATAGGCCGTCATCAATGCGGGGATGAACTGCTTTTTGCGGCTCACCACGCCGGGCAGCGTCCAGCTGCCGTCCTCTGCCGGGTGGGTGTCGAACCCGTCGGCCAGCACCTCGGCGGCATAGCGTCCGTCGCTGATGACCACGCTCTCCTCCTTGGGCACATCGGTGAGCAGCATGTAGATGTCCTCCACATTCTGCTTGTTGCGGGCCTCTTCCAGATAGGGGCGCAGCAGATTTTCGGCGGCCAGCAGGTTCTTGCGGGTCATGTAGCTGCCCTGCGCCACACCAAAGCGGATGTCGCCGCACATGAACACCTTGAAGTCCTGCAGGAACACCTCTTCGGCGGTCTTGCCGTCCAGCTTTTCACCGGCCTCGAACATCTCATTGGCAAACTCGTCGATGTCCACCCCGGCAATGCCGGCCAGACGGTTGGCCGCGTTCACATCCACTGCGGTGCAGGTGGGGCTGCGGAAAGCCAGCGTGTCGGACAGGATGGCGGCCAGCAGCAGGCCTGCGGTCTGGGACGGGATCTCCACGTCGTTCTCGTCGTACATCTGGGTGATGATGGTGGCCGTGCAGCCCACCGGCTGGTTGCGGAAGTACACCGGGCCGCTGGTCTCCAGGCTGCCGATGCGGTGGTGGTCGATGATCTCCAGGATCTCAGCCTGGTCAAAGCCCTCCACGGCCTGGGTGGCCTCGTTGTGGTCCACCAGGATGATGCGGCGTTTTTGCAGATTGATGATGTTGCGGCGGCTGACCATGCCGCAGTATTTGCCGTCCTCGTCCAGGATGGGGAAATAGCGGTGGCGCACCTTGGCCATCACGCGGGTGACGTCTGCCACCGGGGTGACGAGGGTGAACTTCATGATGTCGCTGCGGGTCATATAGTAGGAGATGGGAGCGCACTGGCTGATGAGCTTACCGGCGGCGTAGGTGTCCACCGGGGCCGACATGATGGCCACGCCCATTTCCTCGGCAATGCGCTGGATGGTGCGGCCCACCTTGGCCCCGTTGCAGATGATGATGAGAGAGGCTTCCTTTTCAATGGCGCACAGCTGGCTTTCGTAGCGGTTGGTCAGGATGACGATGTCCCCTTTTTCCATGCTGTTTTCCAGCATTTCGGGCGTGGCGGTGCCGATGCGGATGTGGCCGGTGGTGCACACGTCGTCCTCGCGGCCCACCACCATGGTGCCGCCCAGCGTTTCCAGAATATTGCGGTAGGTGGTCTGGCTCTTGGCCAGGATGCCGGTGTCGAACACGTCCATGTTGGCGGTGGCAATGTCCTTGACCGTGATCACGCCCTCCAGCTCGTTGTCCGGGCTGGTGACCGGCAAGGTGTCGATCTGCTTGTCGCGCATGATCTCCCATGCTTTGCGCAGGCTGGTGGTGCCGGGGATGCCGGGCATCTCGCGGTAGTCCACATCGCGGATCTTGGGGTTCACGTCGGTGCACATGCGCGGCGGCTTGACCCCGAACTTTTTGAGCACGAATTCGGTCTCCTGGTTCATCTTGCCGGCGCGGCGGGCCTCGCAGACAAGATCGCTGGTCTTGTTTTTCAGCTCTGCATAGGCAATGGCCGAGCAGATGGAGTCGGTGTCCGGGTTGCGGTGCCCGATGACCACGACTTTATGGGCTGTTTTGGGCATAATTCTCCCCCTTTTTTCGGGTCTGCTTCTTATCATGTTGTACGGCCGTGTGCTCCCTGCACGAACACACAGGCTGTGGATTTATTTTAGCACAATTATCTGCGGGGGTAAAGTAGAGCAAACGCACCCAGCTTCATTCTTTTTTGCCATTTCTTGTATACAACGTCTTGTAATTCTGCGCCATCCGCTGTATGATAAAGGTGTCTGAATCAAGTTCCTTTCATCCTGCGGAGGTTTTCCATGTCAACCACCCAAAAACCAATCAACCCACTCTTCACCCGGCAGGCGCTGGTGGCACTGCTGCTGCCGCTCATCGCCGAGCAGGCCCTGAGCGTGACCATCGGCCTGGCCGACACCCTGATGGTGTCCTCGGTGGGCGAGGCCGCCGTGTCCGGCGTGAGCCTGGTAGACAGCTTCAACACCCTGATGATCCAGGTGATGAGCGCCCTTGCCACCGGCGGTGCCGTGGTCACCAGTCAGTACATCGGCCACCGGGAGCCCAAAAACGCCAAGGCCGCCGCCGCACAGATCCTGTTTGTGCTGGCCAGCTTCAGCCTGGTGGTGGCCGCCGTGGTCGTAGTGGGCCGCCACGCCATCCTGCGGGGCATCTTCGGCTCCATTGACGCCGACGTGATGCGCTACGCCGAGACCTACTTTTTGCTGTCGGCCCTGAGCTACCCCTTTATCGGCCTGTACAACGCCGGTGCGGCGCTGTTCCGGGCCCAGGGCAACAGCAAGATCAGTATGCTGTCCAGCCTGGTGATGAACGTGATCAACATTGGCGGCAATGCGGTGCTGATCTACGGCTTTGGCATGGGGGTGCTGGGTGCAGCCCTGGCCAGCCTGGTGTCCCGGGCGGTGTCCTGCCTGGTGGTGCTGTGGCTGCTGCAGCGGCCCGCCTGCCCCCTGCGGGTGGACGGCCTGCGGGCCCTTGCACCGGACGGCGGCCTCATCCGCCGCATCCTGCGGGTGGGCATCCCGGCAGGCATCGAGAACGGCATGTTCCAGATCGGCAAGCTGTCGGTGTCCAGCCTTACCTCTACGCTGGGCACGGCGGCCATTGCCGCCAACGCCGTGGCCAACACCGCCTCTACCTTTTTGAACATCCCGGCCAACGCCGTGGGCATGGCCGCCCTGACCGTGGTGGGCCAGTGCCTTGGCGCCGGGGAGAAGGAGCAGGCCGTGTACTACTCCCGCCGCCTGCTGCTCACCGCCTACTGCGGTGCCTGGGTCATGAACCTTTCTGCCTTCTTCTTTGCCAACCGCATGGTAGTTTCCCTGTTCCATCTGTCCCCGGAGGCCCAGACCATGGCCCTGGAAGTGATGCTGTGGTTCAACATCGTTTCCCTGTTCTTCTGGCCCTCCAGCTTTACCCTGCCCAACATCCTCCGGGCAGCCGGCGACGCCCGGTTCACCATGACGGTGAGCATCCTTTCCATGTGGGTGTTCCGGGTGGGCTTCTGCTATGTGATGGTGCTGGGCTTCCACGGCCGTCTGCTCTCCATCTGGATGGGCATGTTCCTGGACTGGGTGTTCCGCTCGCTGTGCTTCTTCGTGCGCTTTGCACGGGGCCGGTGGATGGAACAGAGCGTCATCTGACCCCCTGTGTTTTCCAAGCCGTCTGCACCCTTTGCGGGGTGCGGGCGTTTTTTCTTTTTTGCCCTGTGCAAGAAAACGCCGCGCTGGATCGTATTGTAGTCAGAAGGTTCTTTTGGGTGCCAATTTTACGCAGATTCTACAAATAAATCGTGCGTTTTTTGACAAAGTTGTCACCTTTCCTTCTTGTTTTCGCAACAACGTGGGCGTATAATCTTTGAATGCTAAGAGTTTGCCCTGTCGCAAAAAGGAGGCTTTTTCCCATGAAACGCAACTGGTTTGCGCGCCACCCCATCGGGTTCATGGCGCTGTATTTTCTGCTGTATCTGTCCGCTTTCAACTTTCTGGAGACGCAGATCTCCATGCCCCGTGTCCTGCTGGTGCACTGCCGGCTGGACGATCTGATTCCCTTCTGCAAATACGCCATCCTGCCCTACTTTGCATGGTTCGCATGGATCCCTTTCACCCTGTTCTACCTGCTGTGGAAGGCCCCGCGCGAAGACTTCTGGCGGCTGTGCCTGCCGCTGTTCGGCGGTATGACCATCGCACTGGCCTGCTATGTGATCCTGCCCACCGGGCTGGACCTGCGCCCCTACTATGTGCCGGGCACCGATCTTTTTGCCCGTGCCGTTCGGATGCTGTACCGCACCGACACTGCCACCAACGTGTGCCCGTCTATCCATGTGTTCAACTCGGTGACCCTGATGCTGGCCTACCACCGCTGCCGCCTGTTTGAGGAGCCCCGCCGCCGCTGGATGCGTCCGGCTGCCGATGTGCTGTGCTTCTCCATCGTGTGTTCCACCATGCTGCTCAAGCAGCACAGCTGCATCGACGTGGTGCTGGGTGCCCTGCTGGCACTGGTGCTGGATGCCCTGTTCAACCGCGCCGCTGAGCGCAGCGAACAGCCGCAGATCTGGCACGCTTAAACGGATCCCTTCAGAATGCCCGCCCGGAAACCGCCGGGCAGTGACCCACAAAGCAAAAGGGCGGCAGCGCACCGAAAACGTGCGCTGCCGCCCTTTGTTGTAGTTTGATTCAGAACAGCCCCTCCGGCAGGCAGACGTCCTGCTTGGGCACCTTTGCCCAGGAAAAACCTGGGATGAGGCTTTCCGGCGTGCAGGGTGCCGGTTCCGGCTGCAGGCCGTAGGCATAGGCCAGCTTGCCCACGATCTCCTGCGCGGTGTATTTTTCCCGCAGGTTCTCCAGGCTCTGGTCCCCGTCCCGCTTGGACAGCCGCCGCCCGTCCGGGGCCAGCAGCAGCGGGCAGTGGGCAAAGGCTGGAGCCTGCAGGCCCAGCAGACGGTACAGGTACAGCTGCCGCGCCGTGGAGGACAGCAGGTCCGACCCGCGCACCACCTCGGTGACCCCCATGCGGGCATCGTCCACCACCACGGCCAGCTGATAGGCGAACACGCCATCCGCCCGGCGCAGGTAAAAGTCGCCGCAGTCCCGCAGCAAGTTCTCCGTGTGGGGGCCCATGCAGCCGTCCAAAAAGGTGATCTCCTCGTCCGGCACCCGCACCCGGTAGGCCGGGACCTTCTTTTTGCGCTTTTCGGCGATCTGGGCGGCGGTCAGGTCCCGGCAGGTGCCGGGATAGATAACGTTGCCGTCCGAGGTGTGGGGCGCACTGGCCGCGTGCAGCTGGGCGCGGGAACAGAAGCATGGGTACACAAGGCCCTGCGCTTCCAGCTTTTTGTACTGCCCGGTGTAGATGTCCGCGCATTCGCTCTGGTAGTAAGGCCCGTGGGGGCCGCCAGTGCTGCCGCCCTCGTCCCACACAAGACCCAGCCATGCAAGGTCCTGCTCCAGCAGGTCCGCGTAAATGCGCGGGCAGCGCTCGGCGTCCAGATCCTCGATGCGCAGCACGATGCGGCCGCCCTGGCTTTTGGCACTGAGCCAGGCCAGCAGGCTGCAGGCCAGATTGCCCAGATGCAGCCGCCCGCTGGGGCTGGGCGCAAAGCGCCCGACCACAGCCCCGCTCACAGGCCCAGCTTCCACTGCCCGTCCTCCGGCTGGAAGATGGGGGTGTTGTAGTAGGCAGCGCAGGCATTGGCCAGATATTCCGCATCCTTGCAGCTGGCCGTTTCCATCGCCGAGTGCATGGCCAGCTGGCCCACGCCAATATCCACCATGGGCATCAGGATCTGGCGGCCCAGCAGGTTGCCCAGGGTGCTGCCGCCCGCCACATCGGCACGGTTGGCAAAGGTCTGCACCGGCACCCCGGCCTTTTCGCAGATGGCGGTAAAGGCGGCACCGGTCAGGCCGCTGGTGGTGTAAGTCTGGCGGGCATTGTACTTGAGGATGACGCCGCCGCCCATGTTCACCGGCAGCTTCTGGTCGCTCTTTTCCGGGTGGTTGGGATGGATGGCGTGGCCGTTGTCGGCGCTGAGCAGCAGGCAGTTGGTGCGGGCGCGGATGCTCTGTTCCTTCGTCACACCAAGGCTCTCCTCAATGCGGGCCAGCACATCGCTCATCAGGCTGCCCTGTGCGCCCTGCCGGCTGGAAGAGCCCACTTCCTCGTTGTCGAACATCACCCAGATGTCGCCGCGGCCCGCTTCCTCACCGCGCCCCTGCAGGAAACCATACAGGGTGGCATAGGCACATTCCAGGTCGTCGATGCGGCCGGACATGAAATATTCGCCCTGCAGGCCCACACGCTGGGCCTTTTCGGTGATGCAGAGCACCAGGTCGGTGGCCAGGATGTCCTCTGCCTTTCCCCCGGCTTCGGCGGCAAGGGTGTCCTTCAGGCTGCCGCCCTCGGCCCCGAAGATGGGCTGCAGGTCCACCTGGGGGTTGTAGTTCAGGCCGGTGTTGGCCTCCCGGTTGAAGTGGATGCACAGGTTCGGGATGCAGGCCAGTGCCCGCTCCGGGTGCACCAGACGGCTCTCCACGCCGTCGGCGGTGCGCACCAGCAGGCGGCCTGCCACGCTCAGGGGCCGGTCGAACCAGGTGGACATCAGCATGCCGCCGTAGCCCTCCACCTCGGCGCGGGCAAAGCCGTGGTCGGCCCCGTCCAGCGTCTTGATGCGCCAGGTGGGCGAGTCACTGTGGCTGGCTGCGGCGTGCCAGCCGGTGAGCGGGCCTTTGGGCATCCGCCAGGCCAGAATGGCCGAGCCGTTGCGGGTGGTGTAGTATTTGCCGCCGGGCACAAGGTGCCATGCCGCGCTCTCCGGGCAGTTCCGGTAGCCCTCGGCTTCCAGAATGGCCGCGGCGGCCGCCGTGGAGTGGAACGCGCTGACACCGGCGTTCAGAAACGCAAACAGATCTTCCATGGAAAATGCTTTGTTTTGCATGGGGATGCTTCCTTTCGCTTTTACTGGTTCTACTCATTATAAGCCCTTGCTCTGCAAAGGTCAATGCGTACAAAAAAGCCGCCGCAGGCGGCAATGCCTGCGGCGGCGGGAAAGCCGGCTGCTCAGTGCAGCTCCGGCCAGTAGCCCTTGTTGGCTTCGATCATATCGTCCAGAATGGCCTTGGCAACGTTCATGCTGGGCACAGTCTTATTCAGGGTAAAGGCCTGCAATACCTTCTCGTAGCTGCCTTCCACGCAGCCCTCCACCAGCAGCTTTTCGCTGTTGAGCTGCTGCATCATCAGACCCTGCTGGAACAGCGGGATGTTGTCCCGGGCAATGACCTCCGGGCCGTTCTTGCCGATGTAGGCGGGCAGTTCCACCATTGCGTCATAGGGCATATTGGGGATCGCACCGCGGTTCTCGGTGATGATGAGGAAGCGTGCCTTGGTGTCGTTCTTCAGCGCAGCGGAAAGATCTGCGATCCAGTCGCCGTGGCTGCCGGCATAGAAGGTGTTGGCGTCCACCTTGCCGGTCTTGAGGTAGTGGTCGATGCCGTCGAACAGGTTCTTTTCGCGGGTCTCCTCCACCTCGTTGGCGCGGGTGTGGTTCGGGTCCGAATGCTCCACGAACTCCTTGGCCTGCAGATAGTAGTTCAGGTAGGTATTGGGCAGGTACTCCGGGAAGTTTTCCATGATCTCGTACTCGCCCTTCCACACATAGTACCAGCTGCCCTTGGTGTGGCGGTTCTGGCTGGCGGAGGAAGTCAGAGCACCCATGCCCTTGAGGTAGCTTTCCGGCAGAAGGATCTGGTTCTCCTTGATGTAGGCGCGCAGCTTGGGCATCAGATCCTCGCCGCGGTACTGGATGGAGGTGAACCAGCCGAAGTGGTTCAGGCCAAAGTAATCGTAAACGATCTCCTTCTTGTTCTGGATGCCCATGGCTGCTGCCACCACGTCAATGATGGCGATGGGCATATCGCAGATGTTGATGATCCGTGCCTTCGGGCGCAGCTTGCGGCAGGCTTCGGATACGATGGCGGCGGGGTTGGAGTAGTTCAGGATCCAGTAGTCCTTCTTGGCATACTTTTCCACGTCGTCGATCAGCTTGATCATGGGGAAGATGGTGCGCATTCCGTAAGCCATGCCGCCGCAGCCGCAGGTCTCCTGTCCTACGCAGCCGTGGCGCAGGGGAATCTTTTCGTCCTGTTCCCGCATGGCGTAGCCGCCCACGCGCATCTGGGCAAACACAAAAGAGGCATCCGTGTAAGCCTGCTGCACATCGGTGGTGACCACCAGCTTGATGTCGGTATTCAGCTCCTTGTGCAGGACCCAGTCCACCACAACGGCAACCTTGTCCTGCCGCTCCTTGTTGATATCGAACAGACGGATCTCGTCCACTTCCAGTTCTTCCCGGCGCAGGGCGATGGATTTGACGATACCGGCGGTAAACGTGCTACCGCCGCCAGCAATGGTAATGACCATAGTATAAACACTCCTTTTTGTATTTCAGGTTTGCCCGGCGCATTCCGCCGGGGCACGGTAAAACGATTTACTGGTTTTCCAGCTGTGCCTCCACGGCACGCTTGATATCGGCTACCTGCAGACCGTAAACGATCTGGATATCGGTTCCCTTTTTCACGATGCCGCTGTTCGGCAGCTGGTTGATGCTTTCCTCGTTGAGCTTTGCGGGGTCCTTGATGTTTACCCGCAGGCGGGTGAAGCAGTTGTCCACCGACAGGATGTTCTCCTTGCCGCCCAGACCATCAATGACGCACTGCACCTCGGCAGCGTTCTTCACGCTTGCCTTTTTGGCGGGTGCTGCGCTCTTAGCGGTCTCGGTGCTCACCTTTTCCCGGCCGGGGGTGTGGATGTTAAAGGTCTTGATCAGCAGGGTGAACACCACAAAGTACACGGCGATCTGGCACAGCGCCAGCAGGTACAGGATGGGATAGTTGGTCTTATCTGCACCGGCAGAAAGGTTCATCAGCACCGAGCCAAGGAGGTTGGTGGTAAAGCCGGTGACATGGAAGATGTGCAGCAGCACGATGAACAGGCCGGAGATGCAGGCGTGTGCCACCCACAGGATGGGAGCAGAGAAGCAGAACATGAAGTCCAGCGGCTCGGTGATGGAAGCCAGAGAGGCGGTAAACGCCAGCGGCACCAGAACGGCAGCGGTCTTTTTACGGTTCTCCTTGCGGGCACAGAAGATGAAGGCCGCCACGATGCCAAAGTAGCCGAAGGTCTTGGTGAAGCCGGTGTACATCCACACAATGCCGTCCGAGAAGGGCAGACCCATGCTGTACTCCATCATCATTACGATATAGGAGCCGGTGTAGGTGGCATCGCCCACGGTCAGGCTGTTGCCCAGTGCAGAGAACTGGAAGGGGGTGTAGATGAGGTGGTGCAGGCCGGTGGGGATGAGGAAGCGCTCCAAAAAGCCGTACAGGAACAGGCCGAAGTTGCCGGAGGTGGCGATCAGATCGGTCAGTGCGCTGATGACGTTCTGCACCGGCGGCCAGAAGAAGCAGGAACCAAAGCCGAACAGGATGGAAAAGACCACCATGCAGGTAAAGGACCAGCGGTTGCCGGAGTAGATCTGGGTGATGATGCCCTTGAACTGCTTTTCACAGGTGCGGTTGTACACCCAGCCGCAGACCAGACCCAGCAGGATGCCGCCGAACACGCCCATATCCACCGTCTGGATGCCGAACACGGTGGACTGACCGGTTCCGTACAGACCCACCATAGGATCAGCCTCGGCCAGCATGCCCAGCTGGGTCAGCGTGACGTTGCCGGCGGTCAGGTACATAAAGTAGCTCATCAGGCCGATGATGGCAGCCTGCTGCTTGTTCTTTTTGGCAAGCGCCGCTGCGATGCCCACGCAGAACATCAGGCTGAGGTTGTTGATGATGACCATGATGCAGTTGTAGATCAGCTGTCCCAGCAGCTTGATGGGAGTCCACTGCAGAACAGGGATCATCGCACTAAGGCTTGTGCTGGTAAGCAATGCGCCCAGCACAAGGATCAGGCCTGCTGCCGAGATATACGACAGCGGTGAGAGCATGGCTTTGGAGAACTTTTCCAAGCCATTCATGACTTTTTCTTTCATCGTGTAATACTCCTCACTTTTTGACTTGACTGTTTTTGGGGATGATTTCTATTCCGCAGGGCTTCCGGACGCCCTGTTGAAGCGTTTTATCGGACGATCTCGGACGATCTTGGTCAGGTGGATGAGCAGATAGACCTGCTCCTGATGATCCAGCTCGTAATCAAATTCCTGACGCAGATAGGCATTGATGCGCTGTAAGCACACCTCGTTGCGGCTGTCGCGCTGCAAAAGCACCGTGTACATGGATTCCAGCCCGGCGTCCTGCCACGGGGTGTGCCGCAGGATGCGCGCCGCCAGAAACTTGAGGTGCACGGTCAGGCGGATGGTCTCGAGGCTCTCTTCCTCAAAGGTACAATGATAGGTATCGCAGATGATCTCCTTGACCGCCATGACGAATTTTACGGTATCATAAGCCAGCGCACCGTCCGCCGCACCGGCTACCAGATGCAGGGCAATGTAGCCCGCTTCGTCCTCCGGCAGCTGTACGCCGCAGAACTGCCGGACAAGCTCCAGTGCCCTTTGCCCCACCGCGTACTCCTTCGGGTACAGTATTCGGGTCTCCGAGAGCATGAGGTTGGGCAGAAAGGTGCCCTTTTCCACACGTTCCAGCGCAAAGCTGATGTGATCCACCAGCGAGATGGTGCTTTTGCTGCTGAGCAGGATGCCCTGCTCTTCTGCCGCCAGCGAGATGCGCTCGGCGGCCTGCATCACCTGCGGGGTAACGTTATCCAGCATCTTGAGGAACTTGGTCTGCAATTCGTTCTGCACATAGTACACCTTGGAAACGCGGCTTTTGTCGATCACGTCCCCCGGGCGGCGGCCAAACCCAAGCCCGTTGCCCACGAGAATGGCTTCCCTGCCGTCCGGCATGACCACCGACACCGCATTGTTATTGAATACCTTTACAGCCTGCATCGCCGCACTCCTCCGCTTCCATGCCGCAGCTTTTGTGAAAAAGAAAAAGGGCACAAGAACCAAAGGGATGCCATTGCCGCATTCCCTCTGATGCTCATGCCTGATCGAACAGTTACACGCACTGATAAATTCACTTCTCTGCCTTGATTATACGAGCCAGCACAGAAAATGTCAATGCGTTGAACTGTCCGAAATTCAAGCCGCATTTTTGTATATCCTGCACAGGTCTGCTTGAAATTCGTCCTGCGCGGAACGATTGACAACGCCGGGCCCACAACGTATACTTAGGGTGTATCATTCCTGCAGCTCCGGCCCACCGCCGGGGCAAGACCAACGGAGGATCGACTTATGAAATTGAAATATATCCGTCCTTTGGCTCTGGCACTGTGCGCAGTGCTGCTGTGCAGCCTGTTCACGGCATGTTCCGGCACATCTTCCTCCAGCGAGCAGCCTTCCAGCGCTGCGTCCGCTGCATCGGACAGCGCGTCTGCATCGGCATCCACGTCCGACAGCGCCCTGCCGGACTCCACCACCCAGGCCAACACCGGCAGCCTGAACCCCGGCAACTTTGACGAGAACTCGGCGTTCTCCATCACCGGCACCACCGACGCCTTTGCGCCCTGCCTGGGCTGGGGCCCCGGCGTTTCCGGCTGCTCGCTCAAGTCGGTGATCGCGGCTGCCTCGCTGCTGCAGTGGGCCGAGAGCGCACACCTCTCTTCCCGCACGCCGGAGGCCATCCAGGACGCCTTCTACGACTGGTACGACAGCCTGTCCTCTGCCGATCAGGAGAACTTTGCCGAGGCCTGGACCATGATCGAGCCGGACGCCCTGAGCCTGCTCAGCGACAAGGAGAGCATGACCGACCGCATCACGGACGCCGGCCTGGACCCGGACACCCTGCCCGGCTGCACCCTGAAGAACTGGCAGGCCCTGCAGAACGTGCTGGACAGCTGCGTGCCCGCTGTGAACGGCGAAGAGTAAACGTTATCCCCCTGCATGGCAAAAGGCGCTGACCGCAAACGGTCAGCGCCTTTGTTGTTTTTTGCGTTTATACCTTTTTCAGCACATACTGCCGGGTGCCCATGCCCACCTTTTCTGCCTGGTCCAGGGTGGCCTTCCACTCGATGTTGGGGTTCGAGTCCTTGAAGTTGTCGTGGTAGCAGTTCCAGCCGGGCTTTGCCAGGTTGCCGCCGAGCTGGCTGTTGGGCAGGGGGGCTGCTGCCAGGCAGGCGTCGGCGCAGGCCTGGTCCAGGGCCACCGGGTCAAAGGAGGCAAACATCCCGATATCCGGCAGGATGGGGGCGTCGTTCTCCATGTGGCAGTCACAGTTGGGGCTGATGTCCTGCACCAGTGCCACATGGAAGCAGGGGCGGTCATGGCAGACCGCAGCGGCGTACTCGGCCATCTTCCGGTCCAGCTCCTCGTTGGCGCATTCGTTGGGGGAATACACGGCGTCAAAGCTGCAGGCACCGATGCAGCGGCCGCAGCCCTTGCACTTGTCGTAGTCGATGACAGCCTTGTTCTGCTGGTTGTAGGTAATGGCGTCGGAGCCGCACTCCTTGGCGCAGCGGTGGCAGCCCCGGCACAGGCTCTCCTGCACTGCAGGCTTGCCGGCGGCGTGCTGCTCCATCTTGCCGGCCCGGGAGCCGCAGCCCATGCCGATGTTCTTGATGGCTCCCCCAAAGCCGGTGGACTCGTGGCCCTTGAAGTGGGTCAGGCTGATGAACACATCCGCGTCCATGATGGCCCGGCCGATCTTGGCGGTCTTGCAGTATTCGCCGCCGGGCACCGGCACCTCCACCTCGTCGGTGCCTCGGAGGCCGTCGGCGATGATCACCTGGCAGCCGGTGGTCATGGGCCAGAAGCCGTTGAGCTGGGCACAGGTCAGGTGTTCCAGCGCGTTTTTGCGGCTGCCGGGGTACAGGGTGTTGCAGTCGGTCAAAAAGGGCATACCACCCTGCTCCTTGCACAGGTCTGCCACCACCTTGGCATAGTTGGGCCGCAGAAAGGCCAGGTTGCCCAGCTCACCAAAGTGCATTTTGATGGCTACGAACTTGCCCTCCATGTCCAGCTGACGGATCCCGGCCGCCAGGCACAGGCGGCGGAGCTTTTCCAGCAGGCTGGTGCCCACGGGACAGCGGAAATCGGTATAATAAACGTTGGATGCTTCCATGGTGTTTCTTCTCCCTGATAACCTTTTTCTGTGTGCGGCACACGGCCGCAAAATACTCTCTGCTCCCAGTATAGCACACTTCCGGGCATGAGAAAAGGGACGGTGCCGACCGTCCCTTCTGCATTTTTACCTTCAGGCAAGGGCAGTGATGGCCGCGACTGCCAGTACGATGAGGCCCAGCACGATGCGGTACACGCCAAAGAACTTGAAGTTGTGCCGCTTGACGTAGTCCATCAGGAAGCGGATGGCCCCCATGCTCACCGCAAAGGCCACCACGCAGCCCACTACCAGCACGGCGATCTCGGTACCGGTCATGGCCGCGCCCGACAGCGCGAACTTGAGCACCTTGAGCAGAGAAGCACCTGCCATGACCGGGATGGCCAGATAGAAGGTGAACTCTGCGACACAGGCGCGGGACAGGCCCAGCAGCAGGCCGCCCACGATGGTGGCACCGGAGCGGGAGGTGCCGGGGATGATGGCCAGGCACTGCCACACGCCGATGAGCAGCGCATCCCGGTAGGTGATCTGATCCAGCCGCATCACATGGGGCGCGATGCGGCGGTTCTCCACCACCAGGAACAGCACACCGTACAGGATGAGCATGGCGGCCACCGTGATGTAGTTATAGAAGTGCGCCTCCATCCAGTCGTCCAGCGGGCTGATGACCAGCACCGGCAGGGTGGCCGCCACCACCTTGAACCACAGGCTCCAGACACTGGGCTTGGAGATCACACGGCCCTGCCGCAGGCCGAAGGGCCACAGCTTGCCCCAGAACAGCACCACCACGGCCAGGATGGCACCCAGCTGGATGACCACCCGGAACATGGACATGAACTCTTCGCTGGCGTTGAATTTGACGATCTGCTCCAGCAGGATCATATGGCCCGTGGACGAGATGGGCAGCCACTCGGTGATGCCCTCCACGATGCCCATTAAAATTGCTTTGATGATTTCCCAGAACGTAAGAAATCCCTCCTTTTTGCACACGCGGGAACGCGCGGCGTTTCTCGCTTTTCCAGTATACCATACTATGGCGCACCGCGCACGCAGAATGCAAAAATTTTACGCAGCTGCCCTCTGCGCTGCGGGGTGTAACTGGGCCGGAAAATGTGCTATACTGAACCCAGAGCCTTACAGAATGGTTTTTGCCCCGGCTGCGGGCATTTTGCAAACACCGTCTGTATTTTCGTTTCATCATTCTACAACGAGGTGAATCTTTATGAACATTCTGGTGATCGGCTGCGACCAGGTGGGCGCGTCCCTGATCCGCGACCTGGAGCGCATCGGCCACGACATTTCCCTGATCGAGCGGGACCCCGAACAGCTCAAGCGTCTGGACGCCTTTGATGACTACCGCTTTGGCGGCACCGCTCTGGTGGGCGACCCCACCGACCCGGACGTGCTGCGCCGGGGCGGCGTGGAGAACTGCGACGCCGTGGCCGCCGTGAGCGAGGACGACTCGGTGAACCTGATGGCCGCGCAGATCGCCAAGAGCATCTTCCGGCGCGAGAAGGTCATCTGCCGGGTGTCCGACCCGCACTTACAGGTGCTGTACCACAAGACCTACGAGCTGGAGACCGTCTGCCCCACGGTGCTCACCGAGCAGGCCGTGTTCCGGGCATTGGCCAAGTGATGATGCCGTTTTTTGATATTCCGCTTTGTATAACGAGGTAATGCTATGAAAGTTTGTATTGCAGGCGGCGGCAAGGTGGGCATGTATCTGGCCCAGAGCCTGCTGGCCCACCACCACAAAGTGACCATCATTGAGCCGCAGGAAGCATTGTGCCGCAGCCTGGCCGACTCGTTGGACGTCCCGGTGGTGTGCGGCGATGCCATCAGCTTTGACACCCTGCGCACCGCCGATGTGGCCAGCTGTGACGCCTTTGTGGCCGTGACCGGCAACGACGAGGACAATCTGGTGGCCTGCCAGATCGCCAAGCGGGAGTTCGGTGTGGACCGCACTGTGGCCCGGGCCTCCAACCCCAAGAACCGGGAACTGCTGCACACCCTCGGCGTGGACACCGTGGTCTGCGGCACCGACAACCTGAGCCACATCCTGGAACGCGAGATCGAGACCGACACCATCCGCCAGCTGCTCTCGCTGGGCGGCGGCACTGCCAGCCTGAACGAGATCCTGCTGCCGGAGGACTTTGCTTTTGCGGGCAAGTCCATCAAGGAGATCCCCATCCCCGGCAACGCGATCCTGGTCAGCATCACCCGCGACACCGAATTCATCATCCCCCACGGAAACACGGTGCTGCTGCCCTGGGACCGCATCCTCTGCCTGACCCAGGATGACACCCTGCACCTGCTGACCGACGCCTGGGGCCTGACCGGCAAATGACCGAACAGGAACTGCTGCGCACGGCTCTGATCCTGCCGCCGCGGGCGCGGGCTGTGCTCTGCGTCTGGGCCGCTGTCCCCGGCCTGTTGTGCGCACCCTTTGTGTTCTGGCAAAGCCTTATTGCAGGCTTATGCTTCTGCGCGGTGTGGGGCCTGCTGGTGCTGGCCTTGCGGCTGCGGGCCTGCAGCTTTGTGGCGGCGCTCTCGCCCCGCAGCCTGACCGTGCAGGCGGGCATCGCCTTCCCGGTGCTGCGGCAGATCCCCCGCCGGGCAGTGACCGGGGTGCAGCTGCTGCGCACCCCGCTGCTGTGGCTGGCCGGTGCCAGCGTGGTGATCGTGCGCTGTCCGGGCGGCCTGCTGGTGCTGCCGGGCGTGCCCTCGGTGCAGGCGGATGCGCTGGCTGCCATCCTCTCGGAGGACGCTGTATGACCGAAAAGCGCTTTCACCCCTTTGCGGTGCTGCACCTGCTGCGCAAGACCATCCTGCTGTACCTGCTCCCGCTGGTGCAGGTGCTGTTTGCCCGCAACTGGGCTGCCCTGTGGGCGGCACTGGTGCAGGATCTTGTGCTGTTCGCCCTGCTCAGCGCCGCCTGCTGGGCGGTGCTGCGTGTCAGCGGCTGGCAGATGGACGCCCACGGCAACCTGCTGGTGCGCTGGCGGCTGGGCATCCGGCTGGACCGCACCCTGCGGGCGGACATGCTGGCTGCCCTGACCATCGACCGGCCCGTGGTGTACCGGCTGGCCGGGGCCAGCCGCCTGACCCTGTACCCCGCCGGGCAGAAAAAGCCCCTGGCCCTTATCGTTGCCCGGGACGATGCCCGGGAGCTGGCCGACCGGCTGGCGGCGGCGGACGAGCCGGGGGGGCGCAGCGCGGGCCAGAC